>Ga0126373_10000691_pt1 | contig 22748 bp, 18 predicted proteins | sample PanSoiMetPlot_11_FD_92545 | JGI IMG/M metagenome (GOLD analysis project Ga0126373, IMG submission 92545) | Tropical forest soil microbial communities from Panama - MetaG Plot_11 | ecosystem: Environmental > Terrestrial > Soil > Tropical forest > Bulk soil | place: Panama | collected 2016-02-17 | reverse complement strand
TTAGCGGCTGTGCACGGGCGAGGAGTTCGACGGTGCCCGAAGTGGTGCACTACTGCTGAATCGTCGACCACTGGCCAATTCGTGATCTTTGCGGCATGCTTACCCGGTGACGAAACCCATCACGCTACTGGCCGCGGCGCTCGTGACGCTGGCAGGTCTCGCCGTTCCCGTTAGCACGTCGGCGCAGGCGGCGCCCGATCGGCCGACCGTTGACCCCGGCGAATGGTGCACGCACCACGCAGCGCCTTGCGTGGTGTCCGCCACGCGCAACGGGGTCGCTATCACCGAAGGTGATCCGACCTACGTGGTGTCCGTCGCAGGGTCGTCACAGTCCAACGGCGACTTCCTCTCCCAGTGGTCGATCGCCGACGCACTGCTTAAGGGCACGTACGCAACGCTGGCACCGTCGGACGCCGGGGTTTCGTTCAGCATCACCGTTGATGTCGGCAAGCACCAGCCGCGCGTGACCGCTGAGTACGCGGACGATGCGAGCGTCACCGACACCTTCGACAGCCAGGCTGGCACCTGGGACGTCACCGTCTCGGGCACCGCCGTGGAACAAGGAGTCAACGCCGACTGCAACGCGGTCACCTGGACCTGCCCCACAAATGAGACCCAGACAATAGTTGCCTTCCAGGGTGAGATCCACGACTGGCAGTGGTGGCCCGACCAGGCCCAGTGGAACGACTTCAACGGCCTCGACCAGTGGACGAACGCCGAGTTGACCGAAATACCACCGCAGATTACGGGAAGCCCGTTCACCATCAGCGAGCAGATCGGCAACTCGCACGAGTTGAACGGCGTGGTGTTCGACGGCTTCTGGAAGGCCGTGCTGCCTAACGCGTTCCTCGTGGACATGGGCATCAACGACCCGTCCACGCTGACTTCCGCAGGGATCTCGGCCAGTGTGGGTACAGGCACCGTGACGGTGACCCCGGGACCGACGTCGACCGAGATCGCGATCACCGGGATCACGTTCTCGCGCCGGATCGTGCGGATCAAGCGAGGCATAATCACGCCGACCGCCCCGACCCGCCTGAGCACCCGCCGGGCATCGGCGACGGTGGGCTACCTCTTCTTCCGCGCGGCGCGACCCAGGGGATCTTATGTCCGCTCCTACGAAGGCCGCTGTCGCGCCGCGCACCGCACCACCCGCTACGGCCGAGCCCGTCGCTCGCCGGTGAAGGTGACCTTGCTCCACCGCGGGGTCAGCTACTGGTGCCAGGTCCGGGCGAGGGCTTCGGTCGGCTACGGGCCTTGGTCCCGCGGCCACAAGATGGCCGGCTGACCGCCAGTCGGCTTCTACTCAAAAACGCGTTGCGCATGTTCGGATCGGTGTGACAAACCCTGGGCCGACGTCTTGCGTGTAGTCCACGACGTAGATGGTTGCCCCGTTTGCGGTGATTGCGAGATCACTGGGCACTGGACCGGCCTTGATGGCCCGCTCGGCCGTATTGGTGGCAGTGCGTATCGGCGTGACCGTGTTCGAGTCGCGGTTGGCGACGTAGGTCATGCGGCCGTCCGGCGCGACAACGATCGCGTCTGAGCCGCTACCGGCGGCGATTGGCCTGAGCGCGGTGTTGGTAGAGATTCTGATCGGCACGACGAAGCCGCGGTCCGATGGTGCTTCGGTGACCACGTAAGCGGTGCGGCCGTCAGGGGCGATGGCCAGGACGAAGCCGGCCTGGCCCACGCCGATACGCCGCACTACCCGATTGGTGGCAGTCCGGATTGCGACGACGTGATTGAAATCGTCGGTCACGTAGGCAGTCTTGCTATCGGGAGTAACAGCGATCGCGCCGGGCGAATCGTTCGGACCGCCGATCCTGATCGGCCGCAGCGGCCGGCCGGTGGCAACCCGGATCGGTGTCACGGAGTTCGAGCCCGCGTTGGTGGCGTAGACGGTCCGGCCGTCGGGCGTGACCACGATGTCGCTGGTAGCGGACAGCGGTTGCTGGGGCCCGACCTTGATCGGCCGTAGCGCCTTGTTCGTTGCGGTGTTGATCGGGACCACTGATCCCGCCACCCCGTAACCGGCTGCGCGAAGCACGTAGACGGTCTTGCCGTTGGGGGTGATCGTCATTGCCTCGGGCTCCTGGCCCACGTGGATCGCCCTGAGCGCGGAATTCGTCGCGACCCGGATCGGGACGACCTTGCCGGAATCGTCGGCGACATAGGCCATCTTGCTGTCCGGCGTGATCACGATGGCAAGCGGCAGACTGCTCTGCCCGCCGACCCTGATGGGCGCCAGTGCCGTGTCCGTGGCAACGCGAATCGGCGTGACCGACCCAGAATTGGCGTTAGCGACATAGGCGATCTTGCCGTCTGGCGCGATGGCGATAGGCCCAGGCTGGCTGCCCACCTTGACTGCTCTGCCGACGACGGCCGTGCACCCGCTAGCCGCAGCCTGCTTGCCCGCGGCCGCAACCGCCGCCGCGGTGCCGAAGAAGACCAGCAGCCCGATCGCGGTTGCGCCGGTCACCATTCGCCGAGCCATGCATCCTCCGGACCGAGGAGATTTCAGCCGCCGAATCTAAGTATCATGTCCGGGCGATGCCGAGGCCGTCGATCTGGACGCTCTTGCCCGACGTGAGGACCTTCAATGTGATCGTGCCTGTGCGGTAGCTGAACACGGGCAGAGTCAGGATCGACCGGTGGTGGGTGGCGGGAGTCCGCAGGTTGATCTTCCCGACCAGGGTGGTGCCGATATAGACGCCGACGGTGCCGCACGTCGAGCACGTAGTGCCGATGACAGCGATCCGGTCGACAGCCGCGCCCGTCCGCCTCATGCGCGCCAGGTAAGCCGTGGTCACGGTCGCGGTGGAGTTCCAGTAGACCTTGTTGCTGATGCGCGTCCAATGTGCATCCGCCGAGACAGCGCGGTCGTCGAGAGGTCTCGCCACGCAGAGCGGACCGGTCCACGCCGACCAGTTCCCCGCGTGGTCCTTGGCTCGCGCGGAATAGCAGTAGTCGCGGCCCTGGGCGAGCCCGGTGGCGGTGACGGAGGTGGTGCTCGGCGACAAGGATTGCCAGGGGCCGGGGTATGTCCACGCGCCGAAGCCCGAGTTCCAGTTGGCCGACTTCCAGCGCACCTGGATCCGCGCGAGCCCGCTACCGCTGTCGCTTGCAGACCATGAAACGGCGGTGGCCGAGCCGAGGGTGAACCTCGCCGGCGTATGGGTCATCTTGATGGTGGGCGGGGTCGTGTCCACCGAGCCGGTGATGTGCTCGGCGACTCCGGCCACCCAGGGTCCGACTGCCCAGCACGAACTGGCGGCATCGCAGGCGACCGCGTAGAGCGTGGGAATCGCTCCGTCCACGCCGGGTACAGACGGCGTCTCCGGGTACCACGTACCGGCGGAAAGCACGTCGAGCGAGTTCGGCGTCGAGTCATGCCCGCGGAACCCGGTGGCGGCGGCCGCGCAGAACGACGCCGAGCCGCAGGCCATCGCGTCCATAGCCAGCGCGGTGGGCGGCGTTTGCGTGGCCCACTTGTCGCGTGACAGCACCACGAACACCGGCTGCCCCTTGTTGCTGGTGTCGGTGTAGACGCCGGTGGCGACGCAGTCCTTGGCCGAGGGGCACGAGATCGCGCTCAGGGTTGCCGGGTTGCTGTCCTGGGTCGGTGCCGGAGGCGCGGCGCGCGGTGCCCACCCCGCGCCGCCAAGCGGCTCGAGCAGCACATGCGCGTGGGACGACTGGTCGAAATACTGGCCGTAGGCCGCGCACGGCCCGGCCCGGCTGCATGAGATCGAGCCAAGCGACGCAATCCCGGTGCCGGCATTGGTGGGCAGTGGACCCTGCGTCGGATTCGCGGTGGCTGCCGTGGGCGTGATCGCTTCGGCGAGCGGCACGACCTGGAGGCTTGACGTCTCGTATTTACCGACGCTGATGCACAACGCGCCGCTGCACGAGACGCCGCTCAGCTGGGAAATCACCACGTCACCTGCCGACGGGTCAACGTGATCCGGCGGGAGCGGCGCCGTGATCGTCGTCCACCGGCCGTTGAAGAACGCGATCATCCCGCGCGTCATGGCGTCGGTGCCGAGGTAGTTGCCGACGGCCGTGCAGCCGCCAGCAGCGCAGCCGACACTGGTGAGCGCGTTGCCTGGCACCTCGTGCCCGCCTGGTGCGGTGGCCGCCGCAGCCTTCCACACGCCGCCAGAAAGGCTGAGGAGCAGCCCGGCTGAGAACGGGGGGGTCGAGATCGCGTAGCTGCCGAGCGCGGCACACGACCCGGCTCCGGAGCAGGCCACCCCGAACAGGTTGACCTGCGGGACGGATGCCGCGTCGGGCGGCACAGGCGCGCGCTTGGCTGTCCAGGCACCACCCGACCAGGTCTCGATCAGCCCTTGATCACCGCCCGTGCTGGCCACGTACGACCCCACCGCCACGCAGTGCCCGGGGGCCCCGCAGGCGATCGCGAGCGGGTTGACGTTGGGTGTCGCGCTCGCGCCCTTCGGCGCCGGCAGCGTCGAGGCAACTATCGGCGGCGGCGTGGCCGCTTGTGCGGCGGGAGCGCTCGCCAGCGCCGCGACAAGCCCACCGCTAAGAAGGGCTCCGATCGCGGTAACGATCCTGGCGGCCCGGAACGTCGTCGATGCGAGTCTCATCTGTGCCTCCGCGTGCGTCGATAGAGCGGATCCACGGTGTCATGACGCGGTGTCAGTCTTCTTAACGTCAGCTGTGAGTGCCATTGCTTGTGGTGCCGCACCGTAGCTGGCTGGCACACTATTTGTGCAGATGGGTACCGAATATTCAGGGGCCACGGTGGTGCCCCGGCCTCGCGTCGAAGCGCTGTTGTCGCGCGCCTGGACTCACCGTGTCTCGGTGATTTCCGCAGGAGCCGGCTTCGGGAAAACCACGGCGCTGACGGCCGGGTTCGAGGGGCCAGGACGCGTGGAGCTCTTGCCCATCCGAGCGAGTGACCGTGATGTGGCGGTGCTATCGAGCCGCATCGCCCATGCCGTCGGCGTGGGTGCGGTCATGGCGATTCCCGACTCCGTCGCGGGCGTGGATGACCGCGCCGCGATGGCGGAGGCCAGGGTGGCAACGTTGTGTGAAGCGGTCCCGGCAGGCAGCGAGGTTTTGCTGATCCTGGACGACGTCGACGTCATCGCCGGTGACCCCGATGCGACCGCATTCATGCGCAGCCTGTGCCTGCAGGCTCCGCCGCACCTGCACGTGATGCTGTCGGGCCGGGATGTTCAGCGGGCGGGCATGCGTGCGGACACCAGAGGTCTCGACGTGCTTGAAATCGGCGCGAGCGACCTCGCCTTCACCCGTGACGAGGTCGGCGCGCTGCTAGCCCTGGGCGCGAGCAGGCCCCCGGCCACCGAGGAAGTGCGGCGCTGCTGGACGCTCACCAACGGGTGGCCGGCCGCGGTCCGGCTCGTCGCGGAGGCGGTGATTGGCGCCGATGGTGAGCTAGGCGTGCCAGCCCTGTCAGACTCGGGCCCGTGGCGCCGGTTCGCCCAGCGGGTGGTGGACGGCGAGCTAGACGAGGTGCGCGACGCGCTGGACGTGCTGTCGGTTGTCGGCACGGCTGGTCCGGACCTTCTAGAGGCGGTAGGCCTGCCAGGAGACGCCGCCGCGCTGGCCGACCTGGCCGAGCGCGGCCTGCTCGTGATCGAACAGAACCCGCCCGGGTTCAGGTTGTCGCCCGTCCTCGATCGGGCAGTGCGCGACCGTCTCGCGCCGGAACGCGCCGCCGACATCGCGATACGCGCGGCGGCGTGGCTGGAGAGGTCAGGACGATACGGCGAGGCGCTCGACCTGTACGCCGCGGGTGAGGCCCAGGCTGCGCGAGCCTTTCTGGCCCGGCACGGGCATGACCTCGTCGCGTCGGGCGCGGGCCGCCGCGTAAGTGAGGTGCTCGACGCGGTCGGGTCGGGCGGGGACGCCGTGCTTGACGCCGTCTACGCGCAGTCGCTGTGGACCAATGGCGACTGGGAGGGCGCCGTCGAGCGGTTCGGCAAAGCACGGCGCAGCTACCCTGACGGCCAGCTGCCGAGCGGCGTGGCCTGGCGCTTCGGCGCGCTTCTCTACCTTCGTGGAGATGCCGAGCAGGCGATATCGGTGCTCGGGTGCCGGTCGCGGGACGACCCGCCATCGGGCGACGATGCGCTAGCCGTCGCGTGGCTGGCGTCCGCCCAGTGGAGCCGAGGCCAGATCGATGACGCCGAAGCAAGCGCTGAGGACGCAGGCAATCTCGCGCGTGCGAGCGGTGACGCGCGTGCGCTCTCCGCCGCCCATGTCGCCTCGGCGCTCGTCGCCGCCGCACGTGGCGATCGCGAAATGAACGACCGCCATTACCGCGCTGCCATCGCCGCGGCCCGATCGGCGGGCGACACCGTGCAGGCCGCGCGCATCTACGCCAACCTCGCATCGCGCGCGCTGGAGGAAGGCCGCTACGCCCAGGCCATCGAGCAGGCCGACGCCGCTCTCGATATCGGCGCGGGCCATCGCTTCTTCACCGGACTCGCCTTGAGCAACAAAGCCGAGGCGCTGCTCCGGATCGGCCGTCTTGACGACGCTCGCGCCTGTGCGGTAGAGAGCGTCGACGCGTACGCCGCCTGTGGTTCGCTGCTCGAAAACGGTCCGCACCTCATCCTCGGCGAGGTATACCGCCAGCGCGGCGACGCCGTGCACGCGCGGCTAGCTGCTGAACGTGCCGCGCGGCTCGGGCATAAGGCCGACGACCTGCAGGCACTCGTTAAGGCGTGGGCCGCGCTGGCGTGGATCCTCGCCATTGACGACCCTGCCGGCGCCGGTCAGTTCGCTGACCAGGCGGTTGAGCGTGCGACAAGCCTGGGCCGGGCCGACGCACTCAACGCGGCCGCGTGGGTGCGCCTGTGCGCTGATGATGTCGCACGAGCGATGGCATTCGCCAAAGACGCGGAGGCCGAGGCACGGCGCACCGACGACCGACCGAATCTCGCGGCGGCGCTCGAAGTGCGCGCCGCCGCGGATCGCGCGCAGCGGCCAGCTCTCACCGAAGCCATCGCCTTGTGGGCCCAGATCGGCGATCCGCTGGCGCTGGCGCGCGCTCGCCTGTCGGCCGGCCTGCTCGATAGTGATCAGGGAGCGATCGATGCCGCTCGCGCGGAGCTGATATCGCACGGCGCTTCGGTCGACGTCGGCCTGCCGCGTTATCTCGAGGCTGCCTCGACTGGCGCGTCGGCCGCCGGAGCGGAGACGCCTTCCATCGTCACGCTGGGCCGGTTCTCGCTCACCGTCGACGGCGAGCCCGTCCTGACGAGCGCCTGGCAGTCGCGCAAGGCGCGGGACCTGTTGAAACTAGTGGCGGCGCGCCGCGGCCAGCCGATCACGCGGGACGCGGCCGCCGAGGCGCTGTGGCCAGAAGACAGACCCGACGTTCTGGCGAACCGGCTGTCAGTCGCGCTGTCGGTCGTGCGTCGCGTGCTCGACCCGCACCGCCGCCATCCGGCCGACCACTTCGTCATAGCCGACGGCCGGTCCGTCGCACTGCGAGTAGACCGGGTACGCCTGGACGTCGCCGAATTCTTTGAGGCGCTGCACGAGGCAGAAACGAAGCGCCGGCACGGCGACGGCGCGGGGGCCGAAGCAGCCCTGCGCCGGGCGAGCGAGCTGTACTCGGGCGACTTCCTCGAGGAGGACCGGTTCGAAGACTGGGCGGTCGATTGTCGTGAGCAAGCGCACAGCGCGGCCCTGACCGTGGCGCGGCAGCTCGCCCGCGCGGCCGACCAGCGGGGCAACGACGAGGAGTCGGCCGCTTACCTTATGCGGCTGCTTGAGCGGGACCCATACGACGAGGCGGCCTGGGCCGCGCTGCTCGGCGCACAGGTGAGGTTGCGGCGGCACGGGGAGGCGCGCCGCACGTACGCGCGGTACGTCCGGCGCATGGGCGAACTGGATATCGAGCCGATGGCGTTCGAGGAGGCCACCCGCAGCCGGCCTTAAGAACACCCGAAGTCCGCCCGGGCACAGTTACCGCATGCTAAGAGCGAGCGCCGTCGGCCGCTGTCCAGGCGATCCGCAAGGAATGTGGCCGAAATGAAGACTTACATCGTCCGTCTGCACGAGCCCCCCGCGGCGGGCGAGGACTCCGGTCAACTCCGCGGAGTCGTCCACGAGGTACGGACTGGCCGGCAGGCGACGTTCATCAGCGCCGCGCAACTTGTGCGGTTGCTGGCCGGCATCCCGTGCCACCCCGACGAGCTAGCAGGCGGCGACGACCATGGCCACTCACATCTGGCGTTAACCCGGGGCCGGAAGGATGGGCTGGCCGCCGACGTAGACCGCGTGCAGATTGCGGATGGCGGCGGGATCCTCAAGCGGGTTGCCGTCGATAGCCAGGATGTCGGCGTCGAAGCCAGGGGCTATGCGCCCCTTGCGGTGTCCGAGCCCGCACGCATTGGCAGCACCGGACGTCAGCGCCTGCAGGATCTCGGCTGGGCGGAGGCCAGCCGCGGCCATGTCTTCGGGGGCGAAGCGCAGCACGTCGTGTGGCTTGGCGCGCGAGACTCCGGCATCGCTGCCGGGGACTAGCACCGCACCGGACTCATACAGCCGCCGCCGGGTGGCTCTCAGGTCGGCCATCCGGCTGGCGATCTGCGGCATCACGACGTCGGCATGGTCCGGGTCGCGGCCGACAGTCCAGCCGACGGCGATCCGCTGGGCGGCGATAGCCCGGATGACGGCCTCGGGGGCGTCGACGCCGCCGGCCGACATGAACGTCGCATGCTCGATCCCGTCGACGCCGGCGGTCATCGCGTCAGCGATGGATCTGGCACTGTGCGCGTGCGCTGTGACGGGCAGCCCGTGGCGGTGAGCCTCCTTCACGATGACCCGCAACGACCCGGCGTCGAACTGCGGTTCGTACGGCAGGGAGCCGGGGGTCAGGTTGCCCCCGCTGGCCATGACCTTGACTACGTCCACGCCCCGCTCCGCTCGCTCCCGCACGGCCGCACGCAGGGCGCGTTCCCCGTCGGCCGCTCCGCCGAGGAAGTGACAGTGCCCGCCAGGCGTGGTGATAGGAGGCCCGGCCGCGACGATCGCCGGCAACGACCCGGCTCCGCTCGCCGGAGCGCTGGCGCGCAGGTCCAGGGCCAGGTACCCGCGGTCGCCGAGATCGCGCACCGTGGTCACGCCCGCGCGCAGTGCACGCCGGGCCGCCTCGGCCATCTGCTCGCGGAGCAGGTTGTCATCCGTCTCGGCCAGGTGGCCGACCGGGTCGCTGGTGGCGTCAAGGCACAGGTGCAGGTGCGCGTCTACCAGGCCAGGCAGCAACGTGAGCCCGGGCAGGTCCACAATATGGGCGTCGGTGGGGACCGACCCGGCCTGGTCGTGCACGGCGGTGATCACGCCGTTGGCCACCTCGACCGACGGCCTGGTCAAGAGCGCCGGGCTGATGCCATCGAACAAGGCCGCCGCGCGAATGATCACAGGCCGACCGGTATCACGGCCGGCCACGGCGGTCGCAGACTTTCGTGATAGCCACGCTCTTTCCATAAGAGTAGTACTATCAGCAATATACCTGAGACTGTCAAGAGATCCGGTCAGAGCTGTGGGGTCATACTGGCCGGCGCGGTCCAGCCGTTACGCCGCTTACTGCGCTTGCGCAGGCTGACGATGACGGAGACCGCCGCGAGCGCGAACAGGCAGACGCCGCAGAGCTCGGCGAACGCCTTGGCACCTGACGTAACTGTGACCTCGTTGCGGAGCGTGATCAAGCCCGCCCCAATCCCAACGCAGAACGTGGGCCACAGCCATCCCCACGCCTTCGCGATCAGCCAGCCCGTCACCGCCAGCAAGGGGCCGACGAAGAAGGCCGACATGATGTAGAGCGCCTCGCTCCCACTGCACTTGGGTACCGGCCCGTATTCGACGTATCCGGTACCTGAGCATGTGCCGGTCTTCGCCAGGTAGTGCGCCCCGTAACCCATGAGCGCCACGCCTAGCAACATCAGCGCCATGCCGCCGACAACGGCGGAAGGGCCGCGCGGGCGCCTGGCCGCTGGCGGCTGGTCGTTCGGACTCTGCGGTATGACCATCTTCCTCACCTACTGCGCTACAGGGCTGCGCGCCAGCCCGTTCCTCGGCTCGCTAGCCCGTTCTGCCTTCTGTATAAGCCGCGCGTTCCCGTGGGCGCCTGAGTAGTGGCTACTCAAGTTCCCCGCGGCCGCGGCGGCGGCTATGAGCGCAGCGCTTGGCCTAGTTCCTCGCGGCTGGTCACGCCGAGTTTGAGGTACGCGCTTCGCAGGTGGTTGTCGACGGTCCGCACCGACAGTACGAGCCTTGCGGCGATGTCGCGGCTCGCCGCGCCCGCAGCGGCCATCGTGGCGACTTCGAGTTCACGCCGGGTAAGCGTGTCGGCGACGGTACCGGCCGACAGGCCGGGGGTCTTGACGTCACCACACAGGGCGATGAGGTCGGCGGCTCGCCTGGTCATTGCGTTGGTCGGCCGGGCGTATCCGGCCGACCGGTAGCTCGCCGCCGCGGCCAGGTACGCCTCAGCGGCGAGCAGCGACGCGCCGAGCGCTTCGAAGGCGCGGCCGGCCGCCTCGATGCCGGCGGCCTTGCCGCTGACCATGGCGGCGGCGTGAGCAGCCATCGCCGGCACGAATTGCCCTTCGACCACTTCCGCCAGCTCGGCCAGGCGCGCTGCGACCAGGCCCGGTTGCCCAAGGCGGGCTATGTCATGCCGAAGACGCGCCTCGGCGACGCGCATACTGACGGCCGCCGCCCGGTCCGCCGCGGCTGCCAGAATCTCGGTGGCCTTCGACCGCTCGCCGGTCGCGACGCTGACCCAGGCCCGGCTCCGCTCGATCAGCTCGGCCTCGTAGACGAGCATCGTATTCGTCGCCGGCAACGCATCCCGCTCGGCGGCGGCCGCCAGGGCAGCTTCGGCGTGTCCCGTCATCGCCTCGGCCAACGCCAGTCCGGCCAGGCACCAGCGCAGCTCGATGAGATCGTTGTTCTGCCGTTTGACCGATGCCGCGTCAAGGAACGCCGTCCGAGCCCTGGCGACCCGGCCTTGCTCGATCGCCGACCTCGCGATCTGCAGCAAGTGGGTAGCGGCCCCGTCATAATCGCCAGCGGCAAGGCACGCGCGGTGACCCTTCGTGGCGTCCTCTTCAGCCTCAGAAAGCCGGCCCGCTCCGATGTGCCCGCAGACCGCGCCGTCCAGCTGGAATTCGGGCAGCTGAGGACTACCTGTGGCCCGGCGGTGAGCCTCCAAGCCTGCGTATGCGACGGCGACGGCTTCATCGCAGCGGCCGAGGAGTGCCAGCGCATGGGACGCTGTGAAGTATGCGCTAGTAACGGCCACGCCGTCGTCGCCTTCGAGTACCGGGCGGGCGTCGGCGAGCGCTCCCTCAAGGTCCAGGTCGAAAAGTTTCGTCAGCGCCCGTCCGGCCAGCAGCTGGAGGCGGGGCTTCCGGTCGATGACCACCGCCAGCGCGTGGTCGAGCACAGCAGCGGCAGCGGCGGGATCTCGCAGGCTGTAGTAGAGGTTGTAGGCCCTGGCGTTGGCGACTCGTGCCCGTTCACTGTCGCTACGGCATCGGGCCACGGTGTCCGCGAGCACAGACTCAGCCTCGGCATGAAGGCCGGAGCGGAACTTGCCCTCGCCAAGAACCAGGCCTGCCTCGGCGCCGCCGCCAGCATCGAGCGCGGCCTGAGCGAGCCGGCCGGCCAGCTCAAGATCGAACACCTCGATGGCTCGCCGGGCAGCCCGGCTGAGCAGCGAGGGCTCTCCCGGCTGGCCGCTATCAAGCTGCCAGCGACCCAACCGCAGCAGATCCTCCCGCCGTCTCGCTCCGGCCGCGTCGACCGCTTGGGCGAGCATCGCCGAGATCCGCCGCAGCCTGGATCGCGGCAAGGCCTGCCGCAGGACCTCTCCGTAGACAGGGTGCGCGAGCCGGGCTATCGTCCGCCGACCGTCCTGCTCTATCCGCACCAGTCCCTGCGTTTCGGCGTCGTCCAGGCCAGCCTGACTGGTGATCTGCTCCAGCACCAGGACGGCCAATGGCTCACCGGCGGCCAGCGTTTCGATCACCGCGACCGTTTCGCTGGCCAGCAGGGCCAGCCGCGCGGCCACCAGCTCGACCAGCCGGTCGGGAGCGGAGAGCGGCCGACGCAGCGTCCAGATGCCGTCCGATTCGGTCAGCGCACCCGAGCCGATCGCGCCGATCAGCAATTCGCGCAAGTACAGCGCGTTGCCTTGGCTCACTTCCCACAGCCGGCGCGCCGCGGACCCTGCCACCTGACCGCCAAGGAAGCCCTCGACCGCCGCTTTGGTCTGGGCCTCACCCCACGCCGCCAGCTCGATCCGGTCGGCCAGGCCGTCCTTCCACAGCGCGATCACCGGATCAGGGGCCGGGCCCGGTGTGCGGACGGTGGCCAGCACGCTGCAGGCCCGTCCGTGCGTGAGCTGGTGAACCAGCGAGGCCGATCCTTCGTCGAGGAACTGGGCGTCGTCGACGACGAGCAGCAGCTTCCCGTTCGGGCCGGCCCTGGCGATGATGGCCTGCCCGGCCTGATGAAGGAGCCCGAGCAGGTCTCCTGGTGCACGCCCGGCCTCAGGAAGATAGCGTGCGAACGGGCCAAACGGTATCGGCGTCGCGTTGCGTGATGCGACGGTCTGAACCGTGGCGAACCCCTGGCCTGCCACCAACCTCGCGACCTCGGCGGCCAACCTGGTCTTGCCCACGCCAGCCGCCCCGGCCAATACGAAGGCGGCCGGTCTGGGGCCCTTCAGGCTCTCCAGAATCCGGCCCATCTCTGCCTCGCGCGACATCAAGGGGATGTCACCGGTCAGCGCCGTTCTCACTGTCAATAGCCTCGCATCGCGGCGGCGTTTCTCGCCACCGCTCGCCGGCAGTGGTCAGCCTCATTGCCGGCTTGTCAACCGGGTCCCTGCCTCATGCGGACCTTAGGAGTCTGCCAGCCACGCCAGGAAGCGGCCGCGCGACCAGCAGCGGCCAACGGCCTCGGCCTGCAGAGCCGAGCTGTCGAACATCGCGAGGCCGATGATGCTGTGGCCCGAGGCGCGGCGATCGCCAAGTGTCGGTATGGCCGGCGCGACTCCGACCCCCTCCAATGACACCCACGCCACCGCCCGGTCGGTTGCCGCTTCGTCGAGCCGGTGAAGGAAGCGCAGGCGGCGCTCCAGCGGGAAACGCGAAAGCGCCCACGTCGTCGTGACGACAGGCAGGGCGCCTGCGGGCAAACGGGCGAAGGCGTCGGGCAGCACGTCGACGGCGTCACCTCGCAGCAGCAGCGGAGGATCCGCCGCCGCCAACGCCATCTCCGATTCGAGCCTGGCGATCCGCTCCGGCTGATCCGGCCACGCGCAGGCGCGCAGCCATCGAGCCTCATCCGCGTCAGTCACGTCGACCGGATCGCGGTCGATGCCGACCCGGGCGATTACCTCGGGCATCGCCAGCGTCGGGATGGGCCGGTCTCCCGCGACCGAAGACGACAGCCGCACCGGAGATGACGGGTCACCCAGCGATTGTCCGTTGCTGTAGGTGATGGCAACGCGATCGACATGGAGATTGAGCCCAGCCGAATAACCAACGTCGATCAGCCCAACCGCATTCGCGCCGACCCGGCGCGCTGCCTCGGCAATGGCCGGATACAGCACGGCGCAGCGTCCGGTCTCGCTGGTCCGCGTCTGCCGGCGCACGGCGATGGCCACGACCGAGTCGGTCATGCTCAGCAGCGTGTCGATCGCCGCTGCAGCGGCAGCGTCGCCGTCCCCGGTGGCATAAGCCGCAGCTAGCGCCGGGGCGCGTCCGGCGAGGGCGAGATCGTGCAGCGCGGCGAGGATAAGCGTGGGGTGCCGCTTGCGCGCCGGCGCCGCCTCGATGGCGCGCAGCGCCTCGTCGGACTCGCTCAGCGTGACGGCGACGCGCTCGTACAACGGCGACGTTCCGGCGGCGTCGACCTCACCGAAGTGCCGGTACACCTGAGCGAGCGTGCGGGCGCTACCCACGGGAAGCTGCCCTCAGCGCGTCGCGAACCGTATCTCGGTCCACGGTCTTCGCTGCCTGGCCTAGCCAGTCGAGTGGAGTGCGGCCGCGGTCGTCAAGCGCATCGGCGTCGGCGCCGTGTTCGAGCAAGACCCGGATCGTGTGGACGAATCCGGCCTTCACTACGTAGTGCAACGGGGTTGCGCCGTTGTAGCGCTGGTCGACGCGCGCCCCGTGGCGGAGGAGAGCGGCGACGTACGCGGGATTGTCCTTGCGCCCCTTATTGCCGGTGCAGCTGATCCTCACCCAGTCGCCGGAATCCTCGCCATCGATTCCGACACCGGCAGAGGCGCCAGCGTTCGCCAGCAGCGGCGCGATCTGGCGATCAAGCACCCACCAGCCGGCGCCGACGGCACGCGCGTCGGCTCCGTGCTCAAGCAGAAGCTCGATCATCTCTGCGCTGCCGCGTTCTGCTGCGGCGCGCAGGGCGCGGGAACCCGTCTGAACGGGCTCGTCGGTGTGATCGAGCAGGGTGCGCAAGATGGGCAATTGGCTACCGGCCACCGCGTGGTGGATCGGCGTGATCGTGAGTACGTCAGTCGCTGGATCAGGGATTTGAGCCAGCGACGCGCGTTCCGAGAGCAGCCGGCGCACCAGCGGCAGGTCACCGAGGAAGGCGGCGGTGAACACGTCCTCTTTGGCGCCCCGGCGAAGCAGAAGCGCGCTGATCTCCTGGCGGCGCGTCATCCGGGTTGCGCACAGCGGCGTGACGAAGAACACGAGCTCAAGCGCGCCGCCAATTACGCGGACCGGCAAAGGCGCCGGACTGTTGGCGTCGGCGCCATGGTCGAGCAGCCACTCGACGACCTCGACCCGGCCCGCCAGCGTCGCGCTCTGCAGCAGCCGTGCGGCGAACGGGGCGCGTTCCACGGCGTCGGGAATCTCGGCGACGAGCGTGGCGAGCTCGTCGACTTTGCCGCGCTCAGCCAGGAGGGCGGCCTGCTTCACCGTCCGGGCGCCGACGCCGCAGGAGGCTATCCGCTGCGAGCGGTGTCTCGACGCCCCCGGCGTCCGTCCAGCAGGCTCCTCTTCGGAGTTGACGAGTGCGAGAGCTATCGCGCGGGCTCGTTCGAGGATGTCCGCGGCGTCGCTGCCGGCGGGCACCGCGTCGCTCAGCGCACCGCGGAGATAGCCGAGCCAGCGCTCCGCGACCGCCCCGGTGATAGGCAGGTCCTCGTGGTGCCGATACAGCGAGCCCCAGGCCGATTCGCTGTAGCGAGGTGGTCCGCCGAGCCATTCGGCAAAGAATCGTTTCTGCCTGTCACGGCCGTTCACCAGGTGCCTGCCGAAGAACGGCCGGAGCACGGCGTCGGCCTCGAAGCGGTCGTAGAGGGAGTCCACGAGCCGGTCGACTGTGGCCTGACCGCCAATGCGGTCGAACAGCGTGCCATCCGGAAGCGGACGAAGATCCGGCGCGTGGTCAAGGAAGCGGCGGTGGCCCACGTCCTGGTCGACGCTCCAGCCCCGCCGTGTCACGCCTCGACGGTATCTGTGCCGTGCCTTGCGCTCAACCGGCCCGCCGCTGTCGCGGTCGTTATTGCGTGGCTCGATGACTGCGGGCGGTGCGACAATTCCGCGGTGCGTAAGTCGGATATCACAGCTGGCCTGGTTGCGCGGCTGGTGGCGAGCCAGTTCCCGGCGTGGGCTGGCCTGCCCGTCCGCCCGGTTGACGTCGACGGCTGGGACAATGCCTCGTTCCGGCTTGGTGACACGATGGCCGTCAGGCTGCCTAGTTCTGAGGATTACGTCGAATCGATCAAGAAGGAGCAGCGCTGGCTGCCAGTGCTGGCCGGGCAACTGCCGCTGCCCATCCCTGTGCTGCTGGCTGCGGGCGAACCTGGGTGCGGTTTCCCGCGGCCGTGGTCGGTGCACCAGTGGATCGACGGCGATCCCGTGCGATACGGGGAACCGGTTGCTGACATGGCGCAGTTCGCGTCCGACCTGGCGGACTTCCTGGCCGCCTTGTACCAGATCGACGCGACTGGCGGGCCAGGGCCAGGGCAGCACAACTTCTTCCGCGGCGGCCCGCTGACCGTTTATGACGGCCAGACCCAGCAAGCCCTGACCGCGCTCGGGCGCCGCATCGACACCAAGTTGGCAGCGGAGGTCTGGCGAGCAGCGCTTGCGGCGGCATGGGATGGGCCCCCGTTGTGGTTCCACGGTGACGCCCAGCCCGGCAACCTGCTGCTTCACCACGGCAGGCTCAGCGCCGTCCTCGACTTCGGTACGTCCGGGGTCGGCGATCCGTCGTGCGACACGACGATCGCCTGGACGTTCCTGTCCGGCGAGAGCGCCGACGTGTTCAAGGACCGGCTGCCGGTCGATTCGGCCACTTGGGTGCGCGGGCGCGGCTGGGCGATCTGGAAGGCGATGATCGTCCTGGTCAGCGCCCTCGAATCAGGTGACAAGGAAGACGCCGCCCATACCACGCAGGTAATCGAGAAGATCCTCGCTGATCACCTGCGCGGGTAGGGCCGGGCTCAGGCTGCGCGGCTGCCCGCACTTCTCACCCCGCCCGGCCCGCGATTCAGGTACTACCTGGCGTCGGCCTCAACCAGCCGGTCGACGAGTTCGTCGTGGCTGCCGGTCTTGGGCAGGTCCCGCTTCTCTAGCAGGTCGCTCAGCTGGGCCTTGGTCATGCCCTGGTAACGCTGGCGCGCCCGCTGGCTCACTTGCCTGCTCCGCTCGCGTTCGGTCACGCGCGCCTCGTGAGCCCGTTCCTGGTCGGCCCGCTGGGTCTCCTCGGCCAGCTGGCGGGCGACCTTCGCGGCGCGGGCGGATTCCTCGCGGGCGGCCTGCTCGACCGCGCCCGCCTTGCCGCGCGCGAGTGCCCCGACCGACTCAGCGCGGCTCCGCATGACATCGCCGGCTGACTCGGCCCGCTTCCGCACGGTATCCGACAGCGTGGTTGCCGACTTCGCCCAACGGACCGTTCGCCCGCGATTGGTTTCGACCGTTCTCTCAACGAGGTCGAAGTAACGCTCAACCGGCGTCACGAGGTCGACCTGCGGCAGCTTCGGACGCACGCGAGCGCGAGTCGTAACCTGCCGGACACGCCTGGTCCACAGGCTGACGGCCTTCTCGACCGCGTCGCCGGCCCGGCTCGCTGCGGTGCTGTACTGCCTGTTGATGGTGGTGCGCATCGTTTCCTCCGCGTTCTGTCGTGATCTTCAGGCCATCGGGCTCGCTACCCACCCCGCGGAAGCCAAACGTGTCGCCCCAGGCATGATGAGCGGTGACTCAGGAGGGAGTATCCGATGATCGGCACGTTGCGCACGGTGGTGCTCGACGCACCCGACGTCCGGCGGCTCGCCGCGTTCTACACCGCCATGGGCGGGTGGACCGAGCAGTTCGCCGACGACGACTGGATCACGATCCAGGCTGGGGACGGGTGGCGTATCGCCGCCCAGGCCAGCCCCGACCACGTACCGCCGCGGTGGCCAGATCCGGCGTACCCGCAGCAGGCGCACCTCGACCTTCGGGTGCCCGACCTTGACGTCGGCTCGGCGAAGGCGGTCGAGCTGGGTGCCGAGGTGCTGCGGAAGAACGAGAACTGGTACACGCTGGCCGATCCGGCCGGGCACCCGTTCGACTTGTGCCTGTTCCCGGCGAAGCAGGAGACCACGCTCATGGGCGTGATGCTCGACTGCCCGGACGCCAGCGAGCTGAGCACGTTCTACGCCGAACTGCTTGGCAAGCCCGTCACCTACGAAGGCGATGGCGTGGCGATGATCGGCGAGGATGGGGCGCAGCCGGTGATGTTCCAGCAGATCACCGACTACCACGCGCCTCGGTGGCCCGACCCCGCGCATCCGCAGCAGTTCCATCTCGACGTCACGGTCGACGACGTAGACGCGGCCGAGGCGGCGGTGCTGAAGCTCGGTGCCACCTCGCTGTCCTCGGCCGGGGAGAACTGGCGGGTCTACGCCGACCTGGCCGGCAAGCCGTTCTGCCTGTGCTGGGACTAACGGCCGCTGGCGGCTGCGTGCGCGATGGCGATCGCCTCGATCTCGACGAGCTGGTCTGGGTAGCCAAGGACGGTGACACCGAGCAGCGTGCTCGGCACATCGTGGCTGGCGAAGACGCTGGCCACCTCGTTCCAGGCAGCGACTAGGTCTTCGCGGTCGCTGCTGGCGACATAGATCGTCGTCTTGACGACATCCTGGATCGTGGCACCCGACTCGTCCAGCACGGTCCGCAAGTTCGCCAGTGCCTGCCGCGCCTGGGCTGGGATGTCGCCGGGCGCGGTGACCTGTCCGCGCTCATCGAGTGGGCATGCTCCGGCGGTGAAGATAAGGCCTGGCGGATCGGCGACGGCAGAGTAGGCGTACGGGGTGCCAGGGAACAGGCGGCTACTGCGGTTCAGAGTCACGCTCATGGCGGCAGATTCTGCCAGCGAGCGACCGGCCTTCTGCAAGGCAGGCCGCGCGCCGCCCCGTTCGCTCGCCCGGCCGACCCCTCAGCCCTCGCCCCGCCCGCTCGGCTCGACCTGATTTCCCGCCAGTCCTATCAGCCGCACTCGCACCAGCCGTCCGGCGGGGCTCCGGCGGGCAGGCCCATCGTCGGTCCGTTGCTGGTGCTATTGCCCCCTCGTCGGACCGACGCTGGGGTTCCCCGCGAGCCAATAACCCCATCGTCGGACCGACGATGGGGCTCCTGCCGGGAACCGGCCCTTCGGAGAACTGATCGCGCCGCCGGTGGACCTGCATTGCCGGCTGGCATCAGCTAGTGGGCGGCACCAGGCGTTTGAGCGATCGCTCAATTCGGGCTATCCTTAGTTTTGAGCGACTGCTCAAATGCGCACCGGAGGTCTCCGGGCCGGTTGGAAGGAGGAGCCCCATGACCACGGCAGATCGTGGATGCTGGCCGGGCAGGGTCGTAGGGAGGAGCCTGGGGTACGGCGCGGGTTGCGGCGCGCTATTCGGGATCCTCACGCTGGCGGTCATCGTCTCCGTCCTCGGCCTGGCGAGTCGGCAAGCAGGCTTTCTGGCCGCGATCTTCTTCTTTAGCCCGTGGGCGGCCTTCATCGGGAGCGTGATCGGGACGGCATGCGGCATTCTGGCTTGCATACCGCTGCTGCTGGCCGGAGACACCGATCGCCGGAACCCGAGCCGCTCGAGGCGCTTCCGCCGCAAGCGGGCGTCGCTGGCCGGTGGTGGTGGCGCCGCCCTGTTGCCCGCAGTGCTCGCGATATGGGCGGCAGCCAGGGGAGACCAAGCCTCGGCGGGCCTGCTGCTTTGCGTCACGGCGATGGCGGCGGCCGGGGGAATGACGCTCGGGCCTCGCGTCCTGTACGGTCGCCGGGTCCGGGCGAGGTCGGCTCGTAACGATGGCGACTCCAATGGCGACGGGCCCGCCGGCCAGGCGGCGGCCGGGTGAGCGACACCCGGCGCAGGCTGATCGAGGGCGCGATCCAGACGCTGCGGACCAGGGGCATCGCCGGCACGTCGGCGCGGTCGATCGCTGCCGCGGCCGGCGTCAATCAGGCGCTCGTGTTCTATCACTTCGACAGCGTGGACCAGCTGGTCGGCGCCGCCTGCCGGGAAGCAACCGCCGAGCGGGTGGCGGAGTATCGCGAGCGCTTCCAGGCCGTGGCGTCGCTGCGCGAGCTGCTCGCGCTCGGCCGTGACCTGAGCGCGGTCGAGCGCCAGGCCGGGAACGTCGCCGTGCTCGCGCAGGTGCTCGCTGGCGCGCAGCAAGACCCGCGCTTGGCTGAGGCGGCGCGTTTCGCGCTGGCGCTGTGGACCACCGAGATAGAGAGCGTCTTGCGGCGCATTCTGGCCGACAGCCCTGTTTCCGAGCTGGCGGACCCGGCGAGATTCGCGCCGGCAATCGCCGCGTCTTTCATCGGCATAGAGCTGTACGGCGGCGTCGACCCGGAAGCGGCCGCAAGCGCGCTGGACACCCTGGAAGCGCTCTCCGCGCTGGCCGAACTGCTCGACGACCTCGGCCCGGTAGCGCGCCGGGCGCTGCGGGCCAGGCTGCGCAGAACCGGTCGCGCCGCGGACTAACCGGTGACACTGAAGCCGGCTCGCTGGCGCGTGCGGCTGTCGGCATGCTCCGCCAGCGCCGCGCACGGCGGATCACCGGCGGTCGTGGCCAGGGATCGGCTCAGCTAGGTCTGCCCGCGAAGCGGGCGCGGGGAAGGGGTCAGCGAAGTACTGGGTCTCGTGCGCGACCAGGTCGCCGGTGAGTTCCATGACGCTCACCGAGTAGGTTGGCACGCCGTCATAGGTAATCACGCATTCGCTCACCCACAGATCGCCGCCGCCCATGATCCGCAGAACAGTGAAGTGGCGTTCAGCCGGGTGCCCTCCCCGCTGCGCCTGGATCCTTGACCGGCCCAGGAAGCGCTCCCCGGATTGCGGGTAGTCAAGGATCGCGTCTTCGGCGTAGATCGCGTGCTCGGTGTCGATGTCCCCGCGCTCGGATGCCCTCCAGTGCTGCTCAAGCCGGGCCCGGATCCTGGCGTCACGATCCATTGCGTTGCTCACTTACGCCGGTGTTCCAGGCAGAGACTGCCTGGAAACTCGCTGGCGCTGACCGGCCTGGTAGCAGTTGTATCGGGTGTGTGCACATCGTTCTCGAAACCGAGCGGATGCTCCTGCGGCGTTTCACCGAGGAGGACACCGGGGCACTGGCCGCCTTGTACGGCGACCCGCGTGTCATGCGATTCATCACGCCGCAGCCACCCTCGCTGGTGGAGGTGGAGTCAAAGCTCCTGCCGGAGTACCTGCTCGAGTACAGCGAGCTAGCCGACGGCCTTGGCTCCTTCGCGGCCATCGAGAAGAGGACAGGGCAGATGGCTGGCCGGTTTTCCCTAAAGCCCGCCCATAGCTACGGCCTGACCGGCGGCACCGAGCTCGGCTATCGGCTGTATCCGGAATTCTGGGGGCTCGGGCTCGCCAGCGAAGGAGCACGCGCGCTAATCAGGTCAGCATTCGAGCGACTGCAGCTCGACCGGGTCGTCGCAACCACAATGGCCGACAACATCGGCTCCTGGCGGGTGCTGGAGAAGTGCGGGCTGCGGCGGGTCAGGACCTTCTACTACGAGGACGCTGACCTGATGCCCGGTGCCGAGCACGGCGACTACGTCTACGAGCTGACCCGTAGCGACTGGGCCAGGCAAGCTCAGCACCCTCAGCCAAGCGCTTGACAGCCGGTCCGGCTTCCGGCTCGTTCCTCACTTGTGGCTTGAGGAAAGGACCCGGATGGCGACTATGCCGGCGTCGACCGCGATTGAGTCAGTGCCTCCCGTGTCGCACATCTCCTGCAGCGCGTCTCCGGAGCTCACGTTCACCGCCGCGGTTTCAGCTACCGTGTAGTCGCCTACCGGACCTGCGACGCGGTCGAGGTCTCCTTGTTGACCTTGCCCAAGATGAACGTGCCGCCGGTGGCCGCGTCCGCGAACCCTGCCCCGCCGATCAGCAGCGACAGTGCGACAGCCACCGCCGCGGGCTGATGCGCGCGAACATGACTTTTCTCCCTTAATGCTCAGCCATGAGGATCGTGCGATCGCCCTTGACCGCGTCAGCCAAGGGCGATACCGCGTCGGGCACCAGGGCGCACCAAGAGCACGACTGATCCGGTGAATGCACAACCAAGTGGCCGCCAGCGAACCGATGACCGATTACCACGTCTTTTTGCCAGCCAGAGCTTGGAACCCTTGCGGGGCCGGACTTTCCGGCCACCTTGATGAGCTGCATGACAGTGCCATTCGTTCATGACGGGCCCGGTGCCCGGCGTCGCACAAGTTCTATGTGCGGACGAGCCGCTGCTGCATGAGTAGTGATTACTCATCTTCCGGTGGCCACTGGCCGGTCGGCCTGCCGATTTCCCACTCATGACCGAACGGGTCGACGATCCGCCCCACCCGCCAGCCGTGCTCGTCTGCCACCGGTGACGTCGCCGTAGCACCAGCCCCGACCGCCCGGGCGAACAGCGCATCGGGGTCATCGACCACCAGCAAGGTCCGGCCGGTAGTCCCGCCAATCGCGAGCGGGCTGAACCGTGGCCCGTGCGATCCTCCCGTGGATACCCAGAACGCGACATCCCCGACAGCCAGCTGGGCGACGATCTCATCACCTTCACCAACCCGGTGCATGACTGCCGCGCCGAAGGCTTCCTCATAGAACACGACAGCGGCCGCGGCACGCTCGATCCACAGTTCTGGCTGGATACCCGTCATGGAACGTCAGGCTATTGGTCAGGAAACGCTCGGCGACCCTGTTATGGGGTTTGCCTGCGGGCCCTGGCCAGCCACAGCGCGATCGCGATGAGGACGAGGCCCGCGACCGCCGCGGCCATTGGCGCGGCGACTGTGCCTGGCAGGTAACGGTTCGCGATCTCGGGCACCACCCATAGCGTGCCAGCGGCGCCGAAGGCGACGAACATGACCCTGTGCGCCGCGACGCCGACGGCGAGCAGCCCGGCCACAGTCAGCATGGCCAGCGCTTGGCCGGCCGGGCTGGCCATCGTCATGGTGGCCCCGGCGAGGACGCCGCCGCACGCCACCGCGAGCCCGGCCGCCGTCGGAGCGATGTAGCGGCGGTAGGCCGCGACGCCCCACAGCGCCGACAGGATCCAGATGGCGGTGCCGTAGCCGGTCACGGTCAGGTTCAGTCCCACTTAGTAGAGCCCTGCGGACAGCAGCGCCACCAGCCCGCCGAACATGATTACGTGCTGCAGCGCGGACTTGCCAACCCACCACAGCGGGACCGCCAGGCC
>Ga0126373_10000687_pt1 | contig 22787 bp, 21 predicted proteins | sample PanSoiMetPlot_11_FD_92545 | JGI IMG/M metagenome (GOLD analysis project Ga0126373, IMG submission 92545) | Tropical forest soil microbial communities from Panama - MetaG Plot_11 | ecosystem: Environmental > Terrestrial > Soil > Tropical forest > Bulk soil | place: Panama | collected 2016-02-17 | reverse complement strand
TCATGCTGTCGGTCGATTTCTCCCCGATAGCGTGCGTAAACTGCCTCTACCGTCTTCGTCAGCCAATCCTGCACCGCTTTGTAGTTCGCGTTCGCCGCCAGCGCGACCCCCACTTCGTGCCACGTGTACTCGGTACCGGGAATCTGTTTGAAAAGCGGCGTGTTCGCCTGAAACAGCACCGAATTCGCGAAGACCACGATCCGCCCCGTCTGGTACAAATCGATTCCCGTACCTGCCAGTTCCATCATGTAAAACCGCACCAGCCCCACATCGATCACATCACCCGTCACGCCCGACACTGATACGCGGTCGCCCACCCGGATTCCCCATCGCCCGATCAGGAAAAAATACGCCGCAACGGACAACAGCACCGCCTGCAATCCCACCGCGATGCCGGCCGTCACAAATCCCGCAAACGTGGCGAGCGAGCTGAATTGGCTCACAAATCCCAATATCAAAATAATGCCCATCAAGAATCCGATCACGAATCGCCGCAGCACCAGGAACTGCCGCCGCCTGCGCGCGTCCTTGATGTATCGGAACGTAAATCGCCGCCATACCTCCGAAAGGACCAGCACAATCGCCAGTGCTCCGCCGATCACCAGCGCATGAAACACCAGGCTGCGAAACGACGTCCCCGACTCGCGCACAGTCGTCCGCCGCCAATCGAGCAAATTCGTTTTGCTCTGCTCGAGCAGGCGTATTTCCTGGTTCAACGGCAGCGTGGCGCCCGCAAGTTGCTTGAATTGTCGGGTTAGCGCGTCATAGTCGAGGGATGGCACGGGAGCCGGCGCCGCCTGTGGCTGCGTTTGCACGCCCTGGGCCTGCGCACTTTGCCCACCGCCCACGCCCGATTGCCCCTGCTGCGCGATCCACCGCAGAGCATCGCGCAGCGGCTTTCGCACCTGGCTTGCCGCCGCTTGCACGCGATCCGTCTCGTTCACCACCGCGTCGATCTGCCGCAGCGTCTTCACCACCGAGTACAAGCCAAATGCCTGCTGTACCAGCCCGCCTGAACTTGTCCTCACCCCAAGCGGCGCATTCGCCGGCGTTGCCGGCTTTTGCGCGCTCGGCTTCCCCATGACTTCGGGAAGCGTCTGCGCCAACCGGTTTATGTTCCCGAGTATCCCTCCGGCGACGCTTCCGCCCTGTCCTTCATTGAAGTCTGCAACCTTCTCGAGCGTATCGAGCACCTCGTTGTTCAAGTCCAACTGGCCTTGCAACGCGTCTCGCTGTTTCAGCAGGTCCGGCTTCTTTTTCGCCGACGCCGCTGCGATTTGCTTATTGAGGGACGCAATCTGGGTTTCTAGCGCCGCAACCCGCGCCTGCACCTTCGCCACATTCTGGCTGGCTGTGGAACCCGGAGTTGCGCCGGCAGCGCTCGCATCAGGGTTTTTGTCTCCTGCCAGGATCATCGGCGCTTCCTGGCGCGCCGATTCAAACGCCGCGCGCACGGCGTCCGCCGCCATGCCTTCCGCGTTCTGCTGGTAGATCGCATCGATCGGCAGCCCGGTCGGCTGGATGTTGAGCGTCACATCGTGGTACCACCCAATCACAGCGTTCAGGTGATTGATCACATCGTCGCCGCTTAGTCCACTGAACGATGGCTCGGCGCCGGCCGTCACCCATCCCAACTGGGCACAGATACACGCTGCCACGAGCGCCAGCAGCGCCGCCGCAATCGGCTTCTTAACGCGAAAGCTCATCTTCGGGATTCTAGCCGAAGCCCCGCGCAACCGCATGTCAAGGATTGCCTTAAGGCTGGAGCCACCGGACTTGATCGGCGCCTGGCGCTGCGACCTGAAAAGCGCGCTGCGGGCAACTAGTCCGCTGCCACCAATCTTCTCTCGCGCACGTAGAATCGGCGCCCGCGCCAGTAAATCCGCTGTTGGAAGAAGCTCACCACCCAAACCAGAAAAGCAAACGCATCGCGCAGCGGCAGCATCCAGATTTTTTCGCGCGCCAGCGGATCCTTCATCCCGCGCGCTCCAACGGTCAGCGCCATCTCGCTTCGGAGCAAAAAATATCCCGCAATGTAAATCCAACCGAGTAGCGTAGCGGGCGCCAGGATCGCACCCAGCACCGCCCACGGCAGCCCGTGCGTAAAGACCAGTCCTGCATGTCCCCACGGCCGCGAATAACGAATGCTCAGGTTCCATCGCAGTTGGTGTCGCCACGCATCGCCCAGCGTCTGCCGCGGATACACAATCTCCACCGGCTGCGCACTCAGCTGCACGTGATGCCCTCGCGCTTCGATGCGATTCCCCAGCTCGTAGTCGTCGCAAAAATAATCGGCCAGCGCCTCGAACCCGCCAATCTCTGCCAGCCGCTCCTTCCTCACTGCCATCGTCGCGCCCAGCATAAAATCGAGCGACCGTCCGCTCATCAGCCACGCCACCAGCACGCCTGGAGCAAAATCCGCGCTGTTCCCAATCGCCTCCAGGTTCGCCGCCATCGAACCATCCGTCAGTCCCCGGTAAAGGCAAGTCACTCCGCCCACGTGCGCATCGCGCAGTGGAGCCACAACCGCGCGCAGGTGGCCCGAGTCCACACGCACGTCGCTATCGCTCACCACCAGCAGGTCGTGCCGCGCCTCGCGCGCCATGCGGCACAGCTTGTTCACTTTGTCGCTTGCCCCGACCGCCTGCGCGCCAACCAGCAGCCGCACCGCTTGCTCGGGAAAATCCGCGATGATTTTCCGAATCACCTCCACAGCTGGATCCGATTCGTCGCTCACGCAAAACAGAATTTCGTACTCCGGATAGTCCTGGCGGCAAAAGCTCGCGTAGTTCTCGTAGGTCTCGCGGTCCAATCCGCGAATCGGTTTGAGAATGCTAACAGGAGGGAACAAATCCGTACTCGCAGCCGCAGCACCGGCGGCGTCGCGCGCCGCCGCGCGAAAAAATCGTTCACCTGCGACGATCGCAACCAGGTAATACCCAAGCGGCGCGAATGCCCCCACCAGCAGCGCATCCCGAATCACGATCCAGGCAGCCGCCATGTCACGCCTGCTTGCTCGTAGGCTTTACTTTCAGGCTTAGCCCTTGCCCTTCCACACCAGCGTCACGCCGATGCACACCAGCAGTACGCCAAGCCACCGCTGCGGCGTCACTTTCTCGCCCAAAAACGCTGCGCCACCTATAGCCCCCGCCGCATAGCTCAGGGCCGTCACCGGAATCACAAAACTCACGTTTTCAAGCGAAAGCATCCCCAGCAGTGCAAAAAATCCCGCCGCCATCCCGCCAAGCGCCAGCCAGAACCAGCCCACGGTCACCGCCCGCCCGAAAAACCGCAGCAGCGCCATCGGGCGAAAATCGTGCACCTCGCCGATCGTCTTCATCGCGCGCGTCAGGCACAATTCGCCGCCCGTACCCGCCACCACGATCAGGAATATCAGTACGATTTCCGCAATCATCGATCAACCTCGCTCAGTCGCCGCCCAGCGGCCCTCCGCGGGCCACCGCTTCGGTCACTTCGCGCGCCACGGAATCCGTCGTCCGCGGCGGCGTGTGCCCCACGATTAGCACGCCAAAGCAAATAATGATCACGCCCGCCCACCGCATCGGCGTAATCGATTCCCCCAGCATGTAGTGCCCCAAAAGCGCCACCAACGCGTACGCAAACGACGACGCCGGTTGCACGTAGCTGTAGTCTGCCCACGAAAGCACCAACGTGAACGCAACAAAAAACCCCAGCAGCGAACCGATTCCCAGCCAGATCATTCCTGAAGTGAATACCGCGAAGAAAAGATGCGCCAGGTTGGCAGGAGACCAGTTGGAAATCGCGCCCACGCCCAGCATGCCCTTGCGCAGAAGCGCGTCGCCCAGCGGCCCAAACATCACCATCAGGCAAATCAATACGTAGGTTTTGAAGTGAATGCCGCCGCGCGCGCCGTTGAGAGATTTCGCGGAAGATTCAGACGCCGTCATGCGCCGTGCGTTTCGCTCGCCACTTCCACCGGGCGTGGTTCCACCGGCACTTGCACCAGGGCGCGTTTCTCGACGCCCTTGCGCGCCACCTTCCAGCGGTCGTGTCGCAGCTTCAGGAAATCGACGGCTTCGTGATACAGCCGCTTCCGTTCGTTCGAATCCCACAACGCGTCGCGCACGATGCGCCATGCCACGCGCGGCCGGAAGTAGTAGCTGTCGTAGAAGCGGTTCACCGCCTCTACCATGTATTCGCGCGAAAGATGCTTGTATTCGAGGTGCGGCAGTTGGTGCCCCAGCGAATCCGTCACGGCTTCCGTTGCCAGGAAGCCTTCCTGCGCGCCCTGGTTGTAAAGCTCCGTGCCCGGATACGCGTGCGCCATCGAAACCTGGATCGTCTCGCAGTCCAACTCCTTCGCGTACTCGATGGTCTTCTCGATGGTTTCCTTCGTCTCGCCGGGCAGGCCGATGATGAAATCGCCGTGGACGCGAATCCCCACCTTCTTGCAGTTCTCCATGAACCGCCGACCCATTTCCGGGGTTGCGCCCTTCTTGATGTTCTTAAGGATCTGCGAATCGCCCGACTCGAATCCCACAATCAGCAGCCGGCAGCCGCCGTCCTTCATCGCTTTCAGCGTTTCGTAATCGGCATGCACGCGCGACGTGCACGACCACTGGAAGCCAACCGGCTTGAACTCCTTGCATAGCGCGATCACGCGGTCCTTGCGGATGTTGAACGTGTCGTCGTCGAAGAAGAATTCCTTCGCCTGTGGGAACATCGCGTGCGCCTGCTTGAACTCCCGCGCTACATTTTCCACGCTGCGCACGCGCCACGCATGCCCTGAAAGCGTCTGCGGCCACAGGCAGAACGTGCACAGCGCCGGGCAGCCTCGCGCCGTATAAAACGATACGTACGGATGCAGCAGGAACGGCACGTTGTACTTCTCGATGGTGATGTTGTCCTTATACACGTCCGTCGCGAATGGCAGCGCGTCCAGTTCCGCCGTCTGCATCAGCGGCCGCGGCGGGTTGTGCACCACCTTGCCGTCTTTCACGTAGCTCGCGTTCGCAATCGTCTCGAGCGGCTTGCCCTGCGCAAACTCCACCACCGGATGGTCGAATTCCCCGCGCACCACAAAATCGATGTCCGGGCTTGCCAGCAGGCTCTCGGCCGGCTTGATCTGCACGTGCGGCCCCACAAACGCAATCTTGATGTCCGGCTTTTGCTCCTTCATGCCCCGCGCCATGCGCAGGTCGCTTTGGAAGCCCACGGTCGACGTAAACAGCACCACAAAATCGTAATCTTTCGAGATTTTCACCACTTCGGCGGGTGTCACCCCGTGCGGAGGCGCGTCCAGCAGCCGGGCACCCGGCAGCATTCCGGCGGGATAGGCTATCCAGACCGGGTACCAGTAGCTTTCGATCTCGCGCGTCGCGGGCCACCGCGAACTCGCGCCCCCGTCGAACTTCTCAAAGCTCGGCGGGTTCAGAAACAGCGTCTTCATTACAGACGGCATCGACTGCCCCCTCAGGGCGCAATTGCGCCGGTCATCGTCGAGTCCCCCGCCTGGGCTCACGCCATGGTTAGGCGCAGACTCCCGCCCAGGCGCACAGTTCGGATTCTACTTGATTTCGCCGCACTTCCCAAACCGGGGTTCCGCAATAGATGTTCCAAGATAGACGTTCCCGAGATAGTCGGTCCAAACACGCGTTTCGCCACCACAACCCGCCGAGCGACCATCCCTGATGTCCTCCGTCTAAGCTCCTCTACCCGTACTGGAGAATGCGATGCCCTTGCCGCGTTCAAGCGGAAATGGCGCGACTTCGGCCGGCCATGCCAACGTGCCCCCACCGCCGCCCTCCGTCCGTATTTGGCGCCCCTCCGACTTCCCTTCCATCGAACTCCATCACGGCTCGTCCGTCACGCTCGATTACCCGCGCCACTGGCACGACGAAATCTACCTTTGCAGCGTGCTCAGCGGCGACAGTTACCTCGACTGCCTCGGTTCATCTCACCCGGTCCCGCCCGGCTCGCTCGCGCTGGTTCCCTCGGGCGAAGTTCACGCCAACCGTAAAATCGCTTGCACCTTCCGCTGCGCTTTCATCGAATGCAAATCCTTTCACAACGCCGTCGAGCAGCTTCTTCAGCGCAGCTTCCGAAGCCTCAGTTTTCGTGCCGAGCTCCTTACCAATCCTGGCACAACTTTGGCCTTCCTCCGCCTGCATCATTCGCTCGACGAGCCAGGCTCCGCGCTCGGCCGCGACCATTCGCTCCTCGTCTTCCTCCATCGCCTCGTGGCGCGCCACAGCTCCATCACCCTCTCCGAATCGCGCCCGGGAAACGAAGACTTTGCCGTCCGCCGCACCAAGCAGTTCCTCGAAAACCACTTCGCCGACCACGTATCGCTCGACGACCTCGCCCGCCTCACCGGCCTCAGCCCCTGGCATCTCAACCGCTCGTTCTGCCGCAAAATTGGCATGCCGCCCCATGCCTATCAGTTGCAGGTCCGCATCTCTCAGGCTCGAAAACTTCTCCGCTTGGGCCGCCCCATTTCCGAAATCGCCTCGCTCACCGGCTTTGTCGATCAAAGCCACTTCACCCGCCGCTTCAAGAGCTCGACCGGCCTCACCCCCGGCCAATACCTCCGCGCCTGCTAATCACACGCCGACGACAAGCGCGCTCGCTCATCGCTCGGACCTTCCTCCTCACACAGATGCTCGGGCTTGCGCGACAGAGTCGCTGCTGTCGAAACAGGGGTATTTGGATGATCGCGCCGGACACTGGCATCCTCACCTGATGTTTTTCGCGCCGCTGACGGAGCCGGAACGCTGGGGCGCGAATCAGCCCGGGTCGTCGCTGCTTGCGCAGAAAGTGGAGACGGATCGGCTGACGATATTTATGGTGCCGGTGGGCGAGTGGTCGGACGGGACGACTGACGCGGCGGCTGGACACTGATGGCAGTTAGTGCGGGCGGAAGGTCTTTCCCGTTTCAAGTAGGGTCTTCAATCGCGAAAGAATGCGGGGCCAGCCGTCGGCGTTGAGGGCGTAGGTGGGATCGTCGTCGGCCCAGTCGTCGTTGGTGACTACGACTTTTACGGCTTCTGATTCCGGGGTCAGCTCGATCTTGACTCTGGACATTACGGCGCCATCGCCCATACCGAGTTTGTATTCGAGCAGCTTCGGTGCGTCTGCGCGTAGGATTTTGCCGGTTACGTAGCGCGTTGGCTTGCCGTCTTTGCCGGGGCCGGACCAGGCCATTGTGCCGCCGGGCTTCAGGTCGATCTCGAAATCCGCGCCCGTGAAAATTTTTTGATTCGCTTCCTTTGAAACGAATCCGTCCCACACCTTTTCGACCGGGGCAGCAATGTAATACGTGAAAATCAGCGGTGTTTTCTGCATGTTGATCCTCCACGCGAGCGGCCTCGCCGCCAGATGTCCTTGTCGATCGTGTCCTGGTCGGCCAAGGCGCGATCGAAGACGCGTATTAATACCATGGGTGGCCAGGATCATGAGGCCCGATGCTTCATCCAATGTGAATCCTCGGCACGTTCCGCCGCGCAAGAACTGGGGTTGAGCAGGCGGAGGACCGAGCAAGCCAGTCGTGAAATCGTCGCGCGTTCTTAGACGGGGACTTCGAGGGGGGCTTGGCCGGCGTAGATGCGCTTGACGATTTCCTCGATGGGCTCGTCTTCGATGAGAAGGTCGCGCACTTCGACGGCGGCGAGGATTTGGCGGATAAGGTCGGAGCACTCGACGTGGAGGCGGTCGAACCGAATGCGGTAGGTGAGCTCGTCCACTTGCTCCACTTCCAGACCATCCCGCTGAAAAATGGACACGCGGCCGAGATGGGCGCGATCCTTCAGCGCAAATTTGACCTGCTTGGTGCGGAGGAGGCGCTCTTTCAGATTGGCGAGCGGGCCATCGTAGAGAACTTTGCCGTGGTCAATAATCATGATCCGGCGACAAAGCTCTTCGATGTCGTCCAGATCGTGCGTGGTGAGCAGGATCGTGGTGCGAAATTCGCGATTGATGGCGCGAAGGAACTGGCGGATGTGATCCTTGGCGACAACGTCGAGGCCTATGGTGGGCTCGTCGAGAAAGAGAAGCGGCGGATTGTGGAGGAGCGCGGCGGCAAGGTCGCAGCGCATGCGCTCGCCGAGCGAAAGTTTGCGGACAGGCGTGTGGAGATAATCGCGAATCCCGAGAATTTCGTTGAAGTGGTCCATGCGCGCGTCGAAATCTCGCTGCGGGACATCGTAGATCCGGCGCAGGAGCCTGAAGGATTCGACGACGGCGATGTCCCACCAAAGCTGTGTGCGCTGGCCGAAAACAACGCCGATTGTTTTGACGTACTGGCGGCGCTGGCGGAACGGGACGAAGCCGTTGACGCGGACTTCGCCGGAAGTTGGAACAAGGATGCCGGTAAGCATCTTGATAGAAGTCGATTTGCCGGCACCGTTGGGGCCGATATAGCCGACGATTTCGCCGCGGTCGATGGAGAAGCTGACACGATCGACGGCCGCTACCGTGTGGTAGTCGCGGACGAAAAGATTCTGGATCGAACCCCAAAGGCCCTCGCGGCGGCGGAACGAGCGGAAATGCTTCGAAAGATCATGAACGTAAATGATCGGGGTGCCGTCGGGTGATGGTTCAGGTGGCATGTAAGAGGATTTTATCATTTTGCATGTGAAGGAGTTTAGACGCGGGAAAGCGGAAATGGTGATTCTGCGGCCTTGCGGTTACAAACTGCGTGAAGTGATGGGGCGCCAAAACCTGGTGAAACCATGGACCCACAAACTGGCGCAACCGGGTAAAGCGATATTTAATGCGCGATGGCTAAGGGGTGGACGCGGGTGATGAGCTCGTGCAGAAAAACATCCGAGTGCATGAAGACCGCGAAATGGCCGCCTTTGATGAGGACGAATTCTTTGCGTGGCGCTTTCATGGACTCGACGTACTCCCGCGCCAGAGCCGTGGGAGTGGTGAAATCTTCGTCACCTTCGAAAACAAACATCGGGACGGAAAATTCCAAGCCAAGCTGCTCGGGGCCTGAGGACCGGGTGAGCGAGAAGAGGCGATTTCCGCTGAGGATCTGGCCGTCACCAGAATCATTGATGTCCTGCACGGAATAGCCGGGTGCGACGAGCGCGAGTCCGATCGTCCCGGGTAAAAATTCATCGGCGCCTTCAAAGCGGTTCGACCACTTGCGCTGGACGCCGTAACCTTCGCCGTTGGAATAGGGAGGAGGGCCGACCCGCTTCAAGTCGTCGATGGCCTGCTGGTCTTTGACGGCCTGGGCCTTCTGCAGTAGTGCGTCGTAAGCCGCCGAGTAATTTTTAGGCTCGTCCGCCACCTGGCCGGTGCCGACGTATGCGAAGAAAAGCTCAGGCTTGGCGCGAACCATTGCTAGGGCGAGGAGCGTGCCGAACGAATGAGCGACGACGATGATCTTGTCCTTGCCGAGATGCTTGCGCAGATACTCGGTCAGCTCGATGCCGTCCTGGGCCATGCGATCGACGGTCATCGTGGATGCGATGGATGGCCCGGACTTGAGAAGGGTTCTGCCCGCTCCGCGCTGATCCCATTGCACGACGGTGAAGTGCTTTTGCCAGGGAGCGAACAGCGCGAACGTCCAGTTGCTTGTGACGTCGCCCGGCCCGCCGTGCACAAATAGCACGACGGGGTTGCTGCGATCCTCGCCGCGGATGGTGACCCACTGCTCGATTCCGCCGATCGTGACGTAGCGGGACTCGTCGATACCCTTCGGGGACGGGATCGCGTATTGCTTGGAGTTGCGGTCGCGCAGAAAGGTGGTCAGCTCATCGAGCTTACGATATTCGGAATCGAGGGCTGTGGCGGGTGCGGGCGGCTGAGTCTTCTCTGTTTGTGCGAACGCGGCGGGGCAAAAACACAAGAGTGCAAGGCATGAGGCAACGATCTCACGGAACATCGGGGCTGCTCCTGGAAAGGCTTCTCGTTTGGTGACGCTGTTCCAAGATACGCGGCCAACGGGAGGAATGTTTCCTTGGTGGCTCAGACAAGGGTGTGGCTATTCGCCGACGACTTTCACGCTGATTCGCTTCGGACGCTGGCCGTCGAGTTCAATAAAAAGGATGAATTGCCAGGGGCCGAGGTCGAGGCGCCTTTCGGTGAAAGGGATGATTACTTGGTGATGGAGCAGCAGGCTCTGGAAGTGGACGGAGGAATTGCTTTCGAAGCGGCCCTGGTGCTTGTAGTCGTGGCGGGCGGGCGCGAGCTGCTGGAGCCAGACGTCGAGATCGGCGAGGAGGCCGGGCTCTTCGTCGTTGACGATGACGGCGGAATTCGAGTGGAGAGAAGTCACGACGATAATGCCGTCACGGAAGGAGCTTTTCTCCACGGCGGCTTTCACTTGCCAAGTGATGTTGAAGACTTCGCGGACCTTCGTGGACTGGAGCGTGATGGCTTCGTTGTAGATTTTCACCGGGTCCTCGGGAAATGCGGCGGTATTCTAGCGGAAGTGGATAGGGAGAAAAACGGTCTCGAATCCCTGCCTACCGGCAGGCAGGCACAGATGAAAACAGATAAACACCGATAGAAGCAGTAGCAAATCGAAGGAGCCGCCAACTCAAATGTGAATTCAATTCAGGAACTTGGGCCGATAAACGCACGAGGAGACCGAGATGGATCTGCAATTAGAGAATAAGAAGGCGCTGGTGACGGGGTCAACGGCGGGGATTGGGTTCGGTATCGCCAAGTCGCTTGCGGCCGAAGGGGCTCAGGTGATTGTGAACGGGCGGACGCAGGCACGCGTGGATCAGGCGATTGCGAAACTGCGAGAGGCGAAAGTGCGTGGACGGCTCGAGGGTTTCGCGGCGGATTTGGGTACGGCAACGGGAACGGCAGAGTGCGTGCGGCGGTTTCCCGTGGTCGAAATTCTGGTGAATAACCTCGGTATCTTCGAGCCAAAGCCCTTTGAAAAGATTCCGGACGAGGACTGGATGAGGTTTTTCGAGGTGAACGTGCTGAGCGGCGTGCGGCTGAGCCGGGCGTACCTGCCGGGAATGAAGGAGCGGAACTGGGGACGCATCGTCTTCATTTCGAGCGAATCGGGTCTGCAGATTCCAGCGGAGATGATTCACTACGGAATGACGAAGACGGCGCAACTGGCGGTGGCGCGTGGGCTGGCGGAGACGACGGCGGGAACGGGCGTGACGGTGAATTCTGTGCTGCCGGGGCCGACGGCGAGCGAAGGATTTGAGGGTTTCGTGGACAAAGTGGCGGTGACGAGAAAGGTGGACCGCGAAAAGGCCGGAAGGGATTTGGTGAATGAGCTCCGTCCGACGTCGCTGCTCAGGAGGCCGGCCACGATCGATGAGGTGGGGCAGTTTGTGGCGTTCGTGTGCAGTCCCTTGGCGTCGGCCACGAATGGGGCGGCGTTGAGAGTGGACGGAGGCGTAGTGCGAGCCATTGCTTAGGGGACAGCCAAAAGTTGGGAGTTTAGGGGCTAGCCTTTGTGGCAGGCAGAGCAGTGCTTCGCTTCGTAGTGATCCATGAGGACGAGGAACATCTGGTTGCAGCCGATGCAGACGCGGTGAATCAGGACGGGCGGTTTTTCGCCGGGCTTGGCGGGCGCATGCGCATGATCGGAGGACGAGGGCTGCGGCGGCGTCTGCGATTGCTGCGTTTCAGTCATCGGTGGATTGTAACACGGGCCCCCGGCCGGGTGCGGGGTGCAGCGGTCAAGAAGCACACCATGGTGATGCAGCAGTCCCGATTTCGTCGAGCACTTGCTGGACGGTGCGGTAGCGGGCGCGTGCGTCGACGACGAAGTAGACCCATCTTTCGGAGCCGTTCTGAAGGCCTTAGCGGAGTTTGGGTTAGAGATCATCGAGGGAGACACGCCGGTTGTTGAGAAAGACTTTGCCGTCGCGCGCGAGGGCAACGTGCAACGACTCCTCTCTTACGGCGGCGGGCTGCGGCACGGAGTAGAAGGCTCCTGGCAGGTCTCGTCCCGCACGGTCGAGAGGCTGGCTCGAGGAGAGCATGACAAGAATGAACAAGAAGAGCATCACGCTGGCGGTGGCGGAAACGTCGTTTGCGCAGTGAAGGGAGTTGGGTTTGACGTTGGCGGCGCGTTCGCGAAACGTTGCGCGTATGGGGCGGTCAGGTTGAGATTGCCATGTGTGATCCGTTTGTCGAGATAAGACGTACTTACTATTAGACACGGGAGTGGGAGCCGGCGCATTGGTTCGGCAGGGCGTACGACGAAACGCTTACGGTTCGTTCGATGCGCAGTGGCAGCGGTGATGCGAGGGGGACGGATCTTATTGGTGTGGGGTGCCGGATTGTGTCGAGGCGGCACGTGGACAAGGGTTTTCGAGGCGCGGGTGGGCGGTGTCTGCTACACTTTTTGAATTGCGGCGCCTGGTCGGATTGCGTCTAACCGGGCGCGGCAGGCGCCGCCCTTACAATTGGCCCAAGTCGGGTGAGCCCGCCGCGGCGGGCAAGTGCTGAGGATGCCGACGAATCGACAACAAAAAAGATGGGCAGGTCTGACCCTGGCGGCAGGGCTGGCCGTGGTGTTGGTGATCGTATTGGCGAATCGCGGGCAGGCGCCGCAAGTGCAGATGGTGAAGGTGGGGCGCGAGGATTTGACGGCGTCGATCACGAGCAACGGGAAAGTGGAGCCGGTGGCGCCAGTGGTGGCGCGGGCGCAGTTTGCCACGTTTGTGGAGAACGTGAACGCCGCCGAAGGGCAGCCGGTGCGGCGCGGGCAGGTGGTGTTGACGCTGGCCGTGGCAGATGTGCGGGCGCAGCTTTCTCAGGCGCGCAGCGCGCTGCTGGCGGCGCAGAACGATTTGCGCAACGCCCGCGCCGGGGGAAATCCAGACGAAGTGGCGCAACTCAACGCGGACCTCGCAAACGCGCGGGCGGCGGTAGCGAGCCTCGAGAGGAAACAACAGGCGCTGACGGCGCTGGCGGCAAAGCAGGCGGCGACGCAGGAAGAAGTGTTGCAAAACCAGGCGTCGTTGGAGCAGGCGCGGACTAACCTCGCGACCGTGCAACAGAAGAAAGACGAAATGGCGCGCCGTGCGCAACTTGACACGGAGCGCGCCGAATTGCACGTGAAGCAAGTGCAGGATCAAGTGGCATCGCTCGAGGCGCAGGTGCGGTCGGCGACGGTGGTGGCGGCGACGGACGCGACGCTGTACTCGCTGCCGGTGCATCGCGGCGATTACGTGCAGATGGGGCAGATCCTGGCGGAGATGGCGGACTTGAGAAATGTGCGGGTGCGCGCCTTTGTCGATGAGCCGGATTTGGGTTCGCTCGAAGAACGCCAGGAAGTGCAAGTGACTTGGGACGCGATGGCGGGGCGCAGTTGGGTCGGACAAATCGTGCAGGTGCCGAAACAGGTGGTGCCGCGCGGCTCGCGGAGCGTTGGCGAGGTGCTATGTTCGGTCGACAACGCCAAGCTCGAGCTGCTGCCGAATGTGAATGTGGAGGTGCGGATTCTGGTTCGCGAGCGCCGCGGAGCGCTGGTGGTTCCGCGCGCGGCCGTGCGGTACGACAACGGGAAGCGCTACGTGTTTGTAGTTGAGGGCGACAAGGCACGAAAGCATGAGATTTCGGTGGGGGCAGGCAGCGCGACAAAGTACGAGATTCTGGCTGGTTTGCGCGAAGGCGACCAGGTCGTCTTGCCGGGCGATCTTGAACTGCGCGACGGCATGGAAGTACGCGCGGCGGAGACGCGATGAGCATCCGAAGTCGGCGCGCAATTCCAGGTATTGCGCTGCTGTGTGCTGCAGGGATGCTCGCTTGGGCCGGCTCCGCGAGCGCGGCCGACGGCACTGCCTTGATTCAAACGGCGCAGAAGCAGTTCCAGCAGGGGAATTACACGGCAGCAATCGGATCGCTGCGGACGGCAATAGCGCAGAACGCGAATTCGGCAGAAGCGTACTACTGGATGGGCCGGAACTATTACGAGCTGCGCGATTTCGACAATGCGATCACGCAGGCCGAGAAATCGGTGCAACTGGACCCCAAAAATTCCGAGTATCACCAGTGGCTGGGGCGGGCCTACGGCGAGAAAGCGGACCGCGAGCGAAGTTTCTCCCTGGCGAAGAAGGTGAAGAAGGAATTTCAGGAGGCCGTGCGGCTGGACGGCCGAAATCTGCAGGCGCGGCGCGACTTGGAAGAATATTGCATCGACGCGCCGTGGATCGCCGGAGGAAGCAAGGACGAAGCGAAAGCGCAGGTGGAAGCCATCGCGGCAGTGGACCCGATCGAAGGGCATCTGGCGCGCGCGACGTTCGACCAAAGCGCGCTGAAGAAAATGGACCTCGCGGAGAACGAGTACCGCGAAGTTCTGAACGCGAAGCCGAACCGGTTCGAGCCGTACGCGGAAGTGATCAACTTTTTTGGCGCGATCAAGAAGCTCCCCGAGATGACCCAGGCGATTCAAGCGGCAGCAGCGGTGGCACCGAATGATCCCCGGTTGCTCTACTATCGCGGCGCGGAGAAGGTGCTCGCGGGCCAGGAGTACGCGCACGCGGAAGAGTATTTGAAGGCCTACCTGGCGAACACCCCGGAGCGGAGCGAGTGGCCGTCGCATGCGGGCGCGCGCGATTGGCTCGGGCGGCTTTACGAGGCCGAGGGAAAGCGCACGGAAGCGGCGGAGCAGTATCGCGCGGCGTTACAGATCGATCCAAGTCGCAAGGAAACTAAAACGAGACTAGAAAGGTTAGAGAAATCTTCCAGGTAGCAGGTTGCTTGGGATGCGCCTGGAAACGGGCGAATCACCCAGCGCGTCAAAATCCGGCCAATAAATTACGCCACTTCATGAGCCAACCAGGACCAAACTCCTCGGAGACGCGAAGTCCCGCGCGGCGTCTGTTCTTGATCGTGACGGTGGCGTTGCTGATTCGCTTGGCCGTCATCCCCTTCACCATCAACGACATTTTGTCACCGGCGCGCGACCATTGGCATTTCGGCTACGAGGAAGGGCGAATCGCGCGGTCGATTGCGACCGGGAAGGGGTTTGGCTCGCCTCTCTTCGGCGAAACAGGTCTGACTGCGTGGACGAATCCGATTTACCCCTACATTCTGGCGGCCGTCTTCAAGATTTTTGGGGTGTACACGGCGGCATCGGCATGGGTAGCGCTCGGCCTGAACGGCTTGTTCTCGGCACTGACGTGCATACCGATTTATTTCTCGTCGCGAAAGGTATTCCGAGCTAGAGCGGGCTGGTGGGCGGCATGGCTCTGGTGCCTTTTCCCGTATGCGATTTATCTGTCGGCGGGACGCGTCTGGGAGTACTGCCTGGACGCGCTCGCAATGACTCTAGTGGTGTGGGTGACGCTCGAGATTGCCGAGGAAACAAGCCTCAAGCGCTGGGTTGGGTATGGATTCGTGTGGGGCCTAGCTGGGCTGACGAACGCCGTGATTCTCTCCACACTGCCGTTGATGCTGCTTTGGATTGTCCTGCGGCGACGGGAAACGATGCTCGAATGGCCCCGGCGTCTGGCGATCGCTTTACTGGCGCTCGTGGTGACGGTGTCGCCTTGGTTCGTGCGGAACTACGCCACATTCGGGCGGTTCATTCCGTTTCGCGATGCGTTCTGGCTGGCGTTTACGGAGGGAAATACGGGCGATACATCCGACTTGTATCCGGACTGGACCAATCCGTCGAACAACGATGGCTTGCTCGAGAAATACCGCACGCTCGGCGAACTTGCCTTCATGCAGGAGCGTCGCGCCGTCGGACTTGCCTTTCTGAAGGATCATACTGGGCTTTTTGTGAGGCTGTGCGTAAAGAGGGCGGCGTATGTGTGGACGGGGTATTGGTCGTTCAGCAAGGAATACTTGGAGAACGAACCGACCGAGATTCCGAACATCGGCTTCTGCACGGCGCTGACGGTGCTGATGATTCTGGGGATTCGCCGGGCATGGAGAGCCGGGCCCGTGGTGTTTGTGGAGGCGATTCCGTTTCTGATCGTAGTGCTGGTGTATCCACTGATCTACTACATCGTGTATCCGGGGATCGGATACAAGCATCCGGTGGATCCGATGATTGCGGTGTTTATTGCGTATTGGGCGGCTGGGCGGCGTCGCAACCAAGGAAGCGGCGCCGGCATTTCGATGGTGGATCAGGCTCCGGATTATTCGGGACGGGATGCGACAGTGCAGGCAGCGACGTCGGGGGACCTGGGCGCGGGCCCGGCAAGTCCCGCATAGGTGATGTACTGCGCGGCGGCGTCGCGGCCGTCACGGTTCCAGTGCGTGTCGAACTGGTAATGCAGGAGCTTTTGTTTGCCAAGGCACTGGAATACGGGGAGCAAATTGACGTAGCGGGTTTGGGCTTTGTCGGCCAGCGCGCCGAGCGCTTCGGCGGCGTTCGACTGGAATTGCCGCGTGGTTCGAATGTTTTCCTGGACGTCAGAGCCGCCTTCCCCGGTGAATTGCGCGGCGTAAGTTTGGGCGGTGGTAGGTATGTACACAACCACGGGCGTGATTCCTTGTGCCGCGCTGAGATCGTGAAACTGCTTCAAGACTGAACCGAGATCCTGCCACGGCTCGGTGGCGAGCAATTGCCCGGCAGTTTTTGTTGCGTTCCAGTAATCCGAATCAAACTTCAGGCGCACTTTGTCCGGGCCGATCTGGAAGACACCAAGGTCGGGATCGAGGCCGTGTCCTTCGCGCCCACGCCACGATTTCACCGCAGCATCGACCAGATATTCGGCCGTGTCGAAGAACGCGGCAAAGTAGCGGCGAACAAACCACGCGCGCGCAGGATCTTCGAAGGAGTAGTAGCGCCCGGTGCGCTGCCAGCGTTTGTAGGCTTTCAGGTCTTCAATGTCGTTGCCGGAAAAGAAGCAGAAGAGCGCGTATTTCGGATGCAGCGGGATCGCGTAGCGCTTGAGCATCTCGAGGTATTGGTTAGGGCCGTACCAGCCCCGGCCGAGATTGTAGGTGGAGAGCCCGGAGGTGGCCTTGATCCGCTCGCTCAAGGTGCTGTCGTCAGTTTCGCCGACCTCAACGTAGGAATCGCCGATGACGGCGACGTCGTAGGGAGGCGCGGAGCTGTTGACGCGAAAATTTTCAGCAGTATAGTTCGCGACGTAGTGGATGCCTGGCACCGGCACGCCCTCGTCGCCGGAGAAGCGGTCACCGAAGAATTGGACGTCGATGTGGTGATGGGCGCGATAAGCAAACGCGAGCTGAGGATCGGGGATGTAGGTTTCTCGCGTGGCGTAGTACTTGATGTGGAGTAGGAACGGATTGCGCGCGAGGGATGGCGAGAACTCGAGCACGGCGAACAGGAGAAACGTGCTCGCGAATAGGACGAAGAGGAAGTAGAGGAACCAATACAAGACTGGATGAAGGCGGGGCTTTGTGGGATTTGTGGGAATGGATGCGGCGGTGGTTTCCATTGGGCCAGTTTGCAGTATACATGGCGAGCGGCGTGGGATTGCGAAATGAGGACGGGCCAGACGGAGCAGCTTTACCGATGCGCAGATTGTGCCTAGACTGATAGCGTTGTGGAGCGGAAAAGCACGGGAGTTGCCGAGTAATGGCGTCGGGAATGTTACAGGGCGAAACGTGGCAATTGGCGTGGGATGCGTTGCGGTCGAACAAAGTGCGCGCGGCCCTTACCACGCTGGGCGTGGTGATCGGCAGTTGCTGTATCGTCGCGGTTGTCACGGTGGCGCTGGCGGGGCGCCGGTACATTATTTCGCAAATCGAAGGGATTGGCGCGAACCTCGTGTACGCCGAACTGGTGAAGGCGGGAGTTCAGCGCGGGATAACCTCGGGTGATGAAATGACCCTGGGCGATATGGAAGCAGTGCGCCAGGGGATTCCTCAAGTCATCCAGGTGGCGGGCACGCGTGATATTCCCACCACAGCGATAGCCAATTCCGTAGAACGGCCCGTGCGGCTGGTGGGAGTAACACAGGGATTTCAGCAGATTCGCAACCTGGTGATCGTCAGCGGGCGGTATTTCGATCCGGATGACCTGAGTTCGAGAAGCAAGGTATGCCTGGTGACCCCGCAACTTGCCGGGGCTGCGTTTCCCCACGACAGCGCGGTAGGAAGGGAGATTCGCATCGGCGAAGTTTCGCTTACCGTAATCGGCGTGTTCAGGGAGCGCGTCGCGACGTTCGGGCAGAGCGAGATTAGTTCGGAGTCGGTGCTCGTCCCGCTGCCGGTAATTCGCGACTTCGTGACGGACGAGTATTTGGGGACGCTGTACGCGCAGGCGGATGCCGCAGAGGACGTGCCGGGCGTGACGAACCAGGTCGCGGAGATTCTGCAAAGCCGGCACCGGCCGGCGGCAAAGTACTCGGTGCAGAATCTGTCGAGCTTGCTCGAGGCGGCGCAGAAGATCGCGCTGGCGCTGTCCGTTGTGCTCGTGCTGGTCGCTTTGATTGCGTTGGCGATTAGCGGCGTGGGAATCATGAACATTATGCTGGTCACTGTGACGGAGCGAACCCGCGAGATTGGAATCCGCAAGGCAATCGGCGCGCCGCGCAACGCGATTCTGTATCAATTTTTGATTGAGGCGCTGCTGATTAGCGGCACCGGCGCGCTGGTCGGAATTGTGATCGCCGTGTCCGTGCCGGCAGTGATGAACCTTGCGATGAGTTTTTTTCCGGATATGGGTCGGGTGGACATTCCGGTGTCGTGGGTGTCGGTGGTGCTGGCGTTTCTGGTGTCCTGCTCGACAGGGCTGATCTTCGGTTATTTGCCGGCGAGCCGGGCGGCGAGCCTGCATCCGACGGATTCCTTGCGATATGAATAGGGGCGATCGTGCGATGGGGTGGCATGGCGGCGCGCTGGCGCTGGCGCTGATGGCGCTGTTTGCGGCGCTGCCGCTCGGGGCGCAGGTCACGCCGCATGTTGACCCGCACAACTACGCGGCTGCGCGTCGGGAAACGCCGGTGCCGACGGTTCCTGTGTCGAGTGCAACTATTCCGAGCGCTTCGGCTGCGCAAAGCCCGAGTGGCGGGACGCTGACTTTGCGCCAAGCCCTGACCATGGCGGTGCAAAACAGCCGCGAAATCGCGCTGGCGCGCGTGCAGTATTCCGTGGCGCTCAACGCGGCGGGACAATACCGGTCGGAATTTTTGCCGAATTTGTACACCGGGTCGGGCGCGGCCTACACCAGCGGATTTCCGGCGACGCCGGGAGGGCAGGCGCCGGCGGTTTTTTCGATGTCGTACACCGAGGGGCTCTTCAATCTCCCGCTACGGGGACAACTGAAGGCGGCAAACGAGCGCGCAAAGAGCCAGAAAGTGGAGCTCGACCGCGTGCGCGACGACGTGATCGTGCGCACGGCAAGCTGTTACCTCGAACTGGCGAAGATCCGCCATTCGCTCGATCTGCTGGGGCGCGAGCAGGCCAGCGCGGAGAAGATTCTGCAGGTGACGCGCGACCGGGCTCAGGCAGGACAGGAACTGCCTATCGAGATCACACGCTCCGAGTTGACGCTGGCGCGGGCGCGGCAGCGCATCATTCATCTGGAGGGGCGGCAGGATGTGGTCGAGCAGCAGCTCCGGAATTTGACGGGAATGCCGGATAGTCAATCTCTCAACGTGGAGACGGAAGAGCCGCACTTCGCGACCGAACAGCAGGAAGCAGAGTTGATGAACCTGGCGCTCGAGCGCGACGCGGTTCTGCGCGAAGATGAAAACGAGCGGCGCGCGCGCGAGGACATCTGGAAGGGCGAACGCGGTGGCTACTGGCCGACGGTGAGCGTCGTTGGGCTATACCAGGTTCTCGGAAGATTCAACAACTACAACGAGTTTTTCAACCACTTCCAGCGGAACAACGTGACGATCGGCATCGACGTGCACATTCCTATTTTCAGCGCAAAGACGCGCGCAAATGTGGCGCTGGCGAAAAGCCAGTTGGACGCGGCCGAACTGGCGGTGGGCTCGCGGCGTCAGCAAGTTCGACTGGATGTGGCGCAGAAGACCCGGGACGTCCGCGAATTGGATGCCAACCGGGAAGTGGCGCGGCTGGATTTGAAGCTGGCGCAGGAGTCGCTCGCGGACATGCAGGCGAAGCTGGATGAGGGGCGTGCGACTCTGCGCGATATCGAAGAGTTGCGGCTCGAGGAAAGCGACAAGTGGGTCGCGTTCTTGGATGCGGATTTTGCGCGCCAGCAAGGGCAACTCGTGCTGCTGCAGGCCACTGGACAATTGGCGCAACTCTTTCAATAAACCCGAGAAGCGTACGAAAAGGCCGGAGGGGCGGGGTGGAACTTGTCCCGCGCAGCGGGAACTCCGCTGTTAGTATTACGCGGTAGTGATCCCGTCGGTCCGCTGCCCATCGGCCACACGACTTCGTAGCTCGGAAACAACAACCCATTCCCCAAAAGGGAACGACAAATTTTGTCGCTGAAGGGACTTATCTTCTATGGTATAGTCCCGTGGGGGGTCTTCGAAAGACGCAGTCGGAGGATGGCGGGAGCGAAGAACGGTGATCGGCGTCCAGCGTCGTGGAACTCCTCAATCCTCGCCATCGGTTCATCCTCCCGTGATTAGAATCGCGCCTAACTCCTTTATCTTCAACGTGCATTCAAGGTCTAATCGGCACAAAACAGCCGTCTACTGCTCAGGTTTCCCGCGCGTCAAACAGGGCGAGGACCAATGAACGCCCTTACCAACCGCCTAACTCCTTATGCCGAATTCTCCCGGGTCGGCTTCGTCAACATCCTTGCCTTCCGCCTCCGCTACTTCACCGGCATCATCACCTACTTCCTCAACGTCACGGTGTACTTCTTCATCTGGTCCGCCGTCTTCCGCTCGGCGCCCAGTATCGCCGGCTACACGCTCCCCCAGATGCTCACCTACGTCAGCGTCGGCTGGATCATCCGCTCTTTCTACTGGAATACGATCGACCAGGAAATGGCCTACGAAGTCATCGAAGGCAAAATCGCCATGGACCTGATCAAGCCTGTCTCGGTCCAGTGGATGTGGATCTTCCGCGCGATGGGCGAATCGGCCTTTCGCCTCGGCTTGCTCACGCTGCCAACCGCCATCGTCGTCGCGCTCGTCTTCCCTGTTCAGCGCGCCGCGTCCGCTGAAGCCTTCGGGCTCTTTTTCATCGGTGTCATCGGCAGCTTCTTCCTGATGGGCGCCATCAACTTCATGATTGGCACCTGCGCCATTCCGCTGAAATCGATCCTCGCGCTGATCCGCGCAAAATACTGGCTCATCGAACTGCTCTCGGGCCTGCTAATCCCGATTTCATTTTTCCCGGCCAGTTTGCAAAAAATCATGGCCGTGCTCCCTTTCGAGCACATCGCCTACACGCCGCTGCAAATCTATCTCGGCAAGCTCGACCGCGCCGACGCCCTCCGAGCTCTCGGCGTTCAATGGCTTTGGGTGATCGTCCTCATGCTCCTCGCGCACCTCTGGTGGGACCGCGCCTCGCGCAAAATCACCATCCACGGCGGGTGACATGATCACGCAACCATTGCCAACAACCGCCATCGCCGAAAAATCCGGCGCCGCAGCGCTTCTAGCCGGAGCTCGCCGCCACGCGCTCCTCTTCTTCGACTACTTCACTCAATATGCGAAAGTCCGTGTCAGCTACCGCGGCGACTTCTTCGTCAGCCTCGCCACCAGCTTCGCCGCTACCGTCTTTTCCCTTGGCTTCGTCGTTATCCTCTTTGAGAAAGCCCCGCGCCTCGCTGGCTGGCGTTTCGAAGAAGTCCTCTTCCTCTACGGCTTCTCGCTCATCCCCTACGGCGTCTTCAACGTCATCAGCCTGAATCTCTACGACTTCGGCAACAACTACATCATTGAAGGAAAATTCGACCGCATCCTGCTTCGTCCCATCTCCTCCCTTTTCCAGGTGCTCTTCGAGACCTTCCGCATCGAATCGCTCCAGGAAGTAGCCACCGGCATCTTTTGTGTCTGGTATGCGTCGCACCGCCTCGCCTTCCACTGGACATTCGGCAAGATCGCGCTGCTCGCTTTCTTTGGCGCGTGCGCCAGCGTCATCTACGTCTCGGTCTTCCTCCTGCTCAGCACCGTCAGCTTCTGGTTTGAAGACCGCATCGGCGTCCATCCGCCTGTTTGGAACCTCATCGCCTTCGGCCGCTACCCGCTCTCCATTTACAGCGGCGTCGTCCAGTTTTTCCTCTGCTGGATCATCCCCTTTGGCCTCGCCTCGTTTTACCCAAGCGTCCGCCTCCTCGGCCGCCAAATCTCGCCGTCTTACGCCCCGCTCGTCCCCGTCGTTGCTGCGGCCTTCCTGGCCCTCGCCATCTCCATCTGGAATTACGGCACCCGCCACTACTCCTCTACCGGATCCTGAGCCCATGACATCGCGAGCTTCCTTTCCATCGCCGCGCGCGAAACAAAGCGCGTTAAGTACACGTACTATAAACATGTGCCGCCTCGCTTTACGTAACACCGCGATCTTGCTCGCTCTGCTTGGAATCGTGGCGATTGTCGCTGCCTTCGTGGGCAACTCCATGGGTAGTGGCATCCTCCATCCCTATCGCCTGCCGCTCACGCCCGAACGCATGGAGTGGGCGCAGCAGATGCTCGATCATACGGGCTCTGCCAAGGAAGACTTCATCGTCCGCGCTTCCGACGCCGTTGAACTCCGCGGCTGGAAGATCCACCCACCATCGCCCACGGGCGATTGGGTGCTTCTCTATCATGGCATCGCCGACAATCGCACCGGCTGCTCCGGCCACGGCGAATTCCTACTCCGCCACGGCTACAGCCTCGTCATGATGGACTCGCGTGCGCAGGGCGAAAGTGGCGGCGACATAGCCACTTTCGGTTGGAAGGAGCGTTACGACACCGTCGCAATCGCCGATGCGCTTTACGCGACCGAAAAAGTTCGCCACCTCTCTG
>Ga0126373_10000685_pt1 | contig 22792 bp, 13 predicted proteins | sample PanSoiMetPlot_11_FD_92545 | JGI IMG/M metagenome (GOLD analysis project Ga0126373, IMG submission 92545) | Tropical forest soil microbial communities from Panama - MetaG Plot_11 | ecosystem: Environmental > Terrestrial > Soil > Tropical forest > Bulk soil | place: Panama | collected 2016-02-17 | reverse complement strand
TCGTCGAGAAATGTGGCAACGTAATCGCGCACTGCCGCCATGGTTTTGTCTGGTCCAATGGTGCCAGTCTCAAACGCACCTCTCGCCAACCACACTGCGTCTGACAGGCTGAGGTGCTCAGCCCCTCTAAGATTCACGGCCTGTCGGGGGCCCTTCAGTGCTGTCCACAGTTTGCACTCTTGCTTACTCCAGTGCTTGCGTCCGGCAGCAAGAATCAGAAGGGCTTGGTGAGTTTCGACGGCGGAGGTATCCGTTAATACTCCGTCGAGAGTAACTCCAGCCCGGAATCGAGGCTCCTTTTGTAAGCCTGCGATAGTGGCCTCTCCTCCCAATGAGTGTCCCATGAGAGAGAGACGCGAGGTATCCAATTTGCCCGTAAACGGGTTCCCCAGCGTTGCGTTAAGGCGTTCGAGTTCGTTCACAACGAACGAAATGTCTTTCAAACGCGCCGACATGACCAAGGACATGGTGCTCTCGTCCATGCGCCAAGTGTTGTTCAGGTGACTGCCTACGAGAGATTTGGCCATGCGGCCATCAGGAAACTCGACCGCAGTCGCTTCGTGCGTGTGGTCGATGGAAGCTACCACATAGCCACGGCTGGCGAGGTCTTCAAATAAGAAAGTGTAATCCGTGAAGGTTCCTGTGTATCCGTGAGTGAACACGACCACGGGGTGCGCACTATTGGCGACCGGAGCATCCAGGCACGCGTTGGTACTTACTTTTGGCAGCGGTAATCTCGTGAGCACAGCGAAGTAATTCCATACTCTTGGAGAGGTGTATTCAGCGGGCTTGCAGATGTCTTCAACCGACGCAGGATACCAGAAGCGCACAAGCAGCTCCCGTTTGTCGCCATTGTTCAAGAACGGATCATTCCGCGCGACATCCACGAAGTTGATGATGCGCGTTCCGATCTTGCTGGAACCCGTGGGAGCAGGCGCGGTCGCGGTTTGCGAGGCGGCTAGAGCGGACTGCATCGCCCGGGTGAGTGCCGTCTTACATCTATGGTTCTCAATCACGCATCCTGAACCAGACAATGACACGGTCTGCGGACTGCCGCCGCCGTCGTCGCTGATCGCAATAGCCGCGCTATCGGCTCCTTTCTCTGACGGCTTGAAAGTGACCGTAATGGTGCAGGACTCTCCTGCCGCAACACTGGAGGCGCAAGTGTTGGTCTGAGAAAACTCGTCGGCATCCGTTCCCTTGATCGCAATGCCAGCGATGCTGAGCGCTCTACTACCTACGTTGGTTAGTGTCGTGGATTGGGAAGAGGATGTACCGGCCTCATGCACGCCAAAGCTGAGGCCAGTGGGGTTGAGTTCCACAACCGTACCTGTCCCTTTGAGGTTCAACGTCTGCGGACCATTTGCCGCATTGTCCGTGATCAATAATGTTCCCGTTCGATGTTCTCCTCGTGTGGGTGCGAAGGCTACGTTGATCGTGCAAGAGGCCCCGGGTCGGAGACTGGAATCACAGTGGTCCTTTTCGCTGAAATCAGTGCTGGCGACGATGCTGGTAATGTCCAGCGTCTCCGAGCCATAGTCGCTCAAGGTGACCGGCTGCACTGCGCTAGTCGTGCCCACCAGTTGGATGGCAAAAGTCAGGTTCTTCGTTGACAGAGTGGCATTGGGCCCCAACGTTACTCCGATCCCACTCAGAGGAACGGTCTGAGGACTGCCGGCTGCGTTGTCAGTTACCGTCACGGCAGCTAACCGCGGGCCAACCCTGGTTGGATTAAAGCTTGCGTCAATAGTGCAGTGTGCCTTGGGCTGAAGGCTGAAGCCACAGTCGTTCTCTTCGCCGAAATCGCTAGCGTCGATTCCCGTAACCGCTATGCTATTTATCGTCAAGGTTGACCTGCCCGCATTAGTGAGCACTACCTTTTGCACGGGACTTTGGCTCCCGACTACCTGGGTACCAAAATTCAGGCTTGGAGGATTGGGGGAAACGGTTCCATCCTCTATTAGGATTGATACTGTATTGCTAGTGAGGTTGGTCACTGCGAGATCGAGTCGACCGTCCCCATTGAAATCGCCAATTGCTACCTGTTCGGGCCACGAACCTGTTGCGAAGCTGAGAGGATTTTGGAAGGTTCCATCCCCGTTGCCCAAAAGCACAGAAATCGTACTGGCAGGACCGTTCCGTACGATCAGGTCCAGCTTCCCGTCACGGTTGAGGTCGGCCACAGCGGCGGTACAATCGACCTGCTGACCGCATCCCGTCGCATAGTCAGCAAAACGTTGAAACGTTCCATCTCCGTTGCCAAGGGATATTTCGAGACCGGGGGTCCCACCGCTTTCGCTAAAAACAGCCAAGTCGATTTTGCCGTCCTGGTTGAAATCGGCAAGCACCAACGATGCAGGATTGGCAATGGTTGGATAGGTGACGGGGGACTGAAAAGTACCGTCCCCGTTTCCCAGCAGAATGGTATATGTGTTGGAGGAATTGCCGACCACCAAATCCAGCTTGTCATCCCGGTTCACATCAGCGACAGCGATCGGCAAAGGCACTAACCCCGTGGCGTAATCGACATGGTTTTTGAATGTGCCGTCTCCATTGCCGAGAAGGATGGAAACCGTACCGTCACTGTTGTTCGTGGTTGCAAGGTCCAGTTTGCCATCCCCGTTGAAGTCGCCCACAACCATGCGGGCCCATCCGGTACCGGTGGCGAAGTTCATGGCGGGCTGAAACGTGCCGTCGCCGTTGCCCAGTAAAATCGAAACTGTATTGGGACCTTGGTTGCGAACGGCGAGATCTGGTATGCCGTCCCGATTGAAGTCTCCTACCACCACGGAGCTAGGAGTCGATCCGACTGTGTAGTCTTCGTGTGCCTGGAAAGTGCCGTCGCCGTTGCCCAGGAGGATCGAGACCGTGTTGCTGTGGTTGTCCGCAATCGCTAAATCCAACTTGCCATCTCCATTGAAGTCGCCAGTGACTACACCTTCGGCCCCAGGCCCGGTTGTAACCTGAGTGCCTCGAAAGACGACTGAGACCGGAATCGCAACAGGAAGGAACACTACATTCGACACTCCGCCGCCCGGACCAGGATTGACAACCGTCACCGAAGCCGTGCCCGCTTTGGCGATGTCCGAGACTAGGATGTTTGCCTTCAGCTGGGAACTGCTGACGAAAGTGGTGGCGCGAGCGCTCCCATTCCACTTCACAAGCGAGGTGGAAACGAACCCCGTGCCGTTGACGGTCAGGGTGAAAGCCACCCCGCCGGGCTTGACAGCATCAGGCACGAGGGGCTGGTTAACTATGGGTACAGGATTCTGCGCCACCGCGACCCTGGTGGTCGCTAGCGCCAACAGCAGACTGGCGACAACCAACCAGAAATTTTCGACAAGCGATAAGCGATTTTTGTGCGCCATAACCCACCTCTCATTTGGGCTGAATAAGCTGTTCACCCTCCGAATACTCGGCTTTCTTACCCCTCGGATCTTTATTCCTTCGAAGCCAATGGACTTAGAGGGTTAAGCTGGCCGCCGTGTGGTTCATTGCGCGATCACGGGACCAGCTTCCTGGCGTTACCGCTTATGACAGCCGCCAGAGATGTGCCGTCAGGCAGTTTGGCCGATGTGAAGATCAAGCGTAGTTCCCGCATATTGTCGTCCCAGACGGCGTTCTCCGTTGCGGTGAGAAGCAGGTTCCCCGACTGGTCGAACTCGCTAATGTTGGCTACACCGGTGCAGTCGGGATTCACCGAATACGTTCCAGAAGCCGTCGACTCAATGACGATGCCATTTAAGCTTGCGGTTACTGTTCCCTTGAGATTTCCGGCCGCGTCCAGCGTCACCAGGCCAATAGCCGCCCTAGGTCCGATGCCAACAACCGTTCCGCTGTCAGAGACCCCATAGTTTCCGGCGGCCCGGGCAAGCGAGCAACTTGCCGCATGTGCCGCTGGTGCTAGACATACCAGGAGCCCTGCCAACGAAATGAGCGTGAAAGTTCTCGATGCGATATTGCGCTGCATAAAAGTCTCCTTTTCAGTTGTCATGGTCTGTTATTGGGCACTCCAAAGGACCACTTCCTAACTCCATAAAATGAAATTCCGCGGCAAACTAGCTCACTTCGCGAAAAAGAAAATTTCAGCACGAACCACGAGAGGCTCGAATCCATCAGTAGGCGTTTGATTTTAGGGAGGACGACGGCTATGTTATGGTGAACCGGGAGCTGGCGGGGTGTCGGAGGGCCTGTGGCACAGTCCTCAGCTCAATCTATAAGTACTCTGCTGCTGAAGTGGCAGGACGGCGATGAAAAAGCCTTCCGAGACTTGCTCCCCCTTGTCTATAACGAATTGCGCCGTTTAGCCCATCGCTATATGCAAAGGCAACGTCGTGATCACACCCTACAAAGCACGGCTCTTGTGCATGAAGCTTATCTTCGTCTGGCGAAACTGCCAGAAGGGAAGTTTCAGAATAGAACGCATTTCTTCGCGATTTGCGCGCAGTTAATGCGACAGATTCTGGTAGAGTACGCGCGTAGTCAGCATGCCGCAAAGCGGAACAAAGCGCAGAAGGTAATGCTCGACGACGCGGTTGCGCTGGTAAAGGGACACAGCTTGGATTTGGTTGCATTGGATGACGCGCTAAACGCTCTGGCTCAATTCGACCCGCAACAATGCCGAGTCGTAGAGTTGCGATTCTTCGGTGGTCTTTCAATCGAGGAGACCGCTCATGTGCTGGAAATCTCACCGGCAACTGTTAAGCGCGATTGGTTTACGGCAAAGGCCTGGTTACATCATGAACTGAGCAGGACGCCCGAGCATGACGCCTGAACGGTGGGAACAAATCAAGGAGCTGCTGTATCACGCCCAGGAGTTGGCTCCGGAGGAGGTCTCTGCCTTCCTTGAGCGTTCTTGTTCGTCGGATCGTGCATTACGCCAGGAGGTCGAGACCTTGCTCTCTTCGAGCGATGAAGCCCGCTCCAGTTTCCTCGAAAATTCTCCCTGGCAAGTAACGCTCACGCCTGGTACCAAGCTGGGCGATTACGAAGTGCAAAAGCTGCTCGGGTCCGGGGGGATGGGGGAAGTCTATCGGGCGCGCGATCTCCGTCTGCGACGAGATGTGGCAATCAAGGTGTTGCCGTCATTTCTGTCGTCGGATAAAGAGAGATTGCGGCGTTTCGAGCACGAAGCACAAGCATCTGCAGCACTGAATCATCCCAACATACTTGCCGTGTTTCAGCTGGGCACATATCACGAGGCGCCGTACCTGGTATCGGAACTACTAGAAGGCGAAACGCTGCGCGCTCAGATCAACCGCGGTCCACTACTCGCACGAAAGGCCATTGATTACGGAGTACAGATCGCGCACGGTTTAGCTGCAGCCCATGAGAAAGGAATCGTGCATCGCGACTTAAAGCCGGAGAACCTCTTCGCGGCCAAAGACGGGCGCGTCAAGATTCTGGACTTCGGCTTGGCAAAACTGACACAACCGGAATCGAGCCGTCAACACGGTGCACCGACCGTTGATGGGGACGCGACCGAGCCGGGGACGGTGATGGGCACAGCGGGCTACATGTCGCCGGAGCAGGTTCGCGGAAGAAACGTTGATCACCGCACAGACATTTTTGCTTTTGGAGCCATTCTCTACGAGATGCTGACCGGCAAGCGAGCATTCCAGAAGACGACATCGGCCGAAACGATGAGCGCCATTCTGAATGAGGAACCGCCTCCAGTATCGCAGGTCGCCGCGAACGTCTCGCCAGCCTTGCAGAGGACGGTGCATCGCTGCTTGGAAAAGTCTCCGGAGCAGCGCTTCCAGTCCGCTTCCGATCTCGCTTTTGCGCTGGAGGCTTTGTCGGATTCGGCAGTCACCCCGCCACCCCGTGTCAGGCCCGCGAGGCCCGCAATAGCGAAGTGGCGTAGTCTCGGGCTTGCAGTTCCGGCCACTGTGCTCTTTATCGCGGGCATAGTGTGGTGGCAGGCAGCGCCGGAACTACCTCGGGTGAAGGCTGTGAGACAGCTCACCGACGACGGCGAGGCTAAGTTAACTGGAGGTGCGCCGGTTTTGGTGACCGATGGTCTGCGTGTTTACTTTGCCAAAGGTCCAGTGGATTATTGCCAGATCGTTCAAGTCTCAGTCACGGGCGGACAAACCGCGTTCGTGCCCATGAGGTTCAAGTATGCCAACGTCGATGATCTTAGCCCAGATGCTTCCTCGCTTCTCATAAGCTCCGGTGACGGATCAAAAAAATGGATACAGCCACTTCCAACTGGAGAAGCGCGCGGCCTGAATCTTGACTATCAGGACGCGAGGTTTTTCCCTGACGGACGCATCGTCTTCGCCGCCGGGGACAGTGTGTACGTCGCGAATCTAGACGGCTCAAGCCACCGCAAACTTGCAAGTGCTCCTGGGCAAATCTTCCGCCTGGCGGTTTCTCCTGATGGCAAGCGCATTCGCTTTACCGTGATCGGCAATAACCTTCTTTACTCCATCTGGGAGGTCAACAGTGACGGAACTGGCCTCCACCAAGTACCCATAGGAGGTTTGCCGGAAACAATAGGAGAAATTGCTGGTGGCTGGAGCCACGACGGCAAGTACTTTCTGTTTCAGACCGAACGCGGGGGTAGATGGGACCTCTGGGCTTTGCCCGAGAGGAGCGGGCTATTTCATAATTCCGCAGCGCCCTTGCAGTTGACCAACGGTCCGCTTTCTTACGAAAGCCCTGTTGGCAGCCCCGAAGGAAAACAAGTCTTCGCTGTGGGCTCCAAAAGGCGGGGCGAGTTGATCAGGTACGACACCAAATCCCGGCAGTTTGTTCCTTATCTTTCCGGCATTTCAGCGGTGGAGTCCAGGGTATCGCGCGACGGTAAGTGGGTCATCTATGTTTCTTACCCCGATCACGCTCTCTGGCGAAGCCGAAGTGATGGCAGCGATCGTATGCAACTGACATTCCCACCCATGATGGTGTTCTATCCTGAGATTTCTCCGGACGGAACGAAAGTAGCCTTCAGCGGTATGACCGCCAGCTCAGGCATGGGAGTTTACGTGCTGAACATGGAGGGCGGGCAGCCGGAGAAAGTTGAGATCGGCCACGCGCCTGCCTGGTCCCCTGATGGAAACTCGCTGGCGTTTTTCGCGATTATTCCCGGCCATCACCCATTTGACGAAAGCCACTGGTCTGAAATCCGGATACTCGATTTGCATACCAAGAAAGTCTCGGTCATCGCCACCCCGGAGATTTACTTTGGTCCCTGGTGGCCCCAGCCCGACAAGCTTGTCGCGGCAGAAACGTTCTCGACGTCAACTAGCAGCAAGCCTCACCTATTCGATTTCAAGACGCAAAAATGGTCGGACCTTGGCGGAGGGTTTGATGTTGAAAATTGGGTTCCTTCCCCCGACGGGAAATATTTGTACGGGCTCACCAATGGCGTGAAGGGCCCGCAAGTGCTGAGGCTCCGCGCCTCCGACTTCAAGGTGGAAACCGTTGCAGACTTTGGGGGAGGGCGCCTGATCTCTGACGACTCGCTGAGCCAGGCAAGCAGCGGCGCGTGGATGGGAATTGCGGCAGACGGCTCGCCGACGCTTACCCGCGACGTCGGCAGTGACGAAATCTATGCCCTCGATGTGAAGTGGCCGTGAGATATCGACAGCAACCATTTTGATCAGGCTCCTCGCGGTTCTCACAGTTAAGGACGTTGAATTTGGGTCTTCAGTGGAGGTATTCTTCTCCTCGACAGAGTCTCCGTCCGCTTTCCCCGTCAGAAATTCGGGTTGCACACATGTTGCGTTCCGCGCCATGCTCCAGTGTGCGGGTGTACGGGATTCTTCTCCCCACCGCCTTATTAGCGCTGGTGAGCTTCCCGGCTCTCCTGTCGGCCCAGGCAACAATCAGCACCGGTAGCATCGTCGGACTAATCAGCGACCCCTCCGGCGCCGTGATCAGCGGTGCGAACGTAATGATCACCAATCTTGCGACTGGGCAGGCGATTGAAATCGCGACCAATTCTTCCGGCTCATTCAACTCTGGAGCTCTGGTTCCTGGCAATTACAGAGTCCTGACCTCTGCACAAGGCTTCACCTCTGCAGAAACAACAATGACCGTGCAGGTGGGCAACACTGCCGCCGCGAACGTCAGCCTGCAAATTGGGAGTGAGGAGAAAATCATCGAGGTGCAAGACTCCGCTTTGCGGGTGAACACCGAGCAACCTGCTGTGCAAGGCGTACTGAATGAACAACAGATCGAGCATCTGCCGATCAATGGCCGCAATTTTCTCGACCTGGCTCAACTGGAACCGGGTGTTCAGATTCAGGATGGAGCGAACTTTGGCAAGGACGGATTTTCTTCCATTTCCTTTGGCGGCCGCTTCGGGCGCACCGCCCGCATCGAAGTGGACGGCGTCGATGTCTCTGACGAAATACTCGGCGCGACGACTACCAACATTCCAGCCAGTGGCATTCAAGAGTTTCAACTCAGCCAGTCGAGTAAGGACATTTCAACGGAGTTAACCACTTCAGGTGCTATTAATGTGATTACACGTTCCGGCACGAACTCTGTTCACGGCGAGGCGTTTAGTTTCTTCCGCGACAGCTCCCTTGCCGCTGCCTTGCCTGCACCGCCCGGACTTTGGGAACCGTTTCAGCGCTCTCAATACGGGGGCCGGCTGGGTGGCCCAATCGTCAAGAACAGGTTGTTCTACTTTCTGGATGGCGAGCGCACACTGCAGCACGAACAAGCGCCAGTCTTAGTAGCCGCCCCTTTTCAGCAGTATTCGGGCAGTTTCAGTGCGCCATTTCACGAAAACAATCTCATGGCGAAGGCGGATTACCAGATCACCCACTCAATGCGCGGTTTCTATCGGTTCAGCTACTTCCAGAATTCATTCACAACAAACGGAGGCACAGCAGGTTTCTCGCTATACGCTGGCAAAAACACCACACGGACGCATGTGACTGGGCTCGATTTCAATACCGGAAGCTTCAGCCACAGCATCCGATTCGAACTCCTAAAAACCGAATTGCAGCATTCGGACGCCACCAGCGGTACTGATTTGCCGTTCGCCAACTATCCGCTCAATATCACGATGGGCAATACAGGCTTGGTTACAGGGCCTAGTGGAAGTGCACCCCAAGTCGTCGTACAGAGTGATCATCAAATCAAGTACGACGGAAGCGTGACTTTGGGTCGCCAGATCATCCGCTATGGGTTCACTTTCAACCGTATTGGTGGGGCTGCCTTTGCCCCGTTTCAGACCCTTGCCCCGTTTTTGTCCACTAATGTCGGGGACTCGCAGGAAAGCTTCGCACAGAATGGTCCTTTCCCTGGTGGCGACACCAACCCATTGAATTATCCGATAGAGATTGTTCAGGTGGGCAATGGCCTGGGATACTTTACAGCGTTTCCGGGGCTGGGTTTTCCGGCCGGCAGCATTTTCTTCCACCGCTTTGGCGTATACCTGGGTGCAAGCGCCAAATGGAAGAGGAATCTCACGCTAACCTATGGCTTGCGCTACGCACGTGAACCAGGCCGCAGCTACAGTGTTTTCCCGCCGACTCCGCAGCTCAACGCTTTAATGCCCGGCCTCGGCAATCGCGTCCGGGTGCCCAATTTAAACTTCGCGCCACAATTGGGTTTCGCCTGGGACCCCGCAGCCAATGGCAGGACCTCGATTCGTGGCGGGGTTGGACTTTTCTATGAAAACGTGCTCGTGGCTGTGTCGCCCCTCGAGCCCCAATACCGGACTCCAATTGGCGACGTCTTCGAGCAGACACCGTACGCCTGCGCCGGGACCGCGCTCCCCCAGTCCGTTGCTATCCCAGGCGGTGAACTGCCACTGCCTACGTTTTGCGGCACGCCGAACGGGGGGCCGGTTGCCATCGGAGCCGTGGCTGACCAGATCGTGGCGTTTCAGAGACTTTATCAGACGGCCTCCCCGTTCAATGTGAATACACCCAACCCGAATTATGTGGGCTCGTTGCTCGACCAGAGGCTGGGAACTTTTTCCGGGCTGTACGATCCGAACTATCGCACGCCGCGCTCCGTGGAGATGAACATCGGCATCCAACGAGAGATTCGTCCAGGAACGATATTTAGCGCAGACTTTGTCCGCAACGTGCAGACGCATTACTTCCTCGGCGTTGATGAGAACCACACGGGCGACGTGCGCTACTTCGATAAGTCCGCGGCTTTCGAGGCAATTTCGGCGACCAACCAATCGTTCAGTTGCGGCACGGGAACTGACTCCAATAGCATCCAGTGCGCGATTAATGCGGGTGCCCAGATCGCCGACTATGCCAACCACGGCTTGAGCTCGGCAGCCGACTTCGGCGCAGTCTGCGTGTTTCCATCGCCTATTGCGCCTCAAAGCACCTACCCGTGTGCATTCACGGGCATTAACCCTAAATCTCCTCCACTGAATTTCGTAAAGCCGATTGGGCGCTCGGTGTACGACGGACTGCAGACCAAGCTGACGCAAGACGTGCAGCACCCGTTTCGTGGCGTAAATGCACTGAATTTCCAAGTGTCATACTCATTGTCGAGGTTCGAGAATAGTGGTGGAAGTGTTGGTAGTGGAGCGGTAAGCGCAGTGGCATCCGATCAGGATTATGGTCCTGGGGCAATCGATAATGCGAAACCGAATCGCTACTTCGGACCCGCGGTGCTAGATCGTACTCATCAGCTTTCTTTTGGCGGGTATGCCGATTTGCCAGGCGGATTTCAACTGAGTGTCATGTCACACTTCTGCAGCCCGCTTTCGACTTCCCTTGTAGTGCCCAACACCAATCTGGGGGCTGGCGAAATCTTCCGTACTGACTTCACGGGCGATGGAACAGTACAGGACCCGATTCCCGGGACCCACGTCGGAAGCTTTGACCGGGGAATCAACGCGTCGAATATCAATCGTGTGCTTACCAATTACAACAACACGGTTGCCCTTAACTTGACCCCGGCGGGGCAAGTGCTGGTCCAAAATGGACTGTTCACCGCTGCTCAACTAGGTGTCGGTGATTCCTTGTGCTACAACAATCCCAATAATCTGCCGGTGAATTCGCTCTGCGCAGTCGCTCCTTCGGTGCCATTGGCCCCACAAGGCCAAGTTAATCTTTCTTGGGTGCGCGCTCTGGACTTGAAGGTCGCATGGTCCTACAAGATCCGAGAGGGGATCACAATACAGCCGAGTGCCGGCTTCTATAACGTTTTCAACTTTGCCAATTTCGACTTACCAGGCACAGCTCTCAACGGACTGCTCACAGGAGCCGCCGGTCAGATCAACGGAACCACAGCCGCTGTGCACAACGTGGACCGAGTTGGAGTAGGAACTGGCGTCTACTCACTGGGCGCTCCGCGACAGATCGAGTTCGGACTGCGGCTCACCTTTTAGTTGCCCATTACCGCTGGCAATTGATTCCACTATGGAGGGTGCCAATGATCTTGCGTGTTTGTTGAACATGCCCATCGCAGGACGCCAGGTGTAATTCCAGTTATAGCTGGGCAATCAGCATGTGTGGTCGCTACCGACTCTCGCGCCGCAAGCAGATCATCGTCCAGCACACCACAAACGAAATACACCGCACCATCGGGTGATGCCGGGCGTTCTATTGAACTGTCTACTATCTGGCTTTCTTCGCCTTGAACTTCGCCCATCTTGCTCGCTGCGCCGCTGCGATCCTTGCACGAGCCGCTGCGGAGAGCTTACGGGTCCCACCACCACCACCGGACTTTCCTGCAACGCTACTTAACGCTTCAATTGCCTTATCCAACTTCGCACGTTCTGCTTTCAACTGCGCTACTCTCGCACCTACGTCCGCCATTTCGTATTCGCTTTCTTACCGGGAGGAGATCTGACTGATTGCGGTTCCATCACACTCTTGACTCCCTCAGCCTCCGTTCAATCCGGCCTCTCTACAAACGCACTCACAGGAATGCCGTATGATCTACGACCGGCTGCTGTCGCAAAACAGATGCAGACGCTCGTGCGGGTGTGGAAACAGTTGTGGAAGTGGCGGTAGAGGTGCAGTCCGCCTCCAGCGAAACTCACCTATCCATGTAGAGCACGCAATTTCGCAATCAATAAATCTGCAATCTGCTCAATGCCGTATTTCTCCCGCTCTAGGTATCCCATTGTTGGAGGCATGCCCGGCAGCTCCACATTCCCCACCTTTATCGGAAGGATGTATTCCTGGCCCCGTTCTTCCAGCGCACGAGCCTGAGCGCTGCGCCGTTCTTGAATGGTCCACATCCGTTTCTCGTATTCTTCAGAAACGAACATAACGCATCGTGCCGATCTTTTTCTGTAAATCTCATCGAACAACTCTACGAGGTTCTTACCCCATAGCATCTCTGGATAGAACTCATCATAGAAGACGCTAAACCCCTCATTCTTGACTTGAGTCGCGAGCCGTTCAGCATAAGTTCGCTCCGTGCCAGCAAACGAGATCGCAACATCGAATTCATACCTCGTTCCAGCACTCCGCTGTTTTGGGTGACTAATCCGACGCGTGATTTCACTGTCGGCGCGTTGCTGCGCACTTTGTGTCATTTCCAAAAAGCCCATGCCAAATGGCTCGACGAACGAGTTGGCAGCCAGAAGTGCTTCAATTCCGTGCGAGAATCGTCTCGCGTGAGCATCGAAGTTTTTCTGAGCAAATACCGCGTTGGAAGTAGCGCCGCCGTCCGCGGTCACAAATATGGCTCCAAGCTTCCGAAAGGGGACGAACCGCCAGTAGCACGCTTCGAAGTCGAACTGCGGGCAGCTCGAAAACGGTGAGAGTCCCAGAAAGCGGAGTGAAACTTCCAACTCAGGTGATAGCGGCAAATGTTTGGGCCGGTAATGTGTCACCCACCCTTTGGTGGTGGGTGTTTCTAACAATGAAAACGCGAAGTGAAACTGTTCATCTTCCGCCTTGCGGATCAGCTCGGACTTTGGAGCGGTGGGACCGTCACCAGCGGCTGAGGGAGGCGTAGTGTTGGAGCGAAGCCCGCGGACTTTGGGGGAGGCGAGAGGCAGTCCGCACTCTTCTAGATACTGCTGCGCGATCACTAGGGCGGAGTATGCGCGTTCGAATGCCTGCCAAAATGACTCTTGATTGAATCCTTGAGGAATCCAGTGCGCGTAGCATTGCAGGCCAGTTACGAATTGACACCGACTGCGTTCGAATCCAAGCTCAATGAGGAAATCTCCCCGCTGAATCCCGACACGCGTATGTGCAAGGGGAGCAACATGAAGGTTATAGGCAATGTCGTCTTTGCCCCACTGCAATTTCGCCGTCACCAGTTGTGCAGTCACAGTAGGACTGGGTAGGTTCTGCGAAATGATCTCCTCGATCCGTAGAGCCGAGTGATGACCTCAAACTGTCATGTCCTATTTGACATAGTAAACCACAATGCAGAACCTAGAAGGCTGGCTAAGCAACACAACGCGCAATCGCACTTTCGGCGGCTGCATCTGCAATAATCAGCAGGTGTGTGGCCGCTACCGACTCTCGCGTCGTAAGCAGATCATCGCGGAGCATTTCGAAGCCACACCCTGCGAGGAAGATTGGATTCCGCGCTACAACATAGCTCCGACACAGCCGGTTCCTGTCATCCGCCAGCATCCGAAGGAACCAAGGCGCGTGCTGTCGCTGATGCGCTGGGGACTAATTCCATCCTGGGCGAAGGACATCTCCGGCTCCGCTAACATGATTAACGCTCGCTCGGAAACAGCCGCCACGAAGCTTGCGTTTCGCGAGCCGATGAGGTCGCGCCGCTGTCTGGTTCCGGCAGACGCTTTTTATGAATGGCGGCGAAATGGAACAGCGAAGCAACCATTCTGTTTCGAGGTTAACGATGGTGAGCTGTTCGCTTTCGCGGGATTGTGGGATGGCTGGAAAGATCCTGGTGGACAGTGGCTCAAGTCGTGCTCGATCCTCACAACGACACCGAATGCTGTCATTTCCCAGGTTCACGACCGAATGCCGGTGATTCTGAGTAAGCACGACTACGATGTGTGGCTAGATCCTGGCATGACAAATGTAGATGCAATGTCCGAGTTGCTGAAGCCGTTCGATGCCAGCTTGATGCGCTCGTATCCCGTCAGCAGCCGGGTCAACCAGGTTCAGAATGATGATGAGGAGTGCGCGAGGCCGGTGGAAGTGTCCGGGCCTCCGCAAGGCTCCTTATTCGTATAGGTTCAGGCAGGGGCGTCATGGACATCGCATACCTAGCAATCACAATAGTGCTCGCATCGATTGTTCTATTCTCGGGTATCGGAAAACTCCGCAACGATCCTCGCATCGTGAAAGTTATCCACGAGGTAGTAGGTGTTCCGATGAAGTACTTTCCTCTTCTGGCAGCCTGTGAGTTTGCTGGAGCTGTCGGGCTGGTTCTTGGCATTTGGTGGCCGCTACTGGGCGCTGCTGCGGCTATCGGCCTGGTCGTCTACTTCGTCTGTGCAGTTGTGTCACATCTGCGTGTAGACGATGCGCAAGGAATCGGACCTGCAGCGTTTCTCTTGACGGTATCGGCGGGAGCACTTGTGTTGCGCATCCTGACAAACAGGACGATCCCATAGGCGGCGAACCACCGAGCCTATAGAGCGAATCTCATTTGTCGGCCTCACGCCTTTGGCTCTTTATTGGTCATGACACTCAAACGTCTACGAATAGTGAATCCGCGCCTCGCCTGGCGCATACAGACATCATGTGGTGGTAAGGGGGTGAGCCGTAGGAGTGCCCTCGGGAATTGTGTAAAGTAGTGTTCGTTGCGTTCTGCAATTCTCCCCGCTAATCGCTCGCGATTCCTGCGCTGATTGCCCGCAGCTGTTCGCGCGTTCCCCTAGTCGCTTGTCGTTTGCCTGCTGTGTTGGTGCGCAGTGGTTCCTTGCCGGGTTGCAGCCGATTCTTTCATCCCGCTCCAAACGCAAGAACGTCACTTTAGCGTAAAGAGACCACGGCTGTGTCGCCATTGATCGGGAACGAACTGAAGATCAACGCTGGAGTCGGGCGACCGGTCCGGGAAGCCGACTTCCGCATGGCGTCGCGAATTATGTCCTGACCTGTAAGCTGAGAATAATCTTTCACTCTTCCATAATTTGGATTGTGAGTCCGAACTCGTTAGTAAACACTAGGCGACTAGGCAGAAGTTATTTCCCAGAAGGCCAGATTCCATGGATTGCATGACTAAAACTCATTGCAGTTAAGGCTTGTTTGTAGGACGCAAATACATCGAGTAGTCATGTGAGGTGGTCACGCTGGTTTCGTGATCGGATTCATAACCGGGCTTACGGAAAAGGATGTCGACGCTGGCGGGTCTCGGCGGCGCAATGAAGACAGCGTAGCGTCCGTTACCGTCGGTGTCACCACTAAAATGTCGGCTGTCGGGCGTGATAATCTCCACAGTTACCTCTTTGAGCGGCGCCTCGTTAGCCGTGGAACGCACGATGCCTGCCAGCACCCAAGGGCGCTGCGACCAACGGTACGCACTGTAGGCCGCGCAAATCAGGAGCAGAACGAGAGTGGCTTGAATTGCCCTTTGCCAACGGAGCTTCCGGCCTAACCTGGGCTGCAAATGCTCAAATACCTTTGATGCTTCCTGTTCATGGATGCCCTGGATCTCAACGAGTTTGGGCAACTCTGTGCCGTCCAGGAGCCAAGGCAGCACGCGCTTTTTCAGACCCTCGGCCCGAAAGAGTTCGTAGCGCACATATTCCGAGTCGGACGCCTCCTTGGACCAGCAAAGTATGAGCACCCGGCTGGAGGCGACTGAACGGCTTAAGCGTTCCTTCCACTTATCTGCGACGAAGATCTCAGCCTGGTCAAAAAATACGCGGTAACCCTTTTTCCGCAGCAACTCAACAAGCGGCTCCACACGCACACTATTAGTGCGGGCGTAACTGATGAAGATGTCGTAGCGCGGCACTAGTGCGAATCTCTTTTCAAGGTCAGGGCAAGGCTGTCAATTGCTTTGCTCCATGCATCGGAATCTCGCTGCTCGAGCGCGGAGAATAGAGCGACCCACGTAGCGCGGCCTTTGGCGAAGTCGGGCGAATGGGCAAAGAAATAGCGGTCTCCGGCGCTGCCCCAGTGAACGCTGGCGATGGAGTCTTTGTCGGTCCTTAGGAGTTCGAGACTTCGAATCGCCTCAGAATACTTCCTTCCTCCCCATAAACAAGCCAAATTGAGCGTGCGCATAATCGCTTTTTCACTTCTATCCAGCCCCTTTTTGGAAAGAAAATCCTGTTGATCCAGACACACAGAGTATCTCTCACCTGTCAACTCAGCCTCCATCGCGTTCAGGCGCAAATCAATCGATTCTGGATTCGCAGTGAGCACATCCTCAGCGGTTTGCCGGGCGAGGGAAAAAGCAAATACCCGGTCGTGGTACACCGCTAACAGTTCGTTACTTATCTCGATCCATGCATCGAGTTGATCTTTCTTCGTGTAGAACTCCAGCGCATGCTTGTAAGCCTCGACTGCCTTTCCGAACAAATCCCTCGCTTCGGCCCCGGAACTTTGTTCACCCTGGTCGAGATAAGCTTTGCCAACGTTCACCTGGGTCCTGGCCCAGTCCTGCGGCAGATCGGCCTTGGTTCTGACCTCTAGCGCATACTGGAAGGCTTCCACCGCTTTGTTGAACAAGTCCTTCGCTTGGGCCCCAGAACTGAGTTTACCCTGGTCAAGATAAGCGTTGCCAACGTTCACTTGGGTTCTGGCCCAGTCCTGCGGCATATCGGCTCTTGTGTAGACCTCGAGCGCATGCTGGTAGGCTTCGACAGCTTTGACCAACAAGTCCCGCGCTTCGGCCCCTGAACTGCCTTCGCCTTGGCGGACGAATGCATTGCCAAGGTTCATCTGCGCCATGGCCCAGTCCTGGGGCAGCTCGACTTTGGTGTAGACCTCCAGCGCATGCTGGTGGGCCTCGACAGCTTTGGCCAACAAGTCCCGCACTTCGGTCCCGGAACTGTATTCACTCTGGTTGCGATACGCAATGCCCAGATTCATCTGCGCCATGGCCCAGCCCTGCGGCAGCTCGGTCTTTGTGTAGATCTCCAGTGCATGCTGGTAGGCTTGGCCAGCATTGGCGAACAAGCCCCGCGCTTCGGCTACGGAACTGTGTTCACCTTGGCTGAGATACGCATTGCCCATGTTCAACTGCAGCTTGGCCCAGTCCTGCGGCAAGTCGGCCTTGGTCCTGACCTCCAGCGCATGCTGGTAGGCTTCGACCGCTTTGGAAAATGAATCCCTCGCTTCGACGCCGAAACTACGTTCGCCCCGCGCGAAATACGCAGCGCCAAGGCCCATGTGCGTCATGGCCCATTGCTGCGGCAGGTCAGCTTTGGTGTAGATCTCGAGTGCATGCTGGTATTCCTCGACCGCTTTGGCGAACAATTCCCTCGCTTCGACGCCGAAACTACGTTCGCCCTGGCGGAAATACATACCGCCAAGGTTCATGTGCGTCTGCGCCCATTCCTGCGGCAGATCGGTTTTGGTCCTCACCTCGAGCGCATGCTGGTCGGCGTCGACCGCTTTGGCAAGAAAGTCCTTCGATTCTGCCCCGGAACCGCGTTCCCCCTGTCGAACGTACGCATTGCCCAGGTTCATCTGTGTCATGGCCCATTCCTGCGGCAGGTTGGTTTTGCTGTAGACCTCGAGCGCATTCTGGTAGGCTCCAACCGCTTTGGCCAACAAGTCCCGCGCTTCGACGCCGGAACTACGTTCGCCCTGGGTGAGATACGCGCTGCCGAGGTTCATCTGCGTCAGCGCCCAGTCCTGTGGCAGATCATCTTTGGTTTGGACCTCGAGCGCATGCTGGTAGGCTTCGACAGCTTTGGCCAACAAGTCTCGCGTTTCGACCCCGGAACTGCCTTCGCCTTGATGGAGGTACGCATTGCCAAGGTTCATCTGCGTCATGGCCCACTCCTGCGGCAGGTCGTCTTTGGTCCTGACCTCCAGCGCATGTTGGAAGGCTTCCACCGCTTTGGCGAATGCGTCCCGCGCTTCGGACCCGGAACTCCGTTCGCCCTGGTTGAGATACGCGTTACCGAGGTTCATCTCCGCCATTGCCCATTCCAGTGGCAGATTGTTTTTGCTGTAGACTTCGAGCGCATGATGGTTGGCTTCGACAGCTTTGGCCAACAAGTCCCGCATTTCGCCTCCAGAACTGCCCTCGCACTGGGCGGAATACGCATTGCCCAGGTTCACCTGCGCCCTGGCCCAGTGCTGCGGCAGATCGGCTTTGGTGTAGACCTCCAGCGCATGCTGGTAGGCTTCGACTGCCTTGGCTAACAAGCCCTTCGCTTCGGCGCCGGAACTACGTTCGCCCTCGTTGCGATACGCACTACCCAGGTTTATCAGAAACGTTGCCCAGATCATCCGTTCTGCGGGTAGCTTCACTTGCGCAAGCAAAGTCTGCCAGTTGGTGATCGCATCTGCGAGCAGCCCGTGCGCCTTTCCTGATTCGGAAATTCCGCCTTCATCCTGCTTTGCGATGGAAACCTCATTTACCGCATCCATCCAGATGATGCGGAGACCTTCGTCCTCGGGATACCTTTTGTATTCCTTGTCAACGCGCTTGCTTACCTTTTCCAGAGCGGCCGTGGCTAGATCATAGTGCAGCTTGCCTCGCTGCCCCTTGGCCTCATCTTGCGCAAGTTCCAATTCTCGGCGCAGCTTCGGCCGACGCGTTTCGAGATAGGTCTCCTTCTCGGTGTCCAAGTCCATTTCACTCTCAGCCTCACCTTGCTGCGCCAGGCGAATCGTTTCGTCATAGTCGTCCCTGGCTAGGGCGGCCAGCACGCGCTGCTGCAGTGTGCTTCTCTCGTGCTGCTCTCGCACTTGGTCCGCCCAGGCACTGACCTTCTCCTTCACCTCTTGAGGAGAAAAGCCGTACTGTTGCGCCCAGTCCACCTGGGCCGCTTCCAGCTCCTTTGTTGCGCGGTTGGCAGAAGCCAGCTTGCCCTTAAGAATCGTGGTTTGTGTTCGCAAGCTTTGATTGGTCTGCGTGTACTTGAAGAGCAAAGCCTCGATCTGGGCTGGGCCTAAAAGTGCGGGAGAACCCTTGGGCAACAACTTCAAGGTTAGTTGAGTGGGCAGGGCCTCGATAATCCCCCCACTCGGTTCGTAGACGACCAATCCCTGGGCATCTCCGGGAAATAAGGAGATCAACAGCTTCGTGCCCCGCGCAGAGGCGGTGTCGACCTCAAGCGAAACCATTCCTTTTTCGTTTGTCATTCGAACGCTCTGCGAGATTACACCTAGGCCACTGATCGTGCTAAGTTGCAAGCGGACATGGTTCACCGGCCGCGCGATGTTTAGGTGCACGTCGACAACGGTGACGGGCAAGACGCGCCACTGTTGGCCAATCGTAGGTACACAGCCAAACCACAGGACGATCGGGAGAAATTGTAGGTTCGGGCGCATGCCGTTCTCACAGAGCAGTTCGTTGATCTTCGATTCACATTTTCTTTTGACTGCCTGCCCGGGCTCGAATCCGACCAGCCGGCGGGACTGTTGGGGAGTGAGGAGTAGTGTAGCAAGGCCGCCACGAACGAGCAGCGGAATCTGGAGGTCGCCCTTCTCCTACAAAAGTATTGGTCGATACGGGCGGAACACCCTTTGGCCGGCCCCCGCACCCAACGGATTGCACGCTCGACCGGCATCAAGGCCGCAGGGCCGGCTTGGCTTCGTCCTCCGGCATTGCGACCGGCAGCCTGGTGCACGTCCTGGCGGCAACGCTTGGACTCTCTGCTCTATTGGTCTCTTCGGCGGCGGCCTACGCTCTTGTTAAGTACGCAGGCGCGGCGTATTTGATTTGCTTGGGAATCAAGAAATTTCGCGAGCGCCCTACTTCGGAGGAGGGGATCAAGCATGTCCAGCCTTTGCCCTTGCGCCGCATCTATGCCCAAGGCGTTCTTGTGAACGTTCTGAATCCGAAAACCGCGATCTTCTTTTTTGCTTTCCTGCCGCAGTTCGTGAGCCCAGCACGCGGGCACATAACATTGCAATTTCTGGTTCTGGGTATGCTCTTCGCGGTCATGGGATTTGTAAGCGACGGCGCATGGGCCTTAATGGCGGGCTCTGCGGCCGGATGGCTGCGACACAATCCAATCTTCGCACGTAATCAACATTACGTCTCTGGAACGGTCTACATGGGCTTGGGGCTGGCTACGGCAGTGAGTGGATCGCGGCACAAATGACCGGTGATGACCGTATAGGGATTCGGTTCGATTCGATTGTCCTCTAGCTTAGCTGTCCAATGAGGCTGCCTAACCACTACTTACGAGGTCTTTCGAGTGCGCCGCGTCTTGTAAATTGTCGGCAATATGGCCGATACTGGGCAGGATCAGGCAGCGTGGAAAGCCATCGGTTGCGGAGCAGCCTTCACTATTCGGATGAGTGCGCCGGGCTAACAGTTACGCTTCGGAATGCACCGCCTTGCAGTGCGCCTCAAGCTGGCCCGCTGCGACTTCTGATACTCCTCGCGATTGGTACGATGGGTTGCCCATTGCGCTAAAACTTGGTTGCCTCAGCATCAGGAATTCGCCTTCTCGACAGCCGGCGATCGACCGGGCTTAACGCTCATCCCCATAAACCATCGCACCGTCTGGCGAGGCATGAAGCGGCCCATGAACGGCAGAAATTGGTTGAGGCCGCCCACGACCTTTACGACGCGCCCGTTCTGCAGCGCCCGCAGGCCAGTTTTCACGACTTGCTGTGCGGTGAGGCTCGGCAAGTTACCTAAAAGGCCCTTGTTGTGGGCGAAGACATCGATTTCTGTTCTCACTGAACCAGGGCACAGAGCAAGGACTCGCACCCCCGTCCCTCTTAGTTCTTCCGCGAGGGCTTCCGTGAACGATAGAACGAAGGCTTTGGTAGCGGCATAGACGGCGAAATGAGGAAAGGGCTGGAAGCCAACGACGGACGCGACATTTATGACAGCTCCACCACGCCGCTTGACCATCGGTCCAAGGACATGCTGGGTCAACTGCACAACCGCTTCAACATTCACCCTTATCTCAACGATCATGTGATCTGGAGACGCCGCGACAAAGTCTCCTGCAGTAGCTACCCCGGCGTTGTTAATCAGCAATTCTATTTCCCGCAATTGGTCCAAACGTCGTAAAACCAGCGCGAGACCTTGAGTAGCGCCGTTAATCGAAGGCTTCAGAGAGGAACTTTTAGGACTCGCCTGATTCCGAGGAGCGACGCTTTGTACTGAAATACAACCGAAAGATTTTCAGATAGCTATCGAAGTCCTCAGGAGTTTCGAGCGACTCTGGTTCCCGAGCGCCTAGGTACCCACGTGCTCGAAGTGTCTTCACAAGCAACTCATGCTTGTACGCTTGTTTCGCCAGAGCTCGAATCAAATCATCTCGGTCAGTATTTGCAGGGCTCGACATCACAGCACTCCTATCCCCCGCACAGTCCGCACTCTAGCACATTCGACGCGATCCATTGCTGATGACAATCGGCGGCGTGATTAACCTTTTTCATCTCTGTTTTCCTCTCCTGATGTCACTCATTAACCTGCTCTGTGCCCCGACTGCTGGATTATCCGCCGGGAGAGATTTTGAGTGAAACGAGGATATAAGTGGCCAATCATGATGCCCGCGCGATCCTAACCTGAACATATGTTGAGACTTAAGGGCGCGTGCACAGATTGGACCACTTATATCGAAATTAAGCGGCCAAACTGTTTGATTCTAATGCGCCTCGCTAAAAAACCAAGGACCAAACAGATTTGGCCGCTTAATTTAGATATTTCAACAACCGCGCTACGGCTCTCAGGGGTGTCGATGGTTGCGAGAGGACGCTCGCACATAACAGAAATGTTAGGCCCCGCATTTTTGTTTGGGTCCTTGATTCCACTCTGGGGCCAACAGCTCCCAAAAACAAAATGGGGAGGTAGGCTAACTGCTTTACTTTTTAGCGGCCCTCTTCCTCTTGCGGAATCCAGCATAAGGAATGGCGTTTGGAAGGCCTCGTGCTTTATATAAGGGCACTTGCAACGGGCGATCCGAGCAAGAATTCCCCGGGTTCCAAAGGAACAAGACAATGACGAAAACAAAGCTGGTAGCAAAGATCGCGATTCTGACAGCCGCAATGATCGCTACGTTCGTAGCCGCAGGCGTTCAACCTGCGCCATCCGCTGACGGAGGCCCACTCCTCCTGTGCCCGCCCCGCTCGACCAGTTGCCAGTCCACGCTGCCCACCGTGCGCAGTTAGTTCGTTGTAGAGCGGAGTATCGAGACCGCTAGGAGAAAAGAGAAAAAATAGCTTTGGGGCCGACCGGATGAGCACTTGGGCATCTGCGCTGCTTTTCGTAATCGTGTTTGCGGCGATGGTTTGGCTGATACGTTGGAGCAACAGACGGCGGTGATCTACTAGGCGGCCTTTTGCGGATTTCCCCGTATTGTAAAAGCCTTGGGAATCACCGCAGCGTAATTGCGGTAGGACTTATCCAAGGACAGACCCGCGCCAATCGACAGGCGATTTTAAACAAGTCGAGTGAGAGGAAAAACACTTTCCTCACGATGGATGAGATCCCGGTAGGGATATCACTCGCGTGATACCCCCCCGGACGGATCCGGACGGGCGCTCGTTAGCGCATCCGGTTCTTCTCTCGGATGAATAACGGCCAAACCGAGTTTGTCCGCACACTCGCCCATCCGTGGGACACGCGCAGTCCCGCTCGGAGTCGGGTACGTGTCGAATGGAGAGTGTTCTCCTTGAGCCGCAGCCTTCCCTCCTCAATCTCCGCCGACGATGCTCCGTCTTTGTTCGACTGATTCATCGGTACTATGCCGCGGTGTGACTCCTCGGAGACGTACATGCGGGCCGTGCGGCCATCGCCTTCGCCCACCGCCCTGCGG
>Ga0126373_10000684_pt1 | contig 22813 bp, 17 predicted proteins | sample PanSoiMetPlot_11_FD_92545 | JGI IMG/M metagenome (GOLD analysis project Ga0126373, IMG submission 92545) | Tropical forest soil microbial communities from Panama - MetaG Plot_11 | ecosystem: Environmental > Terrestrial > Soil > Tropical forest > Bulk soil | place: Panama | collected 2016-02-17 | reverse complement strand
TGTCCTCGACGCGGTTTGGTGTGTGATTGCCGATGTCAAACTCGCCTCCACCGGCGCTTAAAACCGTGGCATCCGGCAGCAGAATGGCGGTCGAGTGGTAGCAACGGTCGACGGACTCCGCCGCAACGGCGGTCCAGCGCTCGGTCGCCGGGTCCCAAAGCTCTGCAGCATGCACCGGATTGTCGTGTGTCAGGTCATTGAAGCCGACGCCCCGAGTCCCGCCGGTGACCAGCACGGTACCGTTCGGTAGCAGCGTCGCATTGTGCTGACGTCGAGCAAAATGCATCGGCTGAAGCTCGCGCCATGCCGGTGCTGAAGCCGTTAGGTCGATCGTCTCGACTGCAGCCGTAGGCGTCTGCGGGGGAGTCGGGTTGTTGCCACCGCCGATATAGATGATCTTCCCCGTATCATACATGATAGACGGGGCATAATCTCGACGCGCGTTGTGCCGAACGCCGCCCGGTCCCGCCAGTGCCGTCCATGCGCCGTCTCCTTCGGTGTTAAGGAACCAGCTTCGCGCCGCGGGACCAGACATGAACACCCGGCCGTCGGGCGCCACGTGCACGCAAGGAAACAGCTCGATCGGACTCGCGTTTGGCGATCCGTCACCCGGGAATGCCGCTAGGGTTCGCCACTCGGACCCGTCCCAGACCTGCGGGATATTATTGTTCTGCGTGTTCTTGCCGTCAGCGGTGGCGAAGCTGCCGGACAGCACCAATGCTTCACCGTTGGCGAGCGTTAGGACAGTAGGATACCAGCGGCCGTTGTTCATCACCGGCAGCGGGGTCCAGGTATTGGTCGCGAAATCGTAACGACTTGCCTGGTCGATACCCATGCCGTCTTTGAAATGCCCACCCGCAACCACCAAGCTACCGTTGGGCAGCCAGCTGTGGCCAGAGCAGAACAGATTGACGGTTGATCCATCGGCCCGCTTTGGCTGCGGCGTCGGTTCTATGACGCGGGTGACTGGGTCCCAGACGTGTGGCGTGCAGAAATGGTCGTCGAGCGTCCCACTCGGCAAATCCCGACGCCCCCAGAAGAGCACCTTGCCGTTCGGCAACAGGTGCGTATGGATCGCTGCGTTCGGTAGTGGAAAAACCTCGCTCCATTCACCCATAACCGCAGGTTTGCCTGAAGAAGCGCGCTCAGGATGTACGGTCTCAGACTGCAAGGATGTTGGCACGCGTTTTGATCGACGGGACAAGGAAGCAACCTCCCTTCGGTATGATGAGTTCTGCGGTACCCGTCAGATAATCGACGACTGCACCGATCGAGCCTCGTCACGACTTCGGCGCGCGGATGACGTTCACAACCTTAGACCATCCGGACTTTCAGACGATTGTTTCGGCGCCGACGAACTTCGTTAGAGAGACAAGACAGTGATCAAGATACTTAGTCTCGCTCCGATGTCGCTGGCCCGCTCCGAAATCGCGCTCGATAGGGCCGTTAGACCGCCTCGATGGCACCTCACTCTGTCGAGCTTCATCCTAAGGAGCCAACAGACCAAACCGCCGCACCTTTTCGCCATAGTGATCTGTTGTGAAACGTGAGACAAGTATTTTGGATCACTTTAGCGAGGTTAACTTAACATTTGCGCGAGTGGCACCACCGTGTGGTCACGACATAAAACCCAATCAAATCCTCGGCTTCCAGAAACACCACGCTCGCCCATGTTAGTAACCCATCAACGCGCAGTGTTCGCCTGGTTCGCATATTCTTAATTTTGTCGCGGCCGAATGCGCATTCTTAGCTTTGAAGCATATTTGATAATTATCTTTAGTTCGATACCGTAACTCTACTGGCCCCTTATTTGGCCCAGGCACCAGCAAACTCTCATATACGGATGCCGCGCAAACCGTTCCAGAGTCTGAGCGCAAGCAAACGTTGCCGTCGCAACCAGGTACAGTGCCGCTTGCTGGATCTTCTGTTCGCTATCACTAGCGACAGGAGACGAGACGCAATCTGATCAGAATCGACTGTTTACTCCGCTTTTGCCGAGCTTTAGCGAAAGCCCGGCAATTATTAATAATCAATAAGCTCCTTGACCCTCGACGAATCGGCGTTACCTAACACTCCTTCCGGCGTTTTCATCTGTCTGGTCTTGTCAAGACATATGATCGGAGTATATTGGAAGTTGAGCTAATTTCGACCCAATGGAATTGTGTTAGTTGTGGAGAGCGCTATGGCGAAAAGAACAATGCACGCTGATGTGATGGAAGAACAATCTGTGGCGACGAGCGAATTGGTTGTCGCGCAGACCCAAGCCGCGCAGCTTCTGCGGGATGCCGCGGCTCAAATGACGATTGGATTGCAGACATTGCAGCAAACACTCGATCGCATGGCACCGAACCGCGGGGCGGGAGCGATCGCTACTGCCCCTCAAGGGCCGATAAATGCGTGGGAAGATGACCCCTTTAGCGAGGCCACGGCCACGGAAGACCCCGTGGACGCCACTCCAATTCAAGTTCCGATCCCAGTTAACAACAATCGTCTGCTTCAAACGCAGATCAACGGGCCGAGCCCAGTCCCGCGTATTTACGCGCCCGGTACCGCCGACTTTCGTTACTGGACGGCAACGGCGGCGCTAGCGCGCGGCGTCAACTTTTGGACGCAGTTTCTTCCTACCGGCACTCGTTGGACCACATTTCAAGATCCAATGCGCGTGACGCTAGTTGCCGGTGAAGACCTCAACGCGAATTACACCCGCCAGTTCGGTCTGCGCTTCTTCCAGGCCACGGTTAAGGGGCGGGATTTCTTTTCCGGCGAGAGCCCCGATATAGCCTGCCACGAGCTCGGTCACGCTATTCTGGATGCGATTCGTCCAGAATTATTCGACGCAGCAAGCATTGAGACCGCGGCGTTTCACGAATCATTCGGGGACATGAGCGCTATCCTCAGCGCTTTACAGATTGACTCACTCTGCGAGGAGGTGCTGCGCGAGACAGGAGGCCGCCTAAATGTAAATTCACGCCTCTCCCGTCTCGCGGAGCAACTCGGTTGGGCTATTCGTCAACTCTCCCCCACTGCCGTGGATCCCGACTGTTTACGAAACGCCGCTAACCGGTTCTTCTACCGCAATCCCGACGACATCCCACCAGCTGCGCCGGCCAGTCAGCTTGCGTCTGAGGCGCATTCGTTCTCGCGAGTGTTTACTGGCGCATTCCTCGATATTCTTGCGCGAATGGCGGACATCGTTGGCCCACCCACTGTCAATAATTTGCGAACGGCGAGCGCTCAATTGGGGCAACTCTTAATCGACGGAATACGCCTGGCGAATATTGTCCCAACATACTACAGCGAGGTGGCCGCTTCGATGGTCCAGGCAGACCGAGAACGTTTCGACGGCAGATTTCAGGTCGCGCTTACTAGTTCCTTTACCGAGCGGGGCATTCTCGAACCGGCTGCCGTTGTGGCGCTTGCGCACGCAGAAGTGCCACGGTCGGTGAAACAACCAGTTCCGCTAGGCGTTGCGGCAGTGCCGATGGCGCCGATGCTGTTGACACTCAACGGAGAAAGCGACGGCTACCTTCGCACCGCACATGACGCTCCAGAACTGCCAACGCTCTCTCTGCAAATGCGCTACCTTACCCTTGAGGTCTCCGCCGCGAACGAACGTCAGCGGTACAACGTCGCCCCAGCTTCGCTCGGCGCCGCTCCGACTTCAACCCGTACCGCGGAAGACGACGCTCGCGCGTTTGTCGAGGATTTAGTTCAACTCGGTCGAATCGACTTTGAACCAGCCCGGGCGGTAGTGGCTCCCGAACTAATGCCACCCCAGACCCGCAGACCCAGTAAAAAGACCCATACCCTCGTAATCACGGAGGATAAGAAGATCCGCCTGAAACGCCTTCACTTTGATTGTTGGTGTTCAGGCTGCGCGGCTAGAGAGAAAAGCAAGATGAAGGCGCAGTGACAGGGTATCGGTGAGTTTCGCGGCTCCCAACCCTTCAGTTATTTCAGCCGTCCCACGAAGCGGTTGATAGTTGACGCGCAAGGGGGTTCGGGATGAGATGGAGCGTAGCCGCCAAGCACAAGCTAACAAACACGATGCGGAAGCGATCGTGTTTGTCCTTCTCCACGCTGACAGCGCCTCGGTGTTTGCAGGACGACGCGGCGGCGTACTTGATGGAGAACAAGTTCGAGGGGATGATGTGTTTGATATTGAGCCACACACGAGGTGCAGATACCAATGCGGTCTTGTCCTAGGTCAAGACCCGTCGGTAACGAGCGTACGATCCAAGTGCCAGCGAGTCGCATTATGGCATCGTCGGTCCCGTAATCCGGTCTGAAGCACCGCACCGGACCTCAGCGACTTCCGGAATCCAGCGTTAATCATGCATCATGAATCGGCTTGCCTCGAACCCGTTAGCCATTTCTCCGATGTCATCTCATGGGCTGCGGTCTTGGCTTACATCGGAGACCATTGTTAATGTTTCTCTGAAAATCCGATTTTCTAGCATGGCCGCGTAACCTCTATGGTTGGATAGCGGTTTGGGGCGGATCGAAGGAGGGCATCTGCATCATGAACCTCATCGAGAACAGCGCGGCCTTCGTGATGTGGGGGTCTTTGATCATTCTCAATCTCGCCATCATTAGACTCCTGACTTGGGGTCTCGGACAGGTCAACGTCCGAGACGTTCTCCGCGAAAAGGACCCCAATGCAGCCAAAGCCGCAATGGCCGTGTCACTCGAAGCGAAAGTGACCGGGTCGGCAGGCGAAGCGACGGGACTGGCGCTCGATGCAACAAGCTACAGCCGGGTCGCCGGCTTTGTGGGCACGATTGTCATGGCTAGTTTTCTTTGGGCTCTCAGCAATATTATCGTCTACAAAGCATTCGTTCAGGGTGGCACTGACGAAATTCAGAAGATTCTGTCCAGCGTTGGATCCTTTTTTCTGGCTGGCGCCTCGCTGTTCGCTCCCTATGCCTTCAACCAGATCAAAAGCGCTTTTCAGAGATGAGGACGGGGTGCGTCTCTCCCACGTCGCACCGATCAAAATCGCGATCGCGCCGTCCAATTTGTAGTCGGTCCGGCTTGGCGTCGAGCGCATCTCCTCTAGCTCCACTCACTGCAAAAATGCACCTGCACCGTGACCTTCAAGCGCTCTGCCTGCTCGTCCCTCGATGGTGCGTCACTGCTGCAGGCTTCGCCCCTACGCGAGCTTCGCGCAAAAGCCGGTCACTCGCCTGGTGTTCAATTCGCGTCGCCGCGGAGACGTCGGCCTTAATCAAAGCCGATTCGTTCAAGATCGCCGTTCGGATATATGACCCAATTGACCCCAGGGGGAAACTTGGACGCATCTCCATCCCAATCCTCGCCAACCGAGCGTACTCGCCCGGTGGCTTGCAGCCCATGGAGGAAGCTATTGGTGTACTCGGTCTGCGGGACCCTTCTCGCCCGCCTTGGTCGTGACTGTTCGCGGGGGTCAACTACCATGTTTTCCTCGTTTGCGGATCTGGCTTTCCCGAAACAAAATTGTAGTTTGGCAAAATCACGTTGTGTACCCCGGCCGTGCCGTCACATGCGACCGATTCGACTGCGGGCGCTACGCCTCGGGTCGCCCGAGCCGACGGGACGTTTATTCGCAGAGGCGTCAACCAAAAGCGCTTGCTTTCATAAGCACTTAAGGCATCGATTTAGGTCCGCCGACGCGATCTCCGTGCTGAAGGGAGGCGACGCACCAGCCGAATATCAAACCGAGCGGCATGGGCTGCCTTTGCGGTCACGCCAGCGGCAAAAAGGTTGCCGACCACGCTCCTCCGGCCCACGCAGCCTTGTCGCACGCCACCACTCAGCCGCCCACACTTGGTCCCTCCATGGTCCCGCGACAAAGACCTCCATCGGTATACAGCATCTGCGGCGCGCCAACCGAAAGCCAATCCCACCCGTGACCTGCCGAGACTGCGTCCGCCACGTTAAGAGCACGCTGTAGCCATTTCGCTCTTCCAAATAGTCTTGCGCGACGAATCTAAGAAGACTCCCGCTTCAGCGAGCGGCTATCCGAATAACTTCGCGGTGTGCTAGCAAATAAGGTCTTTGATATAAGATCTTCGTCGCAGATCTTGTTAGTTTTTGTTGCAGCCGTTGTTATTAAGCTGGTTAATTTTGCCGCGGCACTATTGCGTCAAACGCGCTCTCCTGCTACGGTAGAGTGTGTTTCGAAGACACGACGAGGCGCCCCAAACACGCGCTCTAGATTAGGCAACCCGATTGGACCTTGGCCGGCAAGCCAGACCGAAGGGGCAGCCGTGGAACTCAGCGCAAACGCGATCCGCCCTGTCGAGGCGCGCACTGGTACCTCGCGATCCTCCCCGAAGTGGAAACCAAGGCGTCTGCCGGGAATGACGGCTCTGTTGCTCGGCAATCAAAGGAGACCTGCCATGCCCATCGAAACTGACTTCGCCTTCGCTCAAGGACCCGCCGCTCAGCTTGTGGCTACCACAGATCTTCTCGGTCTGCTGCGGGGATTCGTCGGACATCATCCTGCACAGAAGCCGCAAAGAACGTGGAAGGGCGCTGGCTTCAATATGATTTGGCGCCCAAATTTTCAAAACCAATCAGGAACGAAGGACTTTTTTCTCGAATTGAACTTTACCGAGGAAACTCTGTCTTTCATCGATATCACAGGGACTGGCATAGCTAACCGCGGCTTACTTCAAACACAAATCTTTCTCGGTGGCGTTTCCTATCTGCAGACGATTAATGATAAGTTCGACAATTCAGGACAGCATTTCGAGCCCGGGGTTTGGGCCAACGTTCCCGCTACCACCAACCCAAACGAACAGTCCACCGTTGTGCGTATGGGATCGATTCCGCATGGTACGACGGTCAATCTGCAAGGACGGGCGTTCACCGTCCCGAAGCCGCAATTCGAGACCGCGAGCATTACGCCATTCCGAATTGGCAGTCCGGACGACGGGCATACCAATCTCATTCATTTCGACGAGGAAGACCTTAAGAAGCCGAGCACGTCGCGGACGGATCTTCGCCGCGTCGCCGAGTTGACGCAAGACCAGCTGACTAATCCGAACCTGTTCCTGGAGCAGGCGGTGGCCGGCTTGGCCTTTGTCAGCACGACCGTTTTGACGGTCAGCTCGGACACCGGCGCCGCCAGTTCTATACCTGATGCGGGCGGCGGTGCCGACAATATCGCCTTCCTCGTCGGAAAGGCTAACCCCAACGCCAACGCCGCAACCGCAACGGCGACCTTCTGGATCGAACAGGTAAAGGATCGAAATGGCAGGGAGTTCTCTCAACTACAATACACCCAGCGTGTGCTGCTAAACTTCAATGGCCTGAGCTGGCCGCACATCACCGTCGCAACGCTTCGGCCGGTCGAGGGCTACTAGGGCGGCGTCTCTCGCGCCGTCAGCGATGCGCAGTTCTGCGGGCCTCCCAGGGTGGGATCGAGGCATCGACCCGGCTGTAGATGACGCCGACGTCTCCTCGATCCTCCGTCGTTAGAAGCAAGTGAGCACCGATTTAGCATACCTGCAAAAGGCGCAAAATAAATTGCACTCGGACAAAAGCCACGGAGCCACCCAGGCGCAAATAAAAAAGGATGAGCAAACTGGACAATCCGATCCAAAGGTACTCGCCACCGCCGCGAACCGTTTGTTCGAAGAATTAGGGCTTCCTGTTTGTCATCTAAAAGAAATACAAGAGCGGGCCCAGCAGAAGAGATCAGGCTAGTATCGAAGAGCGAGCAAAAGACTAGCGGATAAATTTGACATGAGTGTGCAGTCTGAGCGCCGACTGTTACCGCATGAAAGCTACAGGCCGCACAAACTCATGGTTCAACGTTGTCAAAATCCTGCTTGCACGTCATCGACGCTAGCAGCGCTTGCAAATGCGCGCCAACTGGCGCATCACGCCGACGGGCTTCTCTTCGTGACCGTCCGGCTCCGGCCAGAGAACGCTCGCAAAGCTGGTCCAACAGCTCTGGGTTCTGGTCGACGGCATTGATCTAAACGTTGCCGATCCGGCCTGGATGCGCCGCCAAATCGGCGTATTACCGCCGGGAATGTCCTGTTCAATCGCTCGGTGCGCGACAACATTGCGCTTGCCAACCGGGCGATGTTGAACGAACGAATCGTCGTCCCGGCACAATTGGCCGGCGCGCACGGCTCAGGTATAAGCAGGAGGGCTTACGGGAGAGGTAATATCGGCGTCGTCCGCACTGTGTTGACGGCTTAAGAAAAGCAATCGAGAGCCGAGTCGGCTCACTCCCGACAAGACCAGAGCCTTTCAGCGCACGCCGTCGAACCAGAGCTACACCGTCTGGCCCACGTGATCGCCGCGGCGTGGCTGTGGGTCGGAGCAACGCATTTGCCGTTACCGGGACGCTCGGGGTCCTCGACCGAGCCGCTCGGCGCAACGTGATTCGGCTGGACGAAACTCCCTTGCGGAATCCGTCGGGCCCTTACGGCATATAACGGAGCGGCATTCTTAGATCCGCCGCAATTTCGACACATGATTTCGCTACTGGCGGGCGCGGGGCATCTGGGGTTGCACCTGGAGATCAACGAGTTTACCGTGCGCGCGAGGCGGCGCTCACCTCGTGTTGGGGCACATGAGTCGCATTTTCCGACAGAAGCTTGCGGCCTACGCCGACTATCATCGCGATCCGCGTAATTGCGCGATGCATGTCATAGGCAATCCAATTTTGTTCTTGGCCGCGGTGCTTCCGCTCAGCCTGCTCTCCGTTACAGCGTTCGGTGTTCAAACCAACGCGGCAGTCCTGTTGGTCATACCGGCGCTGATCCTCTGGATCGTGCTCGACGTCGGTATCGGAGTGGCCATCGTCGGCACAGCTATTCCTCTGCTTTTTGCCGCCGCGGAGATCGCCAGCCATGTCAGTGTGGCCTGGATCGGAGCCATCACGGGTGGGTTGATTGTCGTCGGCTGGGCCTTGCAAATCATCGGACATTCGTTGTTCGAACATCGCCGGCCGGCGCTGCTTGACAATCCGATTCATATGCTTATCAGCCCAATGTTTATCTTCGCAAAGCTTTTCATTGCGCTCGGCTTACGGCGGGATCTTGCAGAGGTCTTGAATAAACCATCTCAACAGATGTCTCGTGGCTCACCTCTCTACCAGAGCGACGGTTGGGCCGATTCGGGTCAACATCCGTGACGCAGACGCTTGTTACAGGCGGCAGCGGCTTTATCGGACAGCACCTGGTAGCGGCCCTTCTCCGCCGCGGTCGCCGCGTGCGCATTCTCGATGTTCGTCCTCCCGCCTGCCCTCCGGCAGGTGCACAATATGTCAAAGGTTCGGTGCTCGATCCGATAACTGTGCAAGAAGCACTCGATGGGGTCGAGGAGGTTTACCACCTTGCCGCACTTCCGGGCATGTGGATGCCTGACAAGGAAGATTTTTATGACGTGAATTGCCGCGGCACCGAAGTTGTGATAACCGCCGCGCGCCAACGCGGTGTCTCGCGGTTCCTACACTGTTCGACAGAATCCATTCTCTTCAGCCCTTCGTGTACGGAGCCCGTCGTTAGCGAGGGCATCTGTACCACGCCCGAGGAAATGCCGGGCGCTTACACGCGCTCGAAGATGATTGCCGAACAGCGAGCTGTCCAAGCGGCAGCGTCAGGGTTTCCTGTGGTCATCGCCAATCCGACAATGCCAATCGGATCTCATCATCGAAATCTCACTCCTCCAATCCTGATGCTCCGGTACTTTCTTAAGCGGCGAATTCAAATCTACTTTGATTTTGTTGTGAACCTCGTTGACGTGCGCGATGTTGCGTTGGGTCTCCTTCTCGTGATGGAACGCGGGCAGAATGGCCATCGCTACATTCTCGGCGGTGAGGACATCTCGTTGAAGAAGCTCCTCAATATGTTGGGAACAATTAGTGGCCGCAATGCGCTGCGTGTTCCCATCTCTGCCGATATCGCCCAAGCGGTCGCTGCAACGATGGAATTCATCGCGGATCATGTGACTCGGCGATCGCCGGCCGCAACCGTCGAGGGCGTACGGATCGCGGCATGGTCCAAAGCACTCTCGCTTGAAAAATCGCGACGTGAACTCGGCTATGCACCCCGTCCGATCGAGCCCGCATTGAGGGAGGCCGTCGCATGTGCCCTGGGCTGGCCAACGTAAGCTTCACTATTGGCCCAACGCCTCATACAAAGCGATTTTTCGCATGAGGCCTCGCTAGCCAAAGGCTACATCTGCTCATCTTAACATGGAGTCATCAGGATCGTGATCATTCGTCCAAGCGAAACGCTCGAGCTGATCTGGATCGTGTGGCTAATCAGCTGGGTAGCGGCGTCATTCTGGTCAAGTCCCATGCAAAAGCGCGTGGCCACATTGGAAACGTGGACCTACCGCACCGTCATCATTGCCGGCTGCCTGCTGCTTTTCCCTCTCACAGCTTGGGGGTTGGCTGAGTCGCCGATCTGGGACGTCGATTATCGCGGCGCGTATGCGCTCGGGGGGGTGATGCTGACGGGGCTTTTGTTGACCTGGTGGGCGCGACTGCATCTCGGGCGACTCTGGTCCAGCGTGATCACACGTAAGGAAGATCATAGGATCGTTGACACTGGCCCTTACGCGTTCATACGCCATCCGATCTATACGGGGCTCATTACAGCACTACTGGCGACATCGATCGCGCAGGCCACGGTCACAGCCATATTGGGCGCAGCGCTCACAGCCTTCGGCCTCTGGCTGAAAGCGCGTTCGGAGGAGCGCTTTCTCATGGCCGAGCTCGGTCCGGACACCTACGCGTCTTATTGCCGCCGAGTCCCGATGTTGGTGCCGTTCCTGCCGCGGCGACCTCTACCGCTCGAAGGCAGTGCCGGCTACCCCATGCGGCGTCGGCGTCTGGGTCGCATGCGATCCTAGTGTCGCAGCGCGGATCTCCTTAATCACCTTCTGCTGCAGCTCATGATTCTTCTCGATGTTGAAATGCCCAATATCAGGCATTTTCTCCACATCGATATTCTGCAGCACGCCACTGAATTGCGGTCCCCTCTCGACCGCGAAACCGTATCCATGCGCAATGTAGTAGTTTACGTAACGGTCCACATGTCCTGATGCGGTCATTGGCGAGGTCGGATCCAAGCCTATTGCCAATTTGACCGGAACGCCGCGCTCACCCAGGACCGCGGCCATACTCGTTACCGCCGTCGCACCTGATGAGTGGCCGACCAACACAATTGTTTGCACACGCCCACTCTTGTAGTCTGCCGTGGCCTCGTCCGCGAGCGTCGACCAGACCAAATAATTGTGTATTGTTACATTGATGCCCTGCAACCGCAGCTGGTCTGCTATATCGTCGAGGCCTAAAGAGAACACATTGAACGCGCCGCGCAATAGATAAACGTGATCACGCGGCTTGGGAGCTGGCGCCGCCCGAGCCGAGCCGACGCCGGAAGAGAGCCCCACCAGCAGGAGCGCCAACGCTGCAGCCAGCGTACGCAATCGACGCTGAGGCCCGGTCAGAAGTTCTCCATTGAGTCCAGTGCCATACGACACCATTGGATCTCCTCCACCGCGTCCTGACGCGGCTTCCCCATTCACGCGCATACTGTCTTCGGATAGTCAGCTCTTCAACGGGGGAATGCTCAGGCAAGCACTTTTCTCCACATGGTGTGATCCTATTGCAACGCTTCGGCTATTGCTGACATACTATTGAATTGGTACAAGTAACTTCGCATTGCTCCTAAGCGACCACTCCCCTCAACGGGAGCGTTTGCTGCTGTCTCTGTGTCGAGGGCTCGACTCGCGCGGCCTGCGACTTCAAATGACGCGAAATGACGCGCCAATCTTGGCGTCGGCGATTTCGGCCGAAAACTGCTCGGTATCGAAACCCAGTTCCCTCCATTTGGACCGCTCATGGGGTGCGGAACGAGACCGATTGGCTAAAGCAACAAGCGGATCCCGCTACCCCCAAATCTGCCGCTTGCCCGCCAGGTCAGACGGATACGTTGGCGCCGCAAACTCTTGCGGTCGGAAGATTTGGCTTCGATCATTGCTGTTAGGCGGCAGCCCCTCCTTTTCTTCGAACGGTGAGCCACGTTCTTGAACGCCGACGCTCGCGTAGCTCGACAATATCAAACTCGCTCACCTGTTCGATCGCATCGCGCAGAACCGCGAAACTCAATCCCTCCGGCGCGATGACGTTGCGGCCGGCCACTTTCCGCAGCCTGGCAAAAAATCAAGGCCCGATCCACGCAGTCGGTAGCCTATTTTCTTTGATAGGCACTCGACCCGCAGCCAAGTGCAGGTTGACGGCGGCCTCGGGACCGGCAACGACCTAAAGCCAAGTAAATCGTATGGCGGTCGCTGGTTGATGTCGATCAATGCGAGATTGATGTAGATCAATGCGAGCAGATCCGAGGGGAGGTCGAGTTTGCCTGTGCGTGGGAATTTACCGTCTGTAAGGAGAAATAATATGCGTCCCGTCGTTTCATACGTGCCGTCGCGCTTTCGGGTTTCCTGCTAAGTGGCGGCCAAGGTCCAGCCAGGTCCCAGGGGTGACCCTAGGACCTAGAGACCCGCAAGGCGCGGAAGATACCCGTCCTCGGCGCCCGGCTGGCTTAGCAGAGTCGATAAAGGTCCAGGGGCTCGCCCGGGACACCGGGCTCACAGTGGGTGGGAAAGTACCGCCTCTCCATGACAGCAACAAGTTCCGCGCCCCGCATGGCAACGAATGGTCCGATCGCTGTTGCACGTCTGCAAACCGCAACCGCGATTGAGCAAAGAGCCACAACTCGCTGTGACGCCCGAAGCGGTACGAGAGGCAATCCTTGCACAGCATAGCCCCCGAAGCTTCGCCCGTTACAATTGTACAATTGAGGCGAACTGCACGCTTAAGGCGCCAGCCGCGTATTGTCCCTGAGGGTGTAGCGTGATGACACAGCCCGCTATGGCCGCCTCGGCACGAGCGACGTTCGTACACCGCGCATTCTACTGGTGGCTAGTACAAGTTAAACACGTGTTGCCGCCGACCATCTTTTTCTTTGTTGGATTCAACTTAATCCTATTGACCAAACACCTAATCTTGAAGGAATACGGCATTGACTATAGCGGGCTTGTCATCGCGACGCTTGCCGCGTTGCTCATCGGAAAAGCGGTTTTGGTAACCGACAGCCTGCCATTTATGCATCGCTTCGATGGTGCACCACTGATCCAGCCCATCTTGTTCAAAAGTGCGATCTACTGGGTGTGCGTATTTATCGTGCGGCTTATCGAAGGACTGGCCCATTTCCTCGCCCACGGCGGCGCGATTGGCGATTTCCCCGCCTACGTTGTCGAGCAATTCTCTTGGTCACGCTTTTTGTCGATCCAAATCTGGTTAATGGTCCTGTTCCTTATTTACGTAACGATTCACGAACTCAACATGCTCTTTGGCGACGGCGAACTCTACCGTCTGTTCTTCCGCTGGCGTTCATCCCAGGCGAAGCTTACTCGTCGTCGGCGTATTCGCCTCCTAACCCAGCTTAATCGGCTGACAGAGGCAAATTCGATCGAGACAATTAGCGAACGGGGTTCACCCCAATACGCAGAGCTGGTTAACATATTGCACGAACTCGCTTCGCCATCTGTCCCGCCAGTCGCGCCCCCTTGATCGGCGTCCGTCTTGCACGCCACAAACTCGCTTCTTTCTCGATCGTTGTCGTTGTGCTTCGAGCACAGACGAATCGGCCAATCGGCCCTCACGCCCCAGTGCCGAATCGCCTGCCGATTATCGAATCATCCGGATCCGGTCTCGCCCACTTCATCCGCACCGAAATGATAGATGCGGACTGCGGCATGCGAATGCGGCCTCACCGATCGGACTGATCGACCAACTATTCTCGCTATTTCTCACTTTGCCCGAGCATATACTGAGAATCCTGACGAACACAGTGCGGCTGTTGCGCTGTTGCTAGCTTCGTTGGCTATCCGATCACTTCGGCGCGATTGATCCGATCGCTTAACCCATACCGCATTTTGAGACAGTGGCGGTGTGTTCGACGAGTGCGGAGAGGCGGTTGCCGGCAGGACCAAAGCCGGCACGGCACGCGGTGCCTGCCGCACGACTGGCCTGTAACGGCGCAACTTGGCGCTGGAATTTGCTGAAACTTGGCCCTAAAGTAAAGCGCGTGGAGCATCGATTTTCTTCGGCGCTCAATGCATAAGTAAACCCAGAACCCGAGCGATAATCGCACTTACTGCCCTCTTAGGTTGCGCGGTTGCAAAAGCAACAGGTGGCGACCCGCATCGCTGTTAAGCTACTCATGGTGGTCAGCACCTTGCGGCTCGCCAATTGAGTTGCGGTTAGCAATTATGGGTGGGGCAGACGTCATCACGTTTGCGTCGTTTAGAAGTTAGGGAGATGATGGCGGATCGTTTTTGAGGGCTGGACGGAAAAACACTAACCTGAGCGATAAGCCCCAGCGCACCAAACGAGCAGACAAACCCGGAGGAAACATGCCATGGCTAAGTTTTCACACTTAACTGCACCGGTCTCGGCGATGCTGTGTGCGATGACGTTCTTGCTTATCACCAGTTATGCGAATGCAGCGGGTGACTCCTCTGAGCCCAAAGTCAAAGTCGACAACAACTCATTCAAATGCATCACCGACATGACATCGGTGCGCCATTTTTACGTCGACAATCTGCTCGGAAATGTGGATGGAACGGTGGCCGTTGCTAAGGCAGGCAAAGGCGACTATCCGGAAGGTTCAGTCCTGCAGTTGATGCCAAACGAGGTCATGATCAAACAGCAGAAGGACTTCAATCCAGCGACCCGTGATTGGGAATTTTTCTGGATCGATGTGGATAAGGATGGCTCGAAGATCTACACGCGCGGCTTCGCCGAGGTTAACAATCGGTTCGGTTTGAACTGCTACACCTGTCACGTGAAGGCGAGACCTGAGTTTGATTTTGTCTGCGAAGAAGGTCATGGATGCGATCCGATCCCCGTGACACGGGCCATGTTCGGCGCGCTGCAAAGAACCGATCCGCGCTGCAAAAATCAGAAAGAGGTGAGCGCTGAAGATGCCCAAGCGCTTAAGGACTTGGGTGAAATCGTCAAGGCACTGAAGTCGAGCCAGGAAGCCGACAAAAAGTAGCTATCGCCAAAAACGGAGGCGGTCTGGAAGGACCACCTCCTTGGGGTGCGAGGGCTCCTATCGTCGGCTTTACAACGGTTCCGACAGCGACTGATTGTTTCCGAAGAGATCTGACCGGCTCCTACGACACTCGCCTTCACATTCTCGCCCTTGAGCGCAAGGCAACCTGTGCGCATCCACCCGTTGCATCTTGGCCGCGGATCGAGCCGCATTGCCTGAATGTGGCGGGACAGTGTCGTCTGCATTTTTTTTCACCGGTTCTCGTTGCGCCGGCGATGATCCACATCGTAGCGAAGGTTACAGCGAACAAATGCGGCCTCACGCTGAGCGCCAGGCCCATCAAGCGTTGTTCAATCGCCCAAGCGGTGGCCCGGCTCTTGCATGGATTATAGCGCCCTGTGTGTCGGCGTTCGGAGAAGCTATGAAGGGCGAACTACATGGGCAGCGAAAAGGGCGAATGACAAGAGCGAGCGTCGCAAACGGAATTTCCGCAAATGGATCCCGCCCTGAAGATCGTCATTGTCGACGAAAATCCCCTTCGCGCGGCGATCCTCGCCGACGGGTTACTCGACGCCGGGTACATTCATGTCACGCGGATCGAAGAAACCGCTAACCTACTGGTGCGCATCTATACGCTCGATCCCGATGTCATCCTGATCGATCTCGAAAATCCGAGTCGCGATGTACTCGCGCAAATGTTCCAGGTCAGCCGGGTCGTGAAGCGGCCAATAGCCATGTTCGTCGATCAAAGCGACGCCGTCGCCATCGAGGCTGCGGTCGACGCCGGGGTTTCCGCCTATATCGTCGACGGACTCAAGAAAGAGCGCATCAAGAATATTCTCGATCTTTGTATTTCGCGCTTCAATGCCTTCGCCCGCCTCACCGACGAGCTGGAACGCGCACAGACCGCGCTCAGCGAGCGCAAGGTGATCGACCGCGCCAAAGGTATTCTCATGAAAATGAAGAGTATCGGTGAGGCCGATGCTTACGCGATGCTGCGCAAGACGGCGATGAAAGAGAACAGAAAGATAGCCGAAGTCGCGCAAGCGCTTATCACCGCCGCGGAGCTGCTGAAATGAAGGCGGATAGCTTACGCATTGGGTTCATACCGCTGATTGACGCGGCGGCGCTGTTGATTGCTGTCGACAAGGGCTTTGCGGCAACCGAGGGTTTAGCGATCGACCTAGTCCGTGAAGTGTCGTGGTCGAACGTGCGCGATAAGCTAAATATCGGCCTTTTCGATGCCGCGCACCTGTTGGCCCCGCTCGCTATCGCATCGAGCCTTGGCATCGGCCACGTCAAGATGGCGTTATTGGCGCCTTTCATGCTCGGACTCAACGGCAATGCCATTACGGTATCGCCCGGACTTTACGATGCGCTCGCCAGCGCCGCGGATGGTAAACTTGACGACCCCAAAGTTTCGGCGCGTGCGTTGGCCCGTGTCGTCGCCGGGCGGCGCCGAACCGGTGCCGAACCGCTCACCTTCGGCATGACATTTCCGTTCTCGACGCACAATTATCAGATCCGTTTCTGGATGGCGGCAGGTGGCGTTGATCCAGATGAGGACGTGCAGCTCGTCGTGTTGCCGCCAGCCTATATGGTGGATAGCCTTTCCAGCCATCAAGTTGACGGATTTTGCGTCGGTGCGCCGTGGAATTCAATCGCAGTTCAGTTGGGCATCGGTCGTATACTTCATTTTGGCTGCGAAATCTTTGCGCGCGCGCCGGAAAAGGTTTTGGCGGTGCGCGCCGCCTGGGCGGCCAATCGCGCCGACGCGCTCGAAAGGCTTCTCTCCGTACTCGGCCGCGCGGCTGCATTCATCAACGATCCAGCGCAAGTCGACGAAGTGGCCACGCTCCTTGCAGCGCCCAACCGCGTGGGCGTCGCGCCCGAAATTATTCGCCGCACCCTCAAAGGCGTGCTGCGCACGGCGGCCGACGGGACCTCACGCAGTCACTCCGACTACATTCTCATCGGCCGCGGTAGCGCCGGGCGTCCCGAGCCGGTTCATGCCACGTGGCTTTACGCACAAATGATACGGTGGAGACAGGCACGTTTGTCATCCGATTTGCTCGCCGCCGCTGACGCTTGCTTTCGGCCCGATCTTTATGAATCGGCGGCGGGAGAGACCACAAAATCACCGTTCGGGCCGTCGGATGGCATCGGGGCCTTCGTCGGGCCGCCCTTCGATGCCAATGACATTGCGAGCCATCTCGCCGCCTTGAAAGTGCCGCTGTACCCACGCTAGGTAGCGTATTGCATTGCACAAAATTTCCTCAAGATGCGCCCTTGATAGGCATGCAACGCTCGCGAGCCCGCATCGCCGTCCCCGACAATCGACCGAATATATTGGATTTCTTTTCATCGCGGATTTTGGCACGGAGCTTGAATAGACTTTTCGCGGGGCGCCGCAATCGGTGACACCGAAGGTCCAACGACGGGCCGTCAGCAACGCCGCTGTCCCTGGGGAAGCGCACGGGTCGCATCCTTCGGGCCGCGGCTTTTTTTTTTGCCGAACCGGCAGACGCCACTACCGACTGGGAATTCTACGCAAACGGGAATCTCCGATGAGCAAATCGAATACCAGGTGGATCGCGGAATGGAATCCTGACGACAAGAAGTTCTGGGAGAACACGGGCAAACACATCGCTCAACGAAATCTCATTTGGTCCATCGTCGCCGAGCACATCGGTTTCTCGATTTGGTTGATTTGGAGCATCGTCGCAACCAAACTGCCAGAGGCCGGGTTTCACTACACAACTGATCAATTGTTTCAGCTTGTCGCGCTACCAGGATTGGTCGGCTCGCTGATGCGATTTCCCTACACATTCGCGGTCACGACGTTCGGCGGCCAAAACTGGACGATCTTTAGCGCTTCGGTGCTATTCATCCCGACAGTCGCGCTCGCGTATTTCGTGACGAAGCCCGATACGCCGTATTCGGTGATGCTGTTGGTATCAGCGTTAGCCGGCCTTGGGGGCGGCAACTTTGCCTCGAGCATGGCTAACATTTCCTTCTTCTATCCCGATCGCATGAAAGGCTGGGCGCTCGGTTTGAACGCAGCTGGCGGCAATATTGGTGTCAGCAGTGTCCAGTTGCTCACGCCGATTTTGATGGGGCTTGGCGTGATCAATCTTTACCAGGGAACTCCAAGTCCCGGAAGCGTCTATCTTCAGAATGCCGGGTTGATGTGGCTGCTGCCGCTCACCGTCTCGGTATTTGGAGCCATCTTCTTTATGAACAACCTCGCGTCAGCACGCTCGACATTCAAAGAGCAGCTCGCCATTGTCAAGTGCAAGCACACTTGGATCATGTCCTACATTTACATCGGAACTTTCGGCTCTTTCATCGGCTACTCGGCTGCGTTTCCGTTACTGATAAAGACGCAATTCCCTGCGATCACGGTCGGCATTGCCTTCCTCGGGCCGCTGGTCGGCTCGCTCTCGCGTCCATTCGGCGGATTGCTAGCTGACAAAGTCGGCGGCGCAATCGTGACATTCTGGAATTTCATTGCTATGGGGACCGCCACTGTTGGAGTCATGTATTTCGGGGGCGTTAAACACTTTACCGGCTTCCTCATGATGTTCCTGATCCTCTTTGTTACGACTGGCATCGGCAACGGCTCGACTTATCGAATGATCCCGTCAATCTTTCGTGAGGAGAGGCTTCGGGAAGCAAAGGGCAGCGGCGACGCTGGTCAGGTCGCTGCCTTGAAGATCGCCAGTATAGAAAGCGGTGCCGCGCTTGGATTCATTGGCGCGATCGGTGCCTGCGGCGGTTACCTGATTCCGCGCGGCTTTGGCGCATCGATTGCCGCTACAGGTGGTCCGCATCTCGCACTGGAAATCTATCTCGCGTTCTACGCGACCTGCCTCGCGCTTACATGGTGGTACTACCTGCGCAAGAGTTTCCTTTCGCCGAGCGTGACCAATCTCGCCGAAGCGCGCGTGTGAGACAGCACAAATGGTGACCGCAGGCAACGCCAACGCGGTGCGAGTGAATTGAGAACTCGAGGAGCAATTCCGTGACACCAGACCAAATCGCGGCAATCCAGGAGAGTTTCGCCAAAGTCGTGCCAAATTCGGAGCAGGCGGCCATGTTGTTCTATGGTCGGCTATTCGAGATTGCGCCGGACGTAAAGCCGCTGTTTCGCGGCGATCTGACTGAGCAAGGCCGCAAACTGATGGCAACGCTCGGCGTCGTCGTCAATGGACTCGCAGACCTGGAATCGGTGCTGCCCGCGGCAAGCGCGCTCGCAAAACGCCACGTCGACTACGGGGTCAAGGCCGCCGACTACGCGTCGGTCGGCGCCGCACTGCTATGGAGCTTGGAGCGTGGTCTTGGGGAACAGTGGACGCCGCAACTCGCAGCAGCGTGGACGGAGGCTTATGCCGTGCTATCCGATTTTATGGTTGTCGAAGCTTACGGCCACAGCCTTGCGGCCGAGTGAGAGCCCGAGATGAGCGAACCTCTCGTCGTCATCGGCAATGGCATGGCGGCAGCGAGGCTGTGCGAAGAGCTCCTGCAGCGTGCGCTCGGCCGCTATGCCATCGCCGTGATCGGTGAGGAGCCGCGACTCGCCTACAATCGCGTCTTGCTCTCGTCGGTGCTCGCGGGCGATGTATCGGCAAGCGAGATAGTGCTGAAGTCGGCCAGCTGGTGGCGCGACCGCGGCGTGACGTTGCGTTATGGCGCGGCCGCAACGGCGGCTGATCTTGCTACGCGTACTGTGACGCTCGCCGACGGCAAGAAATTCGAATTCGCCAAGCTCGTTTTCGCTACCGGTTCACGGGCGATGCGCTTGCCTATTGCGGGCACCAATTTGGCGGGCGTGCTGACGTTCCGCGATATCGGAGACGTCGCCTCAATCACGCGCGCGTCGCACCCTGGCGCGCGTGCCGTCGTGATCGGTGGCGGTCTCTTGGGCGTCGAAGCCGCCTGCGGCCTCGCCAAGGCTGGCGCCAAGGTCACACTGGTTCACCTCATGGATCGGCTGATGGAGCGCCAACTTGACGCCCGCGCAGCAGCGATGCTCAAGCGCGCGGTCGAAAAGAAGGGCGTGGAAGTTTTGCTCGAAACTGTGATAGCGCGCTTTGTTGGCGACGGACACGTCAAAGCGGTCGAATTCGAGGGTGGCCGCACCGTGGCCGCCGATATGGTGGTCGTAGCCATCGGCATCAAACCCAATGCGGAACTTGCCGCTGCAGCCGGTCTCGCCGTTAAGCGCGGCATTGTCGTGGATGACCGGCTGTCAACGAGTGCTGCCGATGTGTTCGCAATCGGCGAATGCGCCGAGCATCGCGGTATCTGCTACGGGCTTGTGGAACCGACCAACGAGCAGGCACGCGTGCTAGCCGAGAGACTAGCCGGAAGCCAAGTCGAGTACGGCGGTAGCGTCAACGCAACCAATCTCAAAGTGGCCGGCGTTCATGTGTTTTCTGCCGGCGATTTTCTTGGCGCTAAAGGCACGGACACGATCTTGCTCGCAGATGCTGGTCTCGATACCTACCGCAAATTCGTGATCAAAGGTGCGCAGCTCGCCGGCGCGGTTCTGTTCGGCGACGCCAGCGACGCGCATTGGTATCTCGAACTCATTCGCTCCGGCACCACAATTGAGGCGTTCCGCGAAGGTCTTGCTTTTGGACGCACCTTCGCAGAGCCCAAATCCGGCCTTGACGAACAATCGGCACGTAAGGGCCACGTTGCGATCTTGCGACCCTTGGGCCAGCGCGGGCCCGATCGTCCATTCGACGTGACTGTGGCAGGTGCATTTGCGCCACCGCCCCCTCCGCGTGGCATCGCCGAAACGGCGACAATCCGCGCCAACATGGACATCCGCCAACCTTTAGGGAGGCACCACATGGAAAGTGGAGGCGAATGACCGAGGCCGACCTTAAACTCGTCAGCACGGGGAAGTCTGGCGATTTCGAACCCGAACAGAAACGGTATCTCGAAGGGTTGCTCGCCGGCGTGCAGATTGCTAGAGCGGCGAGAAGCGCGGCTAAGGCCTCTGTGCCGGGCGCCCTCGTCGAGGCCTCTGAGCCCATAGGGCCCGACGCCGCCGCGCTCAAGGCGCAGAACCGCGTTCTCGCAGCTGGCGGCAACCTTTCCGATCAAGAGCGATTTAAACGCGAACAGCATCCGTTCGACGCTTACCAACGCCTGAAGGAGTACGCCGTCCGGGGTGAATATCCCAAGCCACCCGACAATTTCCGCTGGCGCTATTTCGGCTTGTTCTATGTCGCGCCGAACCAGAACTCCTATATGTGCCGACTGCGGATCCCGAACGGCATTATCAAAAATGGAAAATTTGCCGGCCTGGCCGATCTCGCCGAGCGCTACGGCGGCGGCTACGCTCATGTGACCACACGCGCCAATATCCAGATCCGTGAGGTCGACGCGCACAACGCTGCGGCCATGATCGAAGCGATCGAGGATCTGGGGCTGTGTTCCCGCGGCTCTGGGGTCGACAACATCCGCAATGTCACCGGCACGCCGACCGCCGGCATCGATCCGCAAGAACTGATAGACACGCGGTCATATGCGCGGGAATGGCATTTTCATATCCTCAACGATCGTTCGCTTTACGGCCTACCGCGCAAGTTCAATGTCGCCTTCGATGGCGCCGGCACCATTCCCGTGTTGGAAGATACCAACGACATCGGCTTTCAGGCTGTTGCCGTGAACGATGGTTTTGGCCTTGAGCCCGGAATATGGTTCAAACTCTGCCTCGGCGGTATTACCGGACATCATGAGTTCGCCCGCGAAACCGGTGTGCTGGTCCGCCCCAACGATGCTTGTCGAGTAGCCGACGCGGTCGTGCGCGTCTTCATCGATCACGGTAACCGCACTGACCGCACCAAGGCGCGGCTGAAATATGTACTCGACGCCATGGGCGTGGAGCCGTTCCTGGGGCTGGTCGAAGACCAGTTGAACCGCAAGCTCGATCGCGCCATGCCCGGCGCCGTGGCGCCGCGGCCGCCGTTCGATCGCTCCGCCCACGTCGGCATCCATGCGCAGAGGCAAGTCGGCCTGCACTGGATCGGCATCGTTGTGCCGGTCGGCCGCTTGTCCGCCGCGCAGATGCGCGGCCTCGCCGCGATTGCTGGCCAATGCGGCGACGGCGACCTTCGCCTCACGGTCTGGCAGAACCTTTTGATCTCAGGGGTTCCCACCGAACAGCTAGCCGTGGCTACAAAGCAGATCGAAGCGCTCGGCCTTGACATCGAGACCACTGCGATCCGCTCCGGTCTCGTCGCGTGCACGGGCAATACCGGCTGCAAGTTTGCGGCCTCCGATACCAAACGCCATGCCGAGGAGATCGCAAGCTGGTGCGAGACGCGAGTGGCTCTCGACACGCCGGTCAATATCCATTTGACCGGTTGCCATCACTCCTGCGCGCAGCATTTCGTTTCTGAGATCGGCCTCCTCGCCTGCAAAGTGCAGGAGAACGAAGAGGCCGATCCGGTCGAGGGTTATCACATTCTGGTTGGCGGTGGTTTCGGCCCGAATGCCGCGCTCGGGCGCGAGCTCTATCGAAACGTTGTTGCCGAGCAGGCGCCGCGCACCGTCTTACGCATCCTGAAAACCTATCTGGCGCATCGCACTTCTCGCGACGAAAGCTTCCTCACCTTCGTGCGTCGGTATGAAATCGACACCTTGAAAGCGCTTGCCGAGGTGGGGGCAGTCGAATGAGCGTCTCGCCTCGACCGATCCCATCCTTCATCCCAGAATCC
>Ga0126373_10000683_pt1 | contig 22822 bp, 42 predicted proteins | sample PanSoiMetPlot_11_FD_92545 | JGI IMG/M metagenome (GOLD analysis project Ga0126373, IMG submission 92545) | Tropical forest soil microbial communities from Panama - MetaG Plot_11 | ecosystem: Environmental > Terrestrial > Soil > Tropical forest > Bulk soil | place: Panama | collected 2016-02-17 | reverse complement strand
GGAGGAACTCGGCCGCGGCCTCAGCCTCCCGGCAGGACAGGTGCGGTCCCAGGTCAGCCCATGCCTGGGGCGACAGGGCCTGGGCGAACGTCCAGGCAGCCAGGCTGACTGACTCGTCCTCATCGTCGTCCCCGTAGGCCGCGTCGGCCTCGTCGGTGCCCCGGACGAAGCTGGCGGGCGTACCGGCGCGACCACACAGGCTGTGGACGACCTCGACGTAGCCGGGGCCAGGGCTGATGGTGAAGCTCCCGGAGTAGGTGTCGCACTCGGGGCAGCGGAACTGACCGTCCCCATCGGGCACCAGGGCGGTAGCCACGGCCTGGGCAGCCAGGTCTTCGGCGTTCTGGCGGCTGTGGCAGATGCCGTCACGGTGGAAGCCACCAGGAGCGGTCACCTCCCAGTCGTAGCCGTCCCGGTCGACGTTGTACTCGATGCTCACCTGGAGGGCGTCCTGGGCCTCAGGGGCCTGGGGAGCCGGGTGGATGTGGGCGAAGCCCTTGACGCACGGCTCGCACTCGGGGTCGTACTCGGAGCCAGCGGGCCAGACCTTGCCACCGGAGGTGGCCCAGGCGATCCCGGCCTCATCGTAGGCCCGACGCACCTGGGCATCGCGCTCCAGATGCTCGATCACGGTGCCGTCCGCGAGGGTGACGGTGTAGACCCCGAAGTCGGAGCTAACCGTGACGTCACCATCGAAGGCCAGGGCGGCGTCGACCAGTTCGGGGTAGTCAGCGATGTGGTTCCAGGCCAGGGCCTCAGCCAGCATGTCCCAGACCTGCTGGCGGCGACCGGAGGTGGGGCGAAGGTTGGTGCAACCGGCGTCGGCGGTGTCCTCGTAGAACCGGGGGGCCAGGCGGGCGGCACGGCGGTGCAGGTCGTTGATGATCTCGTGGGCGTTACCCAGGGCGAGATTGCCGTAGGCGGTGGGGATGGCTTGGTAACCGGAGCAGAACATGGTGCCCTCCTGGGGGGTCGTGGTAGCGGTGCGGCTCATCGGTTCCCATGGTAGGGCACATGCGAGCGTGAGCGTTGGTATTTGTGGGCCTGGGGCGAATCTTTTCAGAATCATCTCAGGAATGACGAAGGCCCCCACCAGGGGGGCCTCGTCTGAGTGCAGTGCTGGGGGTTAGCTGGGGATGTCCTCACCTCCCCACTCGCGAGCCTCATCGCGAGCGTCCTCGCGATCCTGCTGGCGCTGCTCGGCCAGGCCCTCCAGGTAGCGCTCACGCGCCTCCTCCTGGGAGCCGACGTACCAGCGGTCACCCTCCTCCAGGGGGCAGGGCGGGCCACCTGGGTAGCCATGGCCCAGGCCATCGCAGATCGAGCAGGTCGGACCCTCGTAGTCCTGCTCATCCCAGTGCTGGGCACCGGTCACGTTGCCAGAGGGGGTGACGAAGTGGGCGACGCCGCGCTCATCGATCCAGATGCGACGGCCAGAGGATAGGGTCCGGTATTCACCGGTCAGGGGGTGGGGGTTGGTTTCCCAGTTGCGTGCCATGGCTGCACCTTACCACACATCGGGCATGGACCGGCGAGCATTCTCATGCCTGAGCGTCGATGCCCTCACAGGCCCCCAGGAGGCCCCAGGAGGCCCGCAGGGCCACATACGACCGTTCACCCATGCATGTCCTCTCCAGGCCCCCAGACGCGCCAGAAGGCCCCTCCAGGGGGCCTCCTGACTGACTGAGCCTCAGTTGGCACGCAGGCTCAGATCTCACCACCCCCCAGCCCCAGGAAGTGGGGGACCAGGCTGAGGTCTAGCTCGTGCTGGGCACGGGTGGCGGCGACGTAGGCCAGGCGAAGCTCGGAGGGGCTGAGGTCGCCATCACCGCGGGGGGCCTTGAAGTCACCAGCGATCTGGACGCTGCTCCACTGGAGGCCCTTGCTCTTGTGGGCGGTGCTGATGACCACACCATCCCAGCCGGGAGCCTTGGTGGCCCTCTCGTCGGCGCTGTCTTCCAGGGCGTCAAGGATGGCCTGGGCACCGAACTCGTTGACCAGCTTGACCATCAGCTTGAGGTCCGCACCCTGCTCCTCTTCCTCGACGTAGGTGCAGACGGCGTCCCAGGAGGCGAACATGCCAAGCTCGGGGTGCTGCACCGACCGGCCAGCCTGGAGGTTGAGAGCGGCCTTGCAGAAGCTCACGATGGCCCCGGTGCCACCCACGAGGTGAGCCTTGCGGCCCAGGGCAAGCTGACCGATCAGCGTGCTGACCGCACCGGCATTAGACCGGGTCAGGATGGCGTCGGGCGAGTGGACCGGGCCAACCGTCGAGGCGACCTTGCCGAATCCCTTGATGCGGAGGCGGGCGTCGAGGCGACCCAGCAGGCCATTGGCGACATCAGCCACCGCGTCCCCGAACCGGAACGACTGGGAGAGGAAGGCGACCTTGGCACCCAGGGCCTCAAACTCGGCCATGGCGTTGACGGCCCCGCGCCATTCGTACAGCACCTGCTGCTCGTCACCGACCACGACCACCTGGACACCGCGGTCCCGGTTGAACTTGATCACTTCGACCATGACCGGATCGGCGTCCTGGGCCTCATCGAGGAGGATGAAGTCCTTGTTGATCACCGGGCCAGACAGGCTCCACAGCTTGAAGTAGACATCGTGGGTGGTGCGGAGGCGACCCCCATCGGCGGTGGTCGTGGTCATGTCCTTCCAGGCAGCCTGGGCGAAGGGCAGGAGGTGCTTGGCGAGCAGGTTGTTGTTGGCGTACTCGCGGGTGCCGTCCTCGTGAGTCTCATCGATGCCCTCGACGTACTCCAGGTGCTTCGTGCTGACCTGGAGGTCAGCCGAGTGGGTGAACTTGTCGACCATCGAGAGGGTCTTGCTGGCGAGCCAACCGGCGGCGAGCGTGCGGCCCTCCACCTTGCCATGGCCGGGGATGCTCAGGGCCTTGAGGCCCAGGATCTTGGCGACCTCGTTGTTGGACTGGCGAGGCATGCCCTTGCCACCCTCACCGTCAGCCGGGAGGCGGTCAGCCAGCGGGGCACCCGTGGACCCGTAGGCCAGCGAGTGGTTCGTGTTGCAGGTCACACTGCCAGGCATGCTGGCCTTGACGTCAGCCACGATCTGGCGGTTGTAGGCCAGGTACTGGCCCACGCGACCGTTGGCGAGAGCGTGCTGGGCCAGGAACTTGAGGGTGCTGGTTTTGCCGGCACCGGCCCCGGCCTGGAGGACGAGGTCTTCACCGCAGGCGAAGATCTTGATGGCGTTGGCTTGCTCGTCAGTGGGCGGGTAGGAGATCTGGGTGCTGGCCGGGGCCACCGTAGCCTCAGGGGCGTGCTGGGGGCAGACCTTGTGAGCGGTGAGCCACTTGCCGTCACCGCGCTGGGTGAGGCCCTCACCGACCTGGACCCGCAGCCCACACTCGGTGCAGTCAGCGGCGTATTTGTTGGGGAATGTGCGTGCCATGTCTCCACCTTACCGGCTCACAGGTGAGTGCGAGCGGATTCGTGTGTTTTTTAGGAACTTCTCAGAAAAATCTAGCAGGCAGCCTCAGAAATATCACCGGGCAGCCCCAGTCTCGGAGTCCCAACGGGGTCACGAGGGCATGGTACCCGACGGGGACAGGCGAGCGTGAGCATTCCTATGTACCTCTCAGGAACGCCACCAGGCGTCGAGGCGGTCCCAGCCCAGGTGCAGGCACACCCGGTTGACGGCGTCCTCGATGTCGTCCTGGGGACCGGCGTCGGTGACCTCCTCGTGGCCGCACTCACGCACCCAGGCCACGCCCAGCTTCAGCTTGGCCTCAAGCTCCAGGCGGCGCAGGCGACCCAGGCGCATGTCGGTGACCACGCAGGTCACCATGCGATGCACGGCGATGTCACCCTCCTGGGTCAGCATCTGATACTCGGGGAAGTCCCTGGGCCAGCCTGACCCGCAGTCGTTGTACTCGTAGGAGGCCATCAGCGGTGCCTGTTGTCCCAGATCGAGCGCAGCCCCAGGGCAGCCCCGAACAGGCCCAGGGCACGAGCCTCGCGGCCATCGTCACTGAACCCAGGAGCATGCCGACGCGGAGCGTCGGGGTCCACCTGGCGGCGCGGGGGCGACGCGGCCCAGGCGAAGATCAGGGCCACGAACAGGCCCAGGTGCAGCACGAACATGTACGCGGCGAAGTCGGAGCCACCGCCGTCAATCGAGGGCCACAGGTTGCCACTGAGCAGCAGCACCGCGGCCAGGCCAGCGATGACCTTGCGCCTGGTGGTGAACCGCTGGAACCTGGCCTCGCGTTTGCCGGCCATCCACTGGCCCGTACCGGACCCGTGGCAGTACTCGCACTGGCGCTCCTCGACGGGGTAGCCCTGGTCATCCTCCAGGGTGATCGTGCCGGTGCCCCGGCACGGCTCACAGGTGGGCGGGGGGGTCCAGTAGGTCATCACAGCACCGCCCACTCGGGCACGAGGGCGGTAGGACGCTCACCCCAGGACAGGGCCTCAGCGATGTCCTGGGCGGGCCGATGGTCGACTGCGAAGAGGACTGGCATGCCAGTCTCGATGACCGTGCCGATGAACACCACCACGGTGCCCTCGTCGCGGTCGATGCCGGTGACCTCGATCTCGATCATCACCGGGCCTGCTCTCCGGTGCGGCCCACCACGTAGGGGCCTGGGCCATAGAGGTGGCGACCCTCGACACCGTCGTAGGTCTCCTGGTGACCGTTGAAGTGGTAGGTCACGAACCCACGAGCCTGGTCGATGATGTAGTCGGTGGCCGGGTCGTAGATCTTGACCAGGGTGGCCCGGTCATTGGACCGGCGCACCACGAATGGCTTGGGGTCGTCCCCGATGTTGGGGATGCGGACCAGGACGAACTGGCACTTGGAGCCGATTCGCACGGTGTCATCGAACGGGAGTTTGTAGGTGGTGGGGGTGTTGGGATACATCGGGATCTCCTGGGTTGGTTGTGGTAGCGGTGTCCATGGTACAGCATGGCCCGCATGCATGTGGGGTCGCATGCATGCGGGCGGGAGGATTATCAGGCGACCACCTCCTTGAGGAGGGCCTCAGCCCTGGCGATGCCAGCGGCGACCTTGGCCTGGCCCTCAGCGACCTGCTCAGCAGTCAGGTGCTGGGCGTAGGGGTTCGGCTTGGCAGCCTCCTTGCGGACCTTGCTGATCTTGTTGGTGGCAGCCTTGACCCAGTCGACACCAGCAGCGTCGAGGGCGGGCACCAGGCGGCGCACCAGGGCCTCGTACTCGGGGCCGTAGCCGTAGCAGATGCTCTCGATGGCACCACTCAGTTCGTTGCGAGCGGCCACCTTGGTCTTGAGCGTGTAGCCATGCCCATCCTTGAGGGGCGAGCCGTCGACATCGAGGATGCCCTTGGCGTCCTTGGCAGCCTGGCGGGCCGCGGCCTCAGCGGCGCGAGCCTCACGAGCCTCGCGGTCGACGCGGGCGGGGCGGTTGTAGTTGGGGTCGACCGGAGCGGAGGGGAAGCACACGGTGCAGGCCCTCTCTCCCCACTCCTCGATCATGTCGGCCTCGACGCAGTCGGCCAGGTCGATCAGCCAGCGGTACTGGGTGTCAAAGAAGCAAGTGGAGCAGTTCATGCCCCGGTGGACATGCCCGTTGGTGTTGGTCACCAGGAAGTACCGGTTCCAGCCACCGCGGCGAGAGAACTCGTCCTGGAAGGGCTGGGCCTCAGCCTTAAGCTCGGCCAGGCGATTGGTGTAGGTGATGACCTGCTGCTCAGCCTGCTCGCGCTCGGAGCCAACCAGCACCGGCTGGCCCTGCTTGCGGCCAAAGCCCCAGGTCTTCTTCAGCATGTTCTTCTCACGGGCCAGGGCACTGGTGGCCTGGTCGATCTTGGCCCAGATGCGGGCAAGCTCGGTGTCGATCTCGACAGGAGTCTGTGTGGTGAGGTCGGTGTTTGCCATGACTCCACTATACAGGCCCGCAGGCGAGTGCGAGCAGATACCTGTGATTCTTAGGAACCTTTCAGCCAGCCTGCCGCGAGGGGCATGAAAGACATGGGATGACATGTGAGTGCGAGCATGTTTGTGTACCCGCCAAACAGGCCATTCGCCCTTGTCCTGTAAGGGTTTCTCGCCTCGCCTGGTGACCTCGATTTGCCCCAGGAGGCCCGCTAGCGGTCACGCGTGGGTGGTTGCCCCAAAACAGGGGGTGCGGGCCTCAGAGGGGCGTACAGGGGCCTCTCAGGGCCTTCACGTACGGAGTGACAGGTGACTGCTCGCTCGAGCATGTGTCACATGTCACAGGCAAATGCTCACGCTCGCCTGTCGCTGGCCTGTAAGGTGTTCCCATGACCTACCACCCCATACTCCACGTCAACATCGTGGATCAGGACGGCGTCGTCCTCGCTGACGTTGACGCTCGCTCCACCGCCGATGCGCTCCAGTACTTCGTGGATTCGCGTGCGGCGCTGATCGACCCCTGCCCCGACATCGTGATCGAGGGCCGCAGGAAGTGGGCCGAAGAGATCCGCCACCGGATCTACGAGTCCACCTGGCCTGGCGACCCCATCGTGGAGCGCCCGCTGGAGGTGTTCACCTACGAGGAGCGTGACCCCATGACCGGTGGTCGCGTCCTGGTGCTGCGGGCCATCGCCTACGGGCCTGACGACGCCATCCCGCCCAAGTCCGCTCACTTCCGCTCCAACGCCAAGGCGTTCGATGCCCAGGGTCGCCACATCGGCCCAGGCGAGTGGCTGGACGTGATCCACGAGGTCAACCGCCTCGCTGTCGAGGAGGGCCGCACCAAGCTGTTCCTCACGCCCGAGTCCACTGGTGACTGGTGGGCGGGCGGGTACGCGGAGGAGTACAAGGACGCTCGTGTCCTGCACCGCGAGGACGAGAGTGTCTCGGTCATCTCCAAGACTGACCTGGGCGCTCGCTTGATCCGCCAGGCCGCTGCGAACAAGGGCTGGGTGGCGTGATGTCTCGCCGCCCGCCCACTGACAAGCACAACCTCTACAGCCACATCCTCGCCCTGCATACCACCGGCATCGACAACTACGACCGAGTGACCTACCGCGAGTTGCAGGCGTACCACTACCACCAGCATCGCCAGGGTCTCGCCACCAACCACTACCACGCCGGCCAGGGCCTCGATCCCGTCGAGCGCCCTGAGGGCTGGAACGACGGCGGGGCCGCGGTGACTCGCAAGCCGGCCATCGATCAGGTGCCCCACAGCATCCCCGACTCGCGTGGCAACCGCGTCCGCGTCGAGGGCGTCGACCGCTGCTGGTGCGGATGCAAGTACTGGGAGAACGACGCCTGCGTCGACTGCGGAGGAACGGAGGTGCAACCCGCCACATAGACACGCTCGCTCGTGTATACTTGACTCATGGCCGCTACCACTACCAAAAAGGCTGCTCGCCCGAAGAACATGAACCCACGGGTCACTCTTCGGGCCAGCACCATCCCCAACCGCAAGAGGCTCGCCAACAAGCTGGCCTGCCGCCCGAACCGAAAGGCTCTCGACTGATGTCTCTCCGAAGCATCCAGACCAACAACATCGCCAAACTCAGTGACGACGACCTCGACAAGGAAATCGCCTTCGCTGAGTGGCCCGACAGCATCCCCAGTGATGACCCCGCCGCTGACCTCTGGGCTGCTCTGCTCAGGGCCGAGAAGGCTGAGAGGGCGATCCGCAATGCCTGACAAGACCCCCTGCGCCCCCTGGACGCACGACTTCAAGCCTGACCCCCAGGACAAGACCGACTGGCGCAAGTCCACCACGACCTGCACGCGCTGCGGCGAGGTCCGCAACGCCCTCACCGGGCGCGAGGTGGAGAAATGAGCGACCTCCTGCCTGCCGCCTCCATCACCTACCGATGGGACTGGGACGCCCCCTACTACGGGCCTGAGTGCCATACCTACGGGACGCCCCGCCAGCGAGCGCACGCAGACTCCATCGAGGTCACGGTCCTCCCAGGAGAGGATGAACCTCGCATCAAGGTGGAGGGATTCATCGTCAACAGCAAGGGCATGCGCGACCGCCGCTACAGCTACCCTTCCCTATGTCGGCCTGACACCATCGGGGACGCGGTCTGGGACGCCATCGCTGAGGTCGTAGGCCACCACTTCCAGGTGACGCCTGATGCCTCGTAACTACCTGAAGGTCTGCCCTGAGGTCATGAAGGCCCACCGCATCCGGTGGTACGCCGTCGACCCCTACCAACCATTCGGGGACGATCCGATCGCGACCGGTCACTACGTCCCTCGCACCTCGATCATGCGCGCACGCGACCAGCTTGGCTGGGATGTCATCTGCTCGTGCGGCTGGGAGTCTCGCACGGGCGGGGCCATCGAGGCATCGGTGCGCCGCGACGTTGAGAACCACCGCTGGAATGAGCAGTGGATATGGGAGGCTGAGGGCGGTGGCAGTCAAAGGTAGCGATTGCCCCACGGGCAAGCGCCAGTTCGCCACCAAAAAGGACGCCGAAGACGCCGCGAGAGGCATGCGCCTCCGCGGCTCGCTCGCGCACGCGTTCAGGGACCGGTGCGCTTTCTGCTCGTGCTTTCACATCGGCAACCCCCGCGCCAGGAACTCCAAGAGTCGGCGCAGAAATATCTAAGAAACCGACACATACGACTGCTCACTCCTGTATACTAGAGACATGGCACGCACCGCTACCACCAAAACCCGCAAGCCGGCCCACCGTGGTCGGACCACCGACAAGCCTGCCCGCGACGCTCGCCAGGAGACCGTGGATCAGATCATCGCCGCCCTTGAGGCTGGCGTCGTTCCCTGGCACAAGGACTGGCACAACGTCGAGGGGGACATGCCCACCTCGCTGTCCACCTACAAGCAGTACGGCGGCACCAACGTCCTGGTGCTGTGGCTGACGGCCCTGAGCAAGGGCTACACCTCCAAGTGGTGGGGCACCTACCGCCAGATCAAGGAGCGTGGGGGCCAGGTCCGCTTCGGCGAGAAAGGCGTCACCATCAACCGCACCATCACTGGTGCCTTCCAGGTCAAGGATGACAACGGCAACGTCGTCACCAACGAGGAGACTGGCGAGGCTGAGACCAAGGGCTACCGCACCCTGCGTCAGTTCACCGTGTTCAATCAGGAGCAAGCTGACTGGGCTGAGGATGCCAAGCTGCCCCAGGTGGACGCGCCCGCCGAGGACGTCGACCCCATCGAGGCCGCGGAGGCCCTGGTGACTGACTACCTGGCCTCTGGCCCCTCCCTGGGCTGGAGTGGCAACCAGGCGTTCTACCGGCCCGCCGCGGACCACGTCCAGATGCCCGCCAGGAACCAGTTTGAGACCCCTGCTGGCCTGTACAGCACGCTGTACCACGAACTGACCCACTCCACTGGGCACGAGAGCCGTGAGGCCCGTGAGGGCATCAAGAAGGGCACCTTCGGGGCCTTCGGGGACGCCGTGTACTCATTTGAGGAGTTGGTAGCTGAGATCGGCAGTGCATTTCTCTGCGGCCATGCTGGCATCCCCCAGGAGGCCCACCTCGACAACAGCGCCGCCTACATCGGTCACTGGCTCAAGGCCCTCAAGGAAGACAAGGGCCTGATCTTTGAGGCTGCCAACCTCGCCGGCAAGGCCGTCGACCGCATCCTGGGCAAGCAGGAGGTGGAGGCGTGATGTCCTGGTGCATTCACTGCGGCGAAGACATCGAGGTGATCGAGGGCCGCTGGACCCATGTCCCCTTTGGTGACTACGCCAGCACCGACACGGTGTGCCCATCCTCCTGGGACGGGCTGCACCACCCTCACCAGGACATCCCGGCATGACTGCTGCCTGCCCTGCATGTGGGGACACCCGCCTGTCATTCAACCGCAGGCCCGTGCGCCAGTACGACGAGGGTGACCTCTTCGTCTGCTCCGGGTGCGGAGTGAATGGCGAAAGTTCCGAACTAATCGACATGCATGATGCCGCAGACGCATGTGTATCCGATACAATGAACCCATCAACCAACGAGCTACAGGAGCTACCACGACAATGACCACCAAACTCACCCAACGACAGAAGGACAAGCTGATCGAGGCGGCTCAGAACGCCATCGAGTTCACCGTCGAGGGCAAGAACGAGTTCCCCCTCGACATGCTGCGCTACGACATCTGCTGGCCCGCCAGCGAGTCCAACTCCAGGCTGATCGAGGCCAGCTTCAGCGACCACGCCCGTGGGGACGTGCGCCGCATCGAACTCAAGGGCCTCAAGCTGCCCACGGTCGCCCGCTGGGCCAGCTTCGGCTGGGCCGTGCTGCCTCCGGGGAGCGTCCGATGAACGAGTTCACCATCACCTGGGAAGACCCCACCGGCCAGTCGAGCGCTGAGCGGTGGACAAGCCAGCACCTGTTCCCCTCCATGGAGGCCGCGATCACCTGGGCCGTGCAGGACGGCAGTGCCAACAAGCACCCGGTTGGGGTGCAGAACAACGCCCAGGCGGGCCAGTTCCTCTACACCCACGAGGACTGCCGCTACGACGACATCTGTGGCTGCGAGTCCCTCAAGGGCCTGCTCCGCTGGGAGTACCACCTCCTGGCGCTCCCAATCACCAGGACAACCGCCAAGCGCATCTATTACCGGTGGCCTGAGGGTCACTGGCACGACGATGAGATTGAGCATTACATCGACCGGGCCAAGTTTGAGGGCAAGCGCCGGCACGATCACCTGGGGGAAGCCTGGGTCCGCACCAGCGGCACCACGGGCTACCACCTGTTCCTGTCCCCCAACAAGCCGGAATGGTTCTACGACCACGCCGATGAGACATGGTGAGGCGTAAGGCCGCGGACGTGCAGGCTGACCGCACCGTCGACCAGGAGCATCGCCTCGCCCTCCAGGTGCATGGCCCAGACGACAACCCGGTGGCCTACCTGCGCCGTGCCCAGGCCGAAGCTGAGGCGGCGTACGCCGCGGCTACCCGCTACAACGCGGCCTACTGCCTGGCCCTGGTGCTGGCCTTTGAGCGGTCCCTGGACGGGTCCGAAAAGGGCTAAGATTTTCCTGAACCTGCCTGCATGCATCTGCTCACTTTGATATACTGACTCCTGTTGCACCGCTACATCTACCACTTACCGAAAGGCCGAATATCCCGTGCATATCATCGAAGTCATAGGGTTTGAGAACGCCCGAGTGACCCGCCTCCTGGTGGGCTGCGACGGCATCGCCCTCGCCACCATGGACGCAGCCAACGACGCTGGCTACAACACCTGGGTGACCTCCACCAACGTCGAGCCTGAGCGTGACGCCCAGGAGATCGAGCGGGCCGCTCGCTTGACCGCGGTCCTCGCCCCTCGCATCTTCGGGGAGCAGGCATGAACTACACCCCCACCGTCGCCCGGTTCAACCTCGCCATCGACCCCCAGGAGGCTGCCAAGATCACACTTGACGCCCCCAAGTTCCTCCCCGCTGACGCCCGCCACATCTCCCGCATCCTCAAGGCTGCCGGTCATGTGCGAGCCGGAAAGCAGGGCACCGGCCAGTACAGCCATGGTTTCAACGTCAGTGGCAACAACGTGCGCTATTTCGGCAGCCAGTACGACAGCCGGGAGCAGCGACTCGTGTCTCTCGCTCCGCTGATCGAGACCCTACGAGACCAGGGGTTCGTGGTCGCCAACAACACCGACGTGTACAAGCCGGTGCGCTCCGCTGACGATGAGTCCACCTTCTGGCAGAACCTCCGCATCGTGTACGTGGCCTGGGGCGACGCCCTGGTGCCCGCTCACCATGTGCCGGCGTTCGTGCAGGAGCGTGACCGCATCCGCAAGGCTGCCGCGGAGAACTCCGCTCGCTACAAGGCTGAGGCCAAGGCTGCCACTGAGCGCCGTGACGCCCTCCAGGGTGCGCTCAAGGACACCGGGCTGAACGCCTACGCCGCTGGCCCCACGGGCATCACGGTCAACTCTGACGACCTGGCTCGCTGGCTCAAGGCCAAGGGGATCTTACTGTGAGCAAGCTGACCCCTCGCCAAGCCATGATCGCCCACATCCGGGCCGAACATGGCGGCAGCCTGCCCCAGGAGTTCCGCTGGACTCACAAGAACCTGATCACCTGGCACCGGGCCAGACACCAGGAGCGCCAGGCCCACCAACACACGAACAACGGTTGGGTGACCGGGGCCATCGTCCCGCCCGAGTACCACGTCAGCGTCACCACCTGGGACCACGGCAAGGGCCACTCCCAGGCCCTCGCTGACGGCCCAGTCAAGGATCACCTCCTGGCGCTGGCCGCACAATCCCTGGGCCTTCTGCCCGAGATCAACAAGGTGGAACTCCACTGCACCAATCACTCAGTCATCACCATCTATCGCAAGGAGATTGCAGCATGAGACTCATAGACGAAATGCGCCAGCAGAGCCTGGCGGAAATGCACGACGAACTCGACAAGGTCGCTGGTGGCTTCCAGTGGGGCGACGCCAACGCCACCCTGGGCGAGGTCTACCTGGACCGCGAAGCCAACATGCTGCGCCTGGACGTCTACGTCATCGACACCGATGAGCCTGATACCGACGAGAGCAAGGGCCTGACGTTCTCCAGGGAGGTCGACCCCTACAAGGATCCGCACCAGCAGATCCGCGAACTCATCCACTGGCACCTTGCCCACGAGGCCGATGAGCAGATGTGGTTCACCTACGAGAACGCCTCGCTGCCAGGCGGCATCTACGTGGACCGTCCGTTCTACCCACACAACGAAGACGGGAGTCTCCGCGATGTCTGATCCCCTGCCCACCCTTTCCGACAAAGACCTGGACATGCTCCGCAGCTATGAGGGAGGGCAGCCCAGGATTTGGGACGCCGCCTCGCTCATGCCACACGTCTGGAGCCTGCTCTCACTGAGCCTGATCGAGCCAGTCTCGCCAGTCGATCCTGACCGCGTCGACACCGAGTACATCGCTGACTTCAACAACGGCAAAGCATGCCGCATCACCGACCTGGGTCGCCAAGTACTGGATGCCAACCCATTATGACCGAAGAGGAACACGAGCTACACGCCGCGGCTGAGGAGATCCTGGCCGACGAGCGTGAGCATCAGTCCTGGCATGGGGGCTACGAGATCGGCGTCGAGGCCGGCATGCTGCACATGATCGGGCACCAGGCTCGCGACCTGGCGAACAGCATCCACATGGTTCACGCCCACAGCGAGAACAACGTGATCGCTGAGGATCCCATCCCGCCCCTGGCCTGGGAACTGGCCCAGGGCATCACCACCCTCCTGCACCGGGACGGCAACGAGAACTGGCAGGAGGACTTCCACAAGCTGGTCATCGACCTGCGTGAGGTCGCTGACCGTATCGAGTACGGCCTGAAAGGAGAAGACGACTAATGCTGATCAAGATCACAATCGAGGCTGACCTGAAGGGCATCAGCAGTAGTGCCCTGGATGAGTGCGAAGACGAGTTGAGGGACGTCATCACCGAGACCCTCGATAGCGGCGACTACTTCCTGACCCACCCCGAGACCGAGAAGGAGTACGAGGTGGAGATGTCGGTCAACAAGGTGGAGATCGAGCGGTGACCGACATTCGCAAAGAGTCCTGCACCGCCTGTCCCTATCGCCGGGACGTCCCCAGCGGTGTGTGGGCTGCCAGCGAGTACGAGAAGCTCGCTGGCTACGACCAGGAGACCCCTGAGCAGCCAATGGGCGTCTTCCACTGCCACGCCACGCCTGAAGTCATCTGCCACGGCTGGGCCGTCGTACACGGTCGCCAGGAGGGCGCTCATGAACTCCTGGGCCTGCGACTGCTCGCCGGCATGGGTGGGTTCGACTTCGCCCAGCTTGACGAGGTGAGGGAAGGAGTGCCCCTGTTCGCATCGGGAGCAGAAGCATGCGAACATGGCAAGCGCGACATCGAGAACCCATCCCAGGAGGCCCTCGACACCGTGGCTCGCCTGGGGGCCAAGTACGAGAGGCTGCGCTACTCATGACCGACTACCACCGCCCTGACGAGGAGACAACACCGGTCTCGATCCCGGGACACAAGCAGTGCCCCCAGTGCGGCTCAGTGCTGACGCTGAAGTCGTATGGGGGCCACATGCGAAAGGCACACAATGTCTATGGCGGCTTCAGCGGTCGCATCCGCAACGACAAGCGGTACAACAGACAGGGTCGCAAACCCAACCAGGGCCGGGGCAAGACTCAGACCATCGACTGGCGCTCTCGTGAGGCACAGAAGGCTGAACGTCGCCCTGCGCCGGCACCACCGGCACCCAATGGACTGGCACCAGGGACACTCATCACCCAGGCGTTCAACGACAAGCTGCGGGTGGGGCTGGACGAAACCGGTGGGATCTGGATCTGCGAGAGGGTGCGGTAATGGCCGTCCTTGAGGCTGAGTACACCGACATTGCCGAACTGGGCAATGACATCCTGACGTGCAAGGCCCTGTGGGCACACGACTGGGGCAAGAACCCCTCGCCCAAGAACATCGACGGGACCGTGGCCCGCCTGGCCTATCGCATCGTCTGCCTGCGCTGCAAGCGCTGCAAGCGAGAGCGCTACGACTACCTGAGCAGCACCGGCAGCCGCATCGGTCGCTACTACCGCAACCCGGTGGGCTACCCCAAGACTCGACGCCTGGCGAACGATGACCTGTGGGCCGAGATGATCGCCCGCAGCCTCCTGGTGTCGGTCTACAGCAACGGGCTGGATGGTTGAGAAAATCTTGACACCTGGGGCCGGAAGGCTCCTTGTAATAAGTGATGATCAAGAACCCACAACCAGGAGACATCGTGAGGGTGCGCTCCAGCTTGGGGACCGGCCTGGTGGCGCTGTTCGACACCAGCCGCTCCAAGTTCGTGCAGGGCATCCTCGTACACTCCACGCCTGAGATGGCGACCGACATGGACGTTGTCCTCAAGGGCCGCGGCGGGCGCACCGAGACACCCGCCTACCTGCGCCAGATCTGGCCCAACACCCCCGCCTACCGGGATGTTGCGCCTGGGCCGGCACCAACGCCCTACCCGCTCGTACTGTGCTGCGACCTCTACGGTCAGTTCCTGCGGACGCAGATCGACAAGCACATCGCCCACCTCCCCAGCTTCCCCGCCTCCGGGCATCCCCTCTTCGATGCCCAGGACATCGCCACCATCACGGGTGGCTACCGGGGCCTGCCCATCTTCAGGGGGACTCCTCGCTGGGACGAGAAGGTGCGCCTGCTGGAGGAGGAGCTACGTCCTCTGACCTATCCGTTCTGGGAAGGCTTTCGCTGGTAGTCCTACGGACGAATGACCAATCGAGCATCCACTGCTCCATCTCCAGGTCGCTCACGCCGTGTAGAACTCCAAGTTGGAGCGGATCGAGGAGTAGAACGGCTCCGGGATGTCGGGGTAGCGCAGGAGCCGCTCCAGCGCTCGCCGGCCCCAGTCCTTGTTGCCGGTGTACCAGGCACTGATCGAGATCTCGTAGGTGACGCGCCACTCCATCGAGGAGTCCCAGAACAGCCCGCCACTCTCGCGGTCGTGGTACTCCTGGGCCAGGTTGGCGACGTGCCAGGCCAGAGTCCACTGCTCATTCAGGCGGTAATGCTCCGAAAGGGCCACCATCGGCTCCGCTCGCCCTGGCTTGCTGGCCCAGGCTGACCACAGGAAACCGCAGCCCTCTTCCTTGGCCCCCAGGTTGAGCAGGCATACGCCCAGGCGGAACTTGGCGAAGAAGGTCTCCTCGTCCCAGCCGCCCATCCTGATGCGCTGGCGGTACCACTCGACGGCTTCCGCCGGCTGGCCGTTGTTGTCGTAGCTCTGGGCCAGGTAGAAGGCGGTCCTGGGGTTGTCGCTGTCCTCGTTCCAGTCCTCTGTGAGCAGATCAATGTCACGCTTGAACTTGTTGGGTCGGTCATGACCGTCACCATGGTGGAAGACGTAGAAGGCGTCGGTACGCGCCGGCCAGGTGCCCGATCCCAGGGGGCTGAAGTAGTACTCGTGGGTGCGACCCCGTGACTCCCAGCCTCGCCCAGACTTGAGCAGCCTGGGCAGATAGAACCGGAGGTCGCCGTTGTGCTGCTCTGCCTCGATGATGTCGACGTCGTCGTAGACCTCGATGTGACCATGGAAGGTCTCGTCCGCGCACAAGCACAGCATCCAGTCGGTGTGGCTCTCGGCATTCTGGAGGGCGAAGGTCCGACTGGGGCCGAAGCCATCGAAGAGGTGGTTCAGCACCTGGCCTGGGACCGGAGCAAAACAGTCCTGGGCCTGCTGGATGGTGTTGTCAGTCGAGCCGGTATCGACCACGGTCCAGAAGTCGATGTGTTCCTTCACACTCGCGGCCAGACGGGGCAGGATGAGGGCCTCGTTCTTGACGATCATGACCAGGCCGACTGTCATGTCCTGATCTCCTGGATGGTGTCGAGGGCGAACTGACGCCCCTTGTCCTCGTCCAAGATGACGTAGTCGCGGCCCCCCGCCGGATGACCCAGCACCCTGGTGAGCAGACCGGTCTCGTCCTGATGCTCGTAGTTGAAGACCAGGGTCACGGTGCGGCCCAGGAGGGCCTCAGCGTCCTTGACCCCTGGCTGGCCCATAGAACGCCTTGCCTCCGAAATAAAGGCGTTTTGGTACCGTGGTTCGGAAACATTTTTTGCGCCGCTCCTGCGGCCTTCTGGGGGCCTCTCAGAGGGATCTACATGTAAGAGCGAGCCGGCCAATGTGGACTGAGGCTCGTCGTAGGTCACCTCCACCTCTGGCACATCCTGGATGTCCCCCCTCTTCTGGCTCACCAGGACTGACGCCAGCTTCCCCACAGCAGCCCACATGCGCTCCGACAGGTCGTTCTTCTCCAGGTTGTCCTCAGCCTCCCAGGCCATGATCACCTCGTGGGCGGCGTCGCGGAGAGGGTCATGGCGATGGGCTGAGGAGGCGGCGTCGAGCCGGCTCTCGTATTCATCTGCGCTACGGCTCATGCCAGTTTTTTCCAGTCTTGATCATGGAGATATTTGGCTGACCTACACCGTAGCGAAGAGCGATCTCCTTCTGTGGCACTCCCTCCTCCAGGAGGAGCCTGATCTCGGCAACCTGGGCCTCAGTCAGCCTGGCGTTGCTCGCCTTCGACCCCCTGGCCCGTTGATGCTTGCCAACACGGCCCTTCTGAACCATGTCCTCCATGTTGTCCTGGTGGGTTCCCAGGCGCAGATGCTCCATCACCCAGCGGTGAACCGCGACTCGACGGCGACCTGGGTCATAGACATACCTCATCCCGTAGCCAAGAATCTTGTACCCCGGCCACTCACGACACGCGGTCACTGGAAAACCACGTCCATGTGATTACTCACCGCGTACCGCAGGCCCCGGATGAACTGCTGGGTCATCAAGGCCCAACGCATGTCCGGGAAGGCCAGGAGGCGAGCGTTGACCTCCTCCAGGCGATCAGCCAGGTAGCCGGCATGATCCACCTTGATCCGACCCTCATGCTCGTGGTGGGCCAGGAGAATGATCAGGGGATCGTCCGGGGCACCGTAGGGCCACTCGCCAGCCATGTCCTCCTCACTGAAGGCTGTCCATTCCAGGTTGGGCACCACCGGCCCGCCCTCTGCGCGGTAGTCGCGGATGCCATAGCCCGCGGCCTGGGACAGCATGATCCGCAGAGCATCGAAGCCCTCCGCGGTACCGTGGTAGCACCCGCAGGAGATGTCCAGGCCCGCCCCGTTGTGCATGCTCATGGCTGCTGGACGGCCTCGATGGGTCGCAGGTTGTCTCGCTTGCCCAGGCGGGAGGGCGTCGGCCCTGACTGGCCCTGGTAGTGGTTGCGGCGCTCCGGGTGCCCGTAGGCCCACTCACTGGGCCGGCTCAGGGTCACGAAGCGCATCTGGGCGATGATCAGCCCAGGCCACAGCTTGACCGGTACCGGGCTGAGGTTGGAGATCTCAAAGGTGGCAGTGCCGTTGAAGCCAGGGTCGAAGAACCCGGCGGTGGAATGCACCTGGATACCCAGGCGACCGATGCTGGACTTACCGGTTAGCTCGCCCGCGATGTCGTGGGGGAAGGTGAAGGTCTCGACGCTGGATCCCAGGACGAACTCACCGGGGCGCAGCAGGTAGTAGCCCGCGTCGTACCAGGGCTGCTCGTCATCATCGATGTTCACATGCTGCATGTACCGCTCCGGGAGCGCCAGGGGGTCGATGACCTCGATCAGCGGATCGAAGATCATGAAGCTGGAGGCCAGAGCGATCTCGTAGCTCGCCGGCTGGAGTCGCTCCTTCTCCCAGGGGACGATGCCCAGATGCTCGTGCCTGTGGCTCTCTGGGACGTTGATGCGACGATGGAAAATGTCGGCAGATTCCAGTAGGCCGTGGATCAATGTTTTCTCCTAGTTGGGGGTGATGGTCATGCTGGAGGAGCCAGCCATGGTGACCACGTTCTGCCAGGTCTGGCGGGTGACCGACATGGTGGTCACGACCAACATCGCGATGCTGGCGTAGCCCACTGAGGTCTGGGTGCCATCGACAGTCATGTCGCCCTCGCCCACCATCCTGACCCCAGCAGAGGGGTCGTTGGCGTTGACCGTGAGGTTGCCGTTCACGCCCATCCAGATCGCCGGCCCCTGCTGGGGAGGGACGCCTGGGGTGATGGGAGGCGGGGGTGGGGCACTGGAGGTGCCAACCACGAACTGGTAGATGTACGACGCCGTCCAGGTGTCGCTGCCCCCAGGACCGGGGCCTGGACCCATGTAGGCGTAAGCCACCGCCAGGCCCAGGGCCTGGACGCTCTGATCAGCCGTGCCGAAGATCTGATGGTTCGGCATGATGAACTGCATCTGATAGCCGGGGCTGGTGTTGAGGTTCTCGACTATCTGCTGTTCGCCGTCGAGCGGCCCGCCCTGCAAAATCATCTTGACGGTCATATAGCCCGAGCGTACGAGGTGCGCTCAGGCCCCCCTGGGCCACCGGGGATTACCTCCGGGAGGAAATCCCCCAGGCCCTCTGTCGCGCCGGCCCGCCCTGTCAGGATCGGGCATGACCCAGTTTGAGGAAGAGCAGTCCAAGTACATTGTTTTCAAGGCGGATGACTACGCTCACTGGATGAGGGACGGCAGGCGAATCCAGGGCCTTCCACAGGCTGTGGATGACGCTGTGGTTATCCGGCTCAAAGACCCTTACGCCGCCAGCGCCCTGCACGCCTACACCAATGCCATCCTGACCGTGCTGGATCTCCTGGGCGACAAGCTGGATCCAAGCACCTACCAGGAGCAGCTAGACATCGCTGACTACTTCCACCAGCAGGCAGTAGCATCCTCAGAAATGAAGGGCAAGCGACTGCCCGATTAGAGGGGGGATTTTTGTGCGGTGGTTGCGCTGGCACTGGCGGCTGTGGCGAGCCAGGCACTGGGCCTGGAAGGCTCACTGCGACTGGTACCGCTCTGAGCGGGACGCGGACCACGAGCGCTGGGAGCGGGCGGCTCATCACGTCCAGGAGATCTACATGGACCCCCCTAGGAAGTCCAGATCGCCAGGAAGATCCCCAAGCAAAAGCCCAGGACGGTAACGACGGCAGCGCCGGCCAGGAAGGCCAGCCAGAGGAGCGTCCTACTGCATAGTGCGTCTGACGGCGTCCTCTGCCTTGTCGAGGTCGACTCGTCTAACGGCCTCAGCCCGTTCAGCGCCGAAGAGCCGACTGAGTACTCCCGCCTGGGCACGCCCCTCCACCGTCACCTTCAAGAAGTCTCGATTGTCCTGGATCTCTTTCACCATCAGCGTCATCTTCATGAACCGGTCCAGTTCGGCGCTGAGGTTGGCGTCAGGGTAGCCACCCTGTAGCTCCTCACTGAACCGAGCGAAGAACACGCGCTGCCCCTGTACCTCCAAAAGGCTGTGCAGGATGCCCAGGAGTTGATCACGGTTGCGGATCTCGATGGGGATCTTGTAGCGGCACTGAGAGCCTGGCTCGTGCAGCGGGCAGACCACGGCCAGGGAGCAGGAGTCACAGGAACGCATGCTGACCTGGGACGACACCGCCACCTGAGAGGTCACCTCGACGGTGCCAGGACCGTCCGGGTTGGGGATGGTGGAGGTCACCGGGCGGAAGTTGAACACCGGCATCATCCGCAGCCCGTCTGACCCGTTTTGATGCACTTCAAGGGCACCGTGATCAACTACCTCGACTGGCTCCGAGCCGTTCTTGGAGGCATGGCCGTTGGAGGTGTGAGTTGATCCCGGTCCCTCCATCGACTCCTCCAGGCGTCGCCAGGCCCAGATGGTGTACCGGGCCACCTCCTTGGAGTCATCCGCCAGGATCTTCTCGGCGTCGAAGCCAGCCAGGACGAAGTGCTGGGCATGCCGGCGGCGGATCTTGGCCTTCTCATCGCTGGGGTAGCGACGCAGGCGGTTTTGGTCCCAGACCACCGTTTCGCCGTACCGGGTGGGGGAGATCCAAGACGACGAAACGATGGTGCTGTAGAGACCGCCAGGCTCATCATAGGGGTGGCTGAAGGACAGCCCGTGCAACGAAATCCTCGTGCGCCTGACCAGGCCCGACAGTACGTTTTGGGTCCGGGTCGTGATAGGAGGCACGCCCAAGTTGGGGTGCGCCTCAACCATGTCCCTGAGAAGAGGCGCACCCCAGGTCTCGTGCCAGACCGGCACCAGCTTGTCGTCAGCCAGGCCCTGCCAGACCTCGCGCTGGCCCAGCACCCATTCGGCACCTAGGCCCAGTGGGTCGTACTCGGTGAAGTAGGCCAGCCGGTCGATGTTCTGACGCACGAAGTCGAAGTAACCGGCGAAGAACGCCTCGTGCTGATCCTGGCTCCAGCCCTTCTTCTCGGTGCCGGCGGCACCCGAGACCAGGAACAGCTTGGCGTCCTTCGGGAAGTGGTCAGCCAGGGTCCAGGGCTTCTCCTGGGGGAGGCGGGGCTTGAGGTGCAGGTAGTTGATGGCGATGTGGGGGACGCGCTCGCCGGCCAGCAGCTTCCTCCAGGTGGGCACCTCGCCCCCGCCGAAATACAACTCGACACTCATGGCATCAAGCTACGCCGGCTTGTCAGTAGGCGTCCCTGCCACCACGGTGATCTCGGTCATCTGCCCAGCCACCACATCGATAGCCAGGCTGCCGATGTAGTCACCGGTCCCATCCTGGTTGACGTCGTTGGTGACCGTCACTGCCGCGGATCCCACGGGGCCAACAGCTACCGCTGTGGCATGCGAGGGGTCATGGACAGTGACCGAAATGATGGCCTCGTCTGACGACTTCCACTGAGTGTCGCCCGAGATCGCGACAGGGTTGCCGTAGTTGTCCTGGCCGGTGATGGAGAGGTCGACCTGCTGGTCAGCGGTCAGTTGCACGGTGAATGCCTCACTTCCTGTTGGTGGGTTACCGGGTGGTCCCGGCGGTGGTTGGGACAGCTTCTGAGTGACGGGGCCGACGCGCCAGCGCCAGGGTGGCCGCTTGGGGATGACTTCGGTGTGGGTCCACTTGTCGTAGCCCCAGGGAGCCTCTCGGCTCATCAGTCACCCGGCTCAGGCCAGGCCCGCAGCTTGGGCACACGCTTGCTGACCGAGCGCGCCCAGGCGTCGCCGGCCTTGGTCCGGTCAGTCGAGTGGCGCGGTGGCTTGACCCCCCTGGTCTCGCCGGCAATGCGGTGGCCCTCGTGCCACATCTGGGTGGCGATGCCGCGGCGCTGCTGATCCTCTGGCACCCCGATGTTGCCGATGATGCCGGTCTTGTGGTGCCACAGCATGCTGCTGCCCGTGCCCAGGACGTCGAGGCGGTGGTACTCGTCAAGGTCTTTGCCCATGCTTCCGGGAGCGGCCTTGGTGAACTTGAACTGTTCCGGGCTGAGGGCCAGACGGCTCACTCCTCCTCTTCCTCCATCATCCCCCCACCCGTGTCCGGGGTCTTGAACTGGGTACCAGAAGGCATGGCGCGGACGCTGGTGAAGTCCTGGGAGAAGCTGGGCCGGAAGACGTTGGAGGTCATGTTCTGGATCCCCCGGACCCGGTTGAGTAGCTCGTCCGAGTTCCCCTGGGCCAGCATCGACTGCTCAGTGTTGAACTGCTTGTTGGACAGCGCTCCTGCGCTCATACCTGCTCTCCCTCGTACTCCCGGAGCCGGGGGTCACCGGCTCGTAGCTCCAACTGCCGCACCATCTCGTCATCGATCTCCTGCCAGGCCCTGGGCAGCCGGCGCTTGTCCGGGCGGTACTCGCCCCAGCGGTAGGCCGGGTTGGTGAACAGGAGCGCCGGCACCCCCATCTCGCTCACCAGGAGGATGGCGGCGGGGTCGCCCGAGACCACCAGGCTCAGGTCAGCCCCAAGTCGCCTCAGGTGAGCAGCATGCTCCGCTCGTAGCTCCGAATCGGACAGATCGGTCCATCTTGAGTCCCTCACTATCAAGTCTTGGTAGAAGGCCGGCTGGGTCATCCCGTTGATGTGCAGCCAATGCTCCACCGCCCCGGCGTCGCCCTGGACGGTGCTGAAGGCCAGGCGGTAGCCCGAGCGCAGAGCGTGGGCCAGCTTCACCCCGTCCACCAGGGGAAAGAACCCATGGATGGCAGAGTGTTCCCCCACGACACCCTCGATGGCGATCAGGGCGACGCTCATGCACCCAGCGACTTCCTGGCGCAGTCCACGTAGTCCTTGCCCTCGATGCAGCGCCCACTGGGGTCACGAGTACTCGACACCGCCCCGGTGTCGGTCTTGACCATCTCGGTCTCCCGGCCCCGGTAGCTGGCCTTCATGCCACGCTCAGTGGGGGTGAAGGTGATGGGGTGAAACTGCTGCTCAGAGAGGGCGCTGTGGCTCATGACGTGTACTGGGAGGCCCGCGCTCCCCGGCTCTCCATGTTGTCGGGGCCGAAGGGGTAGGGCTGGGGCCGCTGGCCGTAGCGAAGCTCCCAGGAGCGCCGCAGCAAGCTGGGCCACTGACCGGGGTCACGACCGCTCATGTGACCGTCGTAGAAGTTGGAGATGTTGGT
>Ga0126373_10000682_pt1 | contig 22823 bp, 27 predicted proteins | sample PanSoiMetPlot_11_FD_92545 | JGI IMG/M metagenome (GOLD analysis project Ga0126373, IMG submission 92545) | Tropical forest soil microbial communities from Panama - MetaG Plot_11 | ecosystem: Environmental > Terrestrial > Soil > Tropical forest > Bulk soil | place: Panama | collected 2016-02-17 | reverse complement strand
CGTCGGCCTCGGCCGCGCGCTGGATCTCATCCTCACTGGCCGGGCGGTCCCGGCAGCCGAGGCCCACCAGATGGGCTTGGTGACGCGTGTGGTGAAGCACGGCGACGCCCGGGAGGAAGCCGAGCTGCTGGCGCGGCAGATTGCCGCCTTCCCGCAAATTTGCATGCGCAGTGATCGGGCCTCGGCCCTGGAGTCACTGTCCCTCGGCTTCGACGACGCCATGGCGAACGAGTTCAGCCGCGGTATGGCTACGCTCGCCGATCCCGGCGTGGTCGAGGGCGTATCGCGCTTCCGCGGAGGCGCAGGCCGCGGCGGTACCCCGGCCTGAAGCGTGCAGGCGCCAGCCCAATTTGCCAGACTTTCGATCGTGGATGCGCAGGCGCTCGAGCAGACCTACCGGGCTGAGGCCACAAGGCTGCGCGCCACGCTGGCCAGGCGCCTTGGAGATCTGGGCCTGGCGGAGGAGCTCGTGCAAGACGCCTTCGTCGAGGCGATCGAACACTGGGAAGCCGAGGGCGTGCCGCCCAACCCCGGCGGCTGGCTGACGACGACCGCCTGGCGCAAGGCGATCGACCGGCAGCGCCGCGCCAGGGCCGGGCGGGCAAAGGTCGCGCTGCTGGCGGTCACGGCCGAACGCACCGCCCGCGGTACTGGCGAGCCGGGTGAGCAAGACGCCGACGACGACCTGCTGAGCCTGGTGTTCGCGTGCTGCCACCCGGCGCTTCCGGCCGATTCCCAGGTCGCGCTCACGCTGCGGGCCGTGTGCGGTCTGACGACTGCGGAGATCGCGGCTGCGTTCCTGGCCAATGAGCAAGCCATGGGGCAGCGGCTCTCGCGTGCCCGCCGGTCGCTTCGCGATGCTGGCGTCGCAGTCCGGATACCGAATCCGGAAGAGCTGGGCGAGCGGTTGGCGGCCGTGCTCGCGGTCGTCTACCTGGTCTTTAACGAGGGCTACCTGGCGAGCGCCGGGCGGACGCCTGCACGGCGCGACCTGGCAGCCCAGGCGGTGTTGCTCGCCCGGTTGTTGCAGCGGCTGATGCCGCGCGAGCCTGAGGTGCTCGGACTTCTCGCGCTACTCCTGCTGCACGAGTCGCGCGCCGCCGCCCGCTTCGACGGCTGGGGTCGCTTGATCCGCCTTGCCGATCAGGACCGCAGCCGCTGGGACCACAATCTCGCGGCTGAGGCGACCGGGCTGCTTGACCGCGCCATTGCCATGCGGGCGCCGGGACCATACCAGGTGCAGGCGGCCATCGCCGCCCTGCATTCGGCCGCGCCAGCGTACGCCGAGACTGACTGGCAACAGATCCGCCTGCTGTATGACCGACTTCAGGGCATGACGCCGTCGCCCGTCGTCCGTCTCAACCGTGCCGTGGCGACCCGCTACGTGCGCGGTCCGCAGGCGGCACTGGCGGAGGTCGAGCCGCTCGCCGAAGAACTCGACGACTACCGGCTGTTCCACGCTGTGCGCGCCGAGCTGCTCACGGCGGTCGGCCGACCCGCGGACGCGCGGGCTGCCAACGAGCGGGCGCTCGAGCTTGCCGCGAATCCGGCCGAGCGCGAGCTGATCGCCCGTCGGCTGTCTAGCTAAGTGGTCGCCGCGCACCCACAGCCAGGGCGACGAGGCTACATCTCGACTACTGGACGCAGCTCGATGGTGATGAGGCCGCGATCCACACCCGGCCACGTCTTGGCGACGTCGACGGCATCGTCATAGGTAGCGGCCTCGAGCACTGAGTATCCGCCGAGCACTTCCTTGGACTCGATGAACGGGCCGTCGGTTACGCCGCCAGACCGGACCGTCCTCGCCGTCTCGGTTCCCTGGAGTTGGTGGCCGCTGTCGGCGAGAGCACCGGACGCGCCGTATTTCTCGTACCACGCGAAGATCTCCGAGTACCAGGCCTGCTGCTCTTCAGCGCTCAGCTGAGCCTGCGCCTCGGTGTTCATGATGAGCATCACGTACTTCATCTCAGATTCCTCCTGCTAGAAGCGCCGGTGCCGTCGGCACCGTCCTCATGAAGTGCCACGAATGCCGTTGCCCCAACTTCGACATGACTCGCCCAGATTCCCGGCTGCAAAGATTCTCCGGCAATTTGCAGCAAACTAATGCCAACCCAAACGATCCCCCAGGCGTCACAGCAGTATCGACTACGAGGGAACTGCCAAAGCGGTATCGATTACGAGGGAGCTGCGATGAGGGGCATTCGCCGCACGCCTAGGACCATGCTGACAGCGACGGCGTGTGCGTTGGCGCTCGGGGCCGCCACAGGACTGCCGTTGGCCACGGTTACGGCCACGTCGGCTGCCGCGGCCAGTATCTGCACGTCGGCCAGTCACCCGCTGATCGCCGCCAAGACCTCAGCGGGCATTAGCGCCGCCGTGGCGGCACGACCCGGGTCCTTCGTGGCGGTAGCCGTTTCCGACCCGACCGATGGCCTGAACTGCCAGCTCCACAACGCCAATCACTTCTACGCCGCCAGCGTCATGAAGGTCACGATCCTCAGTGCGCTTCTGATGAAGGTGGGCGGGCCGACGCACCTGACCGCCACGCAGAAGAACCTGGCTACCCTCATGATCACGCAGTCAGACAACAGCGCGGCACAAACCCTCTGGACCGAAGAAGGCATCTCCGCGGTCCAGAACTTCCTGACCAAGGCGGGCATGAGCGAAACGGTGCTTTGCACCTGCGGCGCCTGGGGGCTCACGCGGATCACCGCCCACGACGAGCTGCGGCAGATGCAGGTGCTGACCAACAGCACGGTACTCAGCAGCGCATCACGCGGCTACGTACTGACGCTGATGTCTGAGGTCATCTCTTCGCAGCGCTGGGGCATATCGGCGGGCGCGCCGTCTGTCGAAAAGCTGCACATCAAGAACGGCTGGCTCAACTACCCGGGCATCGGCGACTGGAACATCAACAGCATCGGCGCGTTCACGGGGCCGAAGAACTACCAGATAGTGGTCCTCACAGCCCCGTCCTCCGTTAGCGCAGGCCAGTCCGAGACGTACGGAATCGACACTGTCCAGGCAGTCGCCTATGCGTTCAACCACCACCTGGCCCTGTGGGCGCACCTGTAACAATCCGGTGTGACTCGAAGCGAGCTACGTGCTGTCGGTTCGCAGGAAGATGGCCGAGTGGCGGATACTCGCGCCGAGTTCCCTGACTGGCGGTTCGCGCCCAACATCGGGGGCCAGCCAGACCGCTACGAGCTGGAGAACAAGGCACTCGACCGGGCCGGGCACGTGCTCGTGGCCATGCGGGAGATCGCTCCGTGGGCAGGGCGGACGATTGTGGACCTTGGCTGCGGCACCGGCTTCTGGCTGAGCCGATACGCGGGCGAGGCGGCGAAGGTCGTTGGCGTCGAGCCCGACCCAGCCTTGCGCGCCAAGGCCCATTCAGCGGCCAGAGCGCTGCCAGACACCGTAGTGCTCGCGGGATCCGCCGAGCACATGCCGCTGCGCGACGGCTGCGTAGACGTGGTGCACGCGCGTTTCGCCTACTTTTTCCCGCCGGGCACCGACGCGGGCCTGACGGAGGTACTGCGCGTCCTGCGGCCAGGCGGGTTTCTGATCGCGGTCGACAACGACTACCGATGGGGCGAGTTCGCCGATCTGCTCGCGGCATCCGCGACGAGGCCACCGCTCGCGACGGCCGCCGCGGTTGACGCGTGGTGGCGGACTCGGGTCGCGACCAGATACGAAGTTCGGTCGCGGCTGGACTTCGCGAGCCGTGCCGAGTTATCAGCGGTGCTGGATATCGAGTTCCCGGCGAACGTGGCACGCGATTGGCTCCGCCGTCATCCGGCCGCCACGGGCCTTAGCTACGGCTACGTGCTCTTCGCCGTGCAGGCGTGAGCTAGCTCAGCGGACGGCTCCGGCGGCGCCTGACTGACTGGATCCGTGAGCGGCTCCTGACTGCGCGAGGTCGAGTTCCAGGTCAGCGCCAGCACTCCGAGACATACCGGCAGAGCGCCGGCTAGCTGCAGCAGCGTCGGCCGTTCGTGCAGGACGATGGCCGCGAGCACCAGTGCGGCCGCAGGCTGGAGTAGCAGCAGCAGCGACGACATGGCAGCGGGCAACTTGGGCAGTGATGACGTGATAAGCAGCCAGCCGACCGTCTGGCTCAGCAGCGCAAGGAGCAGTAGCCAGCCGAACGAGCGCCAGGACATGGCAAACTGCAGCCCGCCGAACGGCAGGCCCAAGATGATGGCGCCGGCCACGGCTCCCACCGTGGCATCCGTCAGCTGCCCCGCGACGTGCGGCGTCTGGCTGCCCGTGCTGCGGAGAATCAGCAGGAAGCACGCGTACGCGGCTGAGGTGGCAATGCCGTACCCAACTCCGGCCAGCGGATGCAGGCCGGCCCGGTGACCGCCGAGGATGCCACCGACAAGCACGACCCCTGCCAGGACCATGGGCAGCAAGATCAGGTAGCGCCGGTCGGGCCGCTCGCGCAGAACTGCCCACGCGAAGGCGGCGACGAAGACCACCTGGAGATTTCCGAGCACCGTCGCCACGCCGGCGCCTACATCGGCGATCGCGTGATTCCAGAGCACGAGGTCAACGGTGAGGAAGAAACCGGCCACCAGGGCCGCGCGACGACTCGTCAGCGACCGCGGCCCCAGCTTGCGCTGCTCAAGCACGGCTAGGGGTACTAGCACCGGCAGTGCCAGCGCGCAGCGATAAAAGGCTGTGGTGACCGCCCCGACGTGGGCGAGCGTGACGAGGATCGCCGAGGATGAGATGCAGGCCGCCCCGAGGATCGCCGTCAGTACCGGCCGCCGATCCTGGCGGCGAACGACGGGACTATCCCCGGTGGCCGGACCGGTAGCGGTAATGACCGTCTCGCCGTATGGTACTGACATGGGCACTAGCGTAATTGGCCGGGATGACAGTGGTCAAAGTCATTTTGATGCTGACCAGATTGAGGCCATGACCGGCTGCGTCGAACTCATCAATACAGGTCGAAGCCGGGACGGCGAGGAGTTGTGCGACGCCGCCGACCTTCAGGCGATGGCCGACAAGTATGCGTTCGCCGGCGTTCGGGGCGAGGCGAGCGACCTGCCCAGAGCACGCGACTACCGGGGCCGGCTTGACGCCATCGTCACCAGTTGCGAGGCGGGTGACGAGCAGAGTGCGATCGACCAGATCAACCTGCTACTCGCGCAGACCGGGGCCAGCCCGCAGATACTTTCGCACAACGGACGCGGCCCGCACCTGCACGTCTCCCGGCCCACCGCCCCGCTGGCCGACAGGATGGCAGCGCATTTCGCGATGGGCCTGGCGTGGCTTCTCGTAGCGGGTGAGGCCCGCCGGCTTCGCACCTGCGAGTCCCCGACCTGCCGCGACGTCTTCGTTGACCTATCGAGGAACAGATCGCGGCGCTACTGCGACAGCCGCACCTGCGGTAACCGCATGCATGTGGCCGCCTACCGAGCCCGCAAGCACGAGGCGGTGCCGACCTAGTCGCTTGCCCTGACGACGCCGACCGGGCACGAGACACCCGTGCCATGGTCGGGGCAGTACCCGTACGGGTTCTTGGCCTCGCTTAGATACTGCTGGTGGTAATCCTCGGCGGAGGATCACCCACAGATCGGCTACCAGCCCCTACTCGCCGACACCCGGTCTGAGCAGCGGATTCAGTTCTCACTGCGTCTCATCGCATCTACCGAATTCCTGGCGTGATGTGCCCTGCATGTGCCCTGATCTCGGTGCGCGAATCCGTACTCTCATTCGCGGCCAGGTCGTCTACGAGACCGCCCTCGACCGCACCGAACTCGTCCGGCTGCCTGACGACACCGCCAAGTCGCGGGCCAAGGTCCGCAGGCTTGCCGACATGTTCAACCGGCGCGAGGTCTTGCCGTGACGGACGACACCGGGCGGGACATCTACCGCGTCATGACGGCGACGGCCGTGCTGCTTGTCGCGGCGATCGCCGCTGTCGTGTCGTACATACACATCGCGCGCCTCGCGCTGGCCTACGGGCAGGAGCCGCTAGCGGCCTACATGCTGCCGCCCTCCATCGATGGCGTCGTGGCTACCTCAAGTCTTGTTATGTTCCGCGCGGCGCGTGCCGGCGTGTCGTCGCCGTGGCTGGCCCGCCTCGGGCTCGGACTTTCAGTTGCGGCGACGCTGGCCGCCAACGTCGCATCCGGGCTCGGGCACGGATGGCGTGGCGCCGTGCTCGCCGGCTGGCCGCCATCGGATTCGTCCTGTCGGCTGAGACCGCGATATCAATGTCGCGGCGCCGCCCGGCGCGCCACGGCGCGGCGCCTGACGCGCCACGATCGGCGGCGGCGGCCCCCCGTCAGCGCGCGACGACCGGCAAGCGACATCTACGCGTCGCCGACGCCGGCATGGAGACGCGGGCGCTGGCCGAGCTGGCGCGACAGCCCGACCTGTCTGGCGCTCAGCTTGGCCGGCAGCAAGCGGGACCTGGTCCGCGTCGGCGACCGGGATGGCTGGGTGTGCGGCATCTGCCGCGACCCCGCCCGCCCGGTCAACCGGCCGCCCCTCCCAGTACAACGGCCGCCCCGCCAATCGTGATCCTCGCCAGTGAGCTGATCGCGGAAGACGTCCTACCTGACGAACCGCTGGACTGGCTGAGGGAAGACACCGACGAGAGGGTGCGGCCATTCGAGCCTCTGAAGGCATCTATCGATCACATCCAGCCGAGGTCGCGCGGCGGCACAGACGATGACGGCAATCTCCAGATAGCGCACCTGCACTGCAACTTGGTCAAGAACACTGATGCCCAGCCGTCGCGCCAGTACGCGCGGGCACACCTAAGCCTGACTCTCGACGGAACGCCAATCCCGTACCGGGTCTGGCGCAACGAGATGCTCGCTCGACGCGGCACATGGGAGTGGCGCTGCTGAGCGGACGCTCTGCATGCGCCGGTCTCGGTGCCGAACTCACGCACATGCCGAATAGCGGACATTGGCTGAGCGCACGCCTATGCGGTCGTGCTCGCTGAAGCGTTGCTGGTGCTCAGGCCGCTGATAGCAGCTCGGCGCTACTGGCCGGCCAGGCCGTCAACGGCCACGTGGATGGACTTCCCGGCGAGAACGCTACGTGCGACAAGCAGCGCGCGACCGAGCTCGTCGTTTTCAGCGGGCGCCATCAGCAGCGAACGCACGGCGGGATCGTTGTGGGGTGTGCTCAGCTCGTGGCGCAATATCGCACTGTAATCGGCCCCTGACACGTCCAGGATCCACACGGTCACGTCGACTAGCCAGCGCAGCATGTACGGATGCTCGGGGACCAAGGCCGCCAGGTGGGTTATGACTCTGTCCTGACAGTGCGCGAGAGCGTACGCCGCCAGTATCCAGCGAGCCTCTGTGTCACCCGGATTAGCCTCAAGCACCTGGCTAAACCACAAGATCATTTTGTATTCGGTCGCCTTGTTATTCGTCTTGTCCCAGAAAGGGTTGTCCCTGGGTACCGCGTCAAGCAGTTCGAGGCCGCGGCGGAAGTAATACGCGAATCTCTGGAGCAGCACCGGATCGAGGGGCGGCTCGGGGCTGTTCCACCAGGACGGGATGACCCGGTCCGTATATTCCGCCAAGCTCTCTTTGTTCACACTGGTCACCAGCCCTACGGCGAGAGCCGCCCTCAGGCGGATGCACGCAGCAATATAGGTCGGCGCCTCCCGCCAACTCAACGTCCTCAATTGCCGCTGGCCGGGTTGTGATGTCAGCATGACATCCTCGGCCGACCGTTGCTGCAGAGAACATGACCGGTGATCCCATCTACCGCGTGCGTCAGCGGGAGAGTTGCAACCGCAGGCCAGGCCCACCTGCGGCACACTCCTACTGTGGGAATCATCATCGACCCGGCGACCTTCAGCGAATTCGAGCCGGGCGAGTTCTCCGCTCAATGCCCGGTGTGCGCCCGGCGCGTCCCCATCGAACTCTCCCATACCGGGCATCCCTACGACCGGGCTGAGGGCATGGCTTCGGTCACTGCCCATCCGAGCACAGCGCCGACGCCCTACATCAACGTAGACAACAGTCGGCCAAGCCTGTGCCCCGCCAGCGGCCAGGTCTTCACGATCGGCGAACCAGAGCTGGCCGAGGTTCCAAAGGAACTGATAGACGAGGGCTTCTTGCCGAACTAGCCCACGGCGCCAGCAAAACGGGTCGTCAGTCTTGCCCGAGAGGCCAAAGAACAGATCGTTGAGATCCGCAAGGAAACCGAGGAGAACCGGTGAGCAGACGCACTCTTCTGCCGCAGCGCGGATGTCGTGGCCGAACTAGCTAACGCATATTCGTTAGCCCAAGGCCTGTGCCCGAACCCTTCGGGCGAACCAGCGCCGGGCCGTCTCACGCACACGCCGACGAGCGGATGTCGGTCTAGGGGCGGCGTCCAAGGAGGTTTGCCCGGTTAGCCGGCGCGGGATCGGCACCACGCTTCCAGATCAGGACGAGCCTGGTCCAGTTCCGACTCAGGATTCCCCGACAGCACACCAAGAGCCGCCACCTCCGCAGTCAAGAGCTCAAATCCGGCGATTTCGATCTTCGGTCGGGGCGCCGTATTGCACATGATCTGGAAGGTCTCGAAAATGCCGATGTCCTTGATCAGATGGCGGAACCTATCTTCCAGATAGCCAGCAACCTGACTCAGGTCCCCGCGAGTCGCATGTCTGCCGATTAGCTGCTCGACGCGACGACGCGCCAGCCACTCAATCCAGATGCGAGGTCGATCATCTCCTGGACGATGCTCGGTCAGCCTCGAAACGGCACTGTGAAGCGCGGCGCGATCGTCGCAATGAACAGCGACCACTGCCTCGCGCAGAAGCAGCCACCTTGCGTCGTCTACCTCATTTACCGATCTGCGCAGGTTCTTGCCATACCAGCGCTTCGTCACGATCAAACCGTACCCATATCCGCTCATGCCGCGAGCCGCGCCGCGATGCGTGCTGTGCAGCTGCGGGCAGCATGGTGCGGACGTCCCGACGGCAGGCGTCCCTAGCAGAGTGCGGCACGGCGGCGCCTCGGTACCCGACTTTCTCACGATCATGGCGTTCGCGAGCCTCGAACTGCTGACCTGCTCGTATGCCTCGTCAGGCACCGACCCTCTATGGTGGACGGATGGCCTCAGTCAAGCAGGTCCAAGTCACCTTCGACTCTGCCGACCCTGAGCGCGTCGCTCGTTTCTGGTGCGAGGTGCTGGGGTACGTGATACCGCCGCCACCGGAGGGGTTTGCCGGTTGGACCGACTTCGATCGCGCGTTGCCGCCCGAGCAGCAGGGTTCAGCATTCGCATGCATCGACCCCACAGGTGCGGGTCCGCGACTGTTCTTCCAGCGCGTTCCTGAAAGCAAGGTAGTCAAGAATCGCGTGCACCTTGACGTGCGGGTCGGCACCGGGCTCGTGGGTCAAGAGCGCCTCGCCGCACTTGAGGCCGAATGCGCACGACTGATCGAGTTCGGCGCGACACGCGTGCGACTACTCCCTGCTGATGAGGGCAACGAGTCGTGCATCGTGATGCAAGACATCGAAGGCAACGAATTCTGCCTGGACTGAGTGGGCGTCACGAGTCCCGCCGATAAACACCGCCCCAGGTGCCGCGGCGAAAGACCGGGTTATTGACTGGGGCTGGCAGCATCGTGGGGAGGTCCCGCCCGGAGGCATCGCTAAACGACCGCGGCCGTCGCGCACTTCGCTACAGCGCTCGGACGCCGCGTAATCCCGCGCGGGGACGTGTGAGTTGGTTGACCTCCCGGACAACGGTGTCGGATTCGCCTGTCGCCCTTCGTGGTGCAGGTATGAGCGCTGGCCAACTGGGTCCGCCAGAACTGAAGGAGCAATGGTGACCGAGTACCTCCTCTACTTCAATCAGCAGTGGGTTGGCGACCACTCCGAGGAGTGGTTCCGTGGGCGCGGTCCCCTCGCCAAGGCGGTCGTGGCCGAGATGAAGGCCGCCGGCGTGTACGTGTTCGCCGGGGGGTTGGAGGAGGAGGACGGCCCGATCTACAGTGCCGACCCCACCAGTGGCAGCGTGATGATCACCGACGGACCCTATGTCGAGTCTAAGGAGTTTCTGGGCGGGTTCGCCGTAGTGGACGTAGCCGACGACGAAGCCGCCAAGATGTGGGCCGGCAAGATCGCGGAGGCATGCGGGTGGCCCCATGAGGTTCGCCGCTTCAAGCCGCAACCCCAGGCCGGGTGACCCTCATCCTCGGAACTCATAAAAGGGCACTCACATGCCGCTGGGCGGACAGCCCTGAGCAAAGTAGCCAACCCATATTTGGCGGACAACGAGCCTTTAGCGCTGCCGGGCTGACCTGCACGTATTAACCGGAGGGTGTCGCTGGGCGGCCGTAGGCTTGTTTGCGTGAAAGCGGCAATCTGGGCGCGCGTCAGTACCGAGGAGCAGGACAGCGCTAATCAGCTTGGCGAGTTGCGTGCGTGGGCGCAACGTCGCGGTCTCGATGTCGCGCGCGAGTACGTGCTCGAGGGTACGTCGGCGTGGAAGGGCCAGCACCGCAACCAGCTCGGCCTGGCGCTCGCCGACGCGCGCACCGGCTGTTATGACGTGCTGCTCGTGTGGGCACTCGACCGGCTGTCGCGTGAGGGCGTCGAGGCGACGCTCGGCCTGCTGCGCCGTTTCCACGCCGCTGGCGCTCCGGTGTGGTCGCTGCGCGAACCGTGGACCGAGACGGCCGACCCTTCGATGGCTGAGCTGCTTGCCGCGATCTACGCGTGGATGGCCCGCGCGGAGTCGGCGCGGCGCAGCGAGCGCGTGCGGGCCGGGATCGCCCGCCGGAAAGCGGCCGGACTGCCGGTCGGCCGGCAGCCAGGCGCTTCCGACCTCAAGCCGCGCAAGCGATCCGGTTACCTGGCGCGATTCGAACGCGAGCGCGCGAGCACAGAGCAGATGGCGTCGTGAGCGACAGCGAGACCTGCGCCCGGTCCGGCTGCGGCGATCCTCGACCGCCGGCCCCACCGACCGGCGGCACGCGCAGCGGCTACTGCTCGCGATCCTGCCGCGACAAGGCGGCGCGCGACCGCAAGCGGCCGTCGGCCGCGCCGATCGCGCGCACTGCAGCTGGCGGCCGACTGACCTTCGCCGAGTGGATGCCAGTTCCGTCGGCCTGCCGGATCCGCCGGCACAGAAGCGACCCGGCCCGTGCGCGGTCTGCGGCGGTCCGCAAGTCCTCACTCCACGCGGCACGCACGAAGCCTGCCGCCACTGCGAGGCCCTGACGCTCCCCAGTCACGTTCTCGACGCGCGCGCCGGGCAATCGCGCGACCGGCGCGCTGACGACGTCAACGCCGACAGGTCCGGTCGGGTGCAGCACCTACTCGGCCAGATCCGCGAGGCCATCAGGGAAGGTGGCCTCAGCGATTACTCGATCGGCCGCCTCGGTTGGTGTATCGAGGAGCTCGAAGACGCAAGGAAGAAGCGCGACCATGCCCGCGTCACCGAGCTCGAGAACCGGCTCGATGCGGAAGATCTCGGCTACGACGAGATCGAGGCTGACGTCGACGACCTGCACGGCGACGATGACGTCATCGAAGCCCACGCCGTGTCAGACACCGGGTGGCAGCCGGTGTCGCCGCTACCCGGCCTGGCCCGCATGGCCAATGCACTCGGCGTCCCGGCCCTTGCGATCGAGGGTCCGCCAGCACTTCGGCCAGCGAGGCGGAACCCGGCGCTGGAGTGGCGGAACCGGCTCGACAACTCGCACGCCGCTCCATCGGGGAGCCGACGGGCGGCGAGATCGCTGCCTCCCGAATCGGCCCACGTGGCCGCACCGCTGCTGCAAGACGTTCCCCGGCGCGCCGCACCGAACGGTGATGCGATCAGCGCCGCGCAGGCCGCCGGGCTAGTCGGCGCCGAACTGGTCGCGGTCGCGCTCGGCCGGAGCCCGTATAGCGCCTATGCGCCGCCAGCCGGAGCGCTCGTCAGGACACCTCGCCGCATCGCCGCTTGGCGCGGCTGATCCACGTCGCCGACGCAGCTATGAGCCCACTGGCCGATCAGACCGGCAGCAGCTAGCATCCGGCCATGTGGCGCCAGATCTTCCCAACCTGTCCGCTATGCGGCAGGGCCTGGGATGAGCACACCTGGCGCGAACTACGCGCCGAAAGGAAGGCCACGAACGACGACGCGGCCCGCAGCCAGGGCAACACGGCCGAGCTGTGGGTCATCATCCGGGCTAGTGCTGCAGATACGGCCGAACGGCGCGCCGCGTTGCGCGGAGCGTCCGAAGATGAGATCAAGTCGGCGCGGCAGGCGGCCATCCAGCGCACCCGCGACGAGGAGATCGCCAGCAGGGCCGAGGCGCGGGCCATCGTGCGAGCGAGGTTCGCGCTCGCCGCAGAGCGGCGCGCCGAGCTGGATCACGCGTCTGAGGCACAGATCGCGGCTGCGCGCCGGGCCGCCCTCCGGTGGATCCGCAAGGTGCAGAAACGTGATAGGTGAGCACGTGCAGTGTCACAGCTCGCCGCGCGAGCTGCTTCGTTGAAGGCGCGGACGCGATCCGCTATAGCCACGGCTTGCTCCGCGGTCGAGGCATCGCGCGCATCCAACTGGATGCCGGCAACCGCGAGGCTGGCTTTCGCCCCGGCACTGCCCTGGAGCCGCCGTGCTCACGCTGCCTAACGCCCCCGCCGACCGCGTCCTCGACCGCATCAGCCAAACGTGGTCACCGTGGCGCGCGCCGCATATGTGGCTGCTCGGCATGACCGGCGCCGGCAAGACAACCCTTGTCCGGCTGATCCTCGGCTGGTGCTGCGCCGCCGAGCGGGTCCTGGTCCTCGACCCCAAGCCCGCCGATGATCCGTCCTGGTCCTGCGGCGACTGGCCGCCTGCACCGATCGCGATGCTGCGCCCGCGGTTCGGCCAGCAGCGGGACGGTGGCGGGCCGGCCGGAACGTGGTACCGGCTGACCGCCAGCCACGACCCGGCCGAGACAGCCCGCCGCTTCACCGCGGCGCTGCGGATCGTCCGCGCAGAAGGGCACACCGTGCTCGTCATCGACGACGCGCACGAGATCTGCTTCGCGCTCGGCATGCGCGCCGACGTCGACGGCGTGCTCGCGCTCGGCCGCTCCGCCGGGATCTCCTGCATCGTCGCCTCCGGTGACACCGGGTACGTGCCCAGAGGGCACGCGGCGTTTAGGCTCGCCGGGCACATCACCGGCATTGACGCCGCCCAGGCCGCCTGCAAGCTCATCGGCCAGCGCGGCCGGGACTGGGAAGACACGCTGCTGGCCCTCGACCCCTACCAGTGGGCCTACTTCGACGACCGGCCGGGTTTCCCCGGGCCGTGCACTTTCACGACGGGCGCGGAGACCGTCTCGCTGTAGGTATGGCCGCGCCAGGATCGCCGGTGGCGGCCGAACACAGGACGCCGAGGGTTCGGGGTACAGGTGACCACCCGCGAGCCGTCTGAGACGTCCTAGCGCTGTCTAGCGCGTCAGGCAGCGCTATAGCATTTTCGCGTATCAGTTTCAGGCATGCGAACCCAGCTACGTGATCGTCCAACTGCATGGTCGGCCGGCGCCGACCACGCGGGCGAATTCGCCTGCGCTTTAGACGAGCCGCCTCTTGCGAGCGAGGCATATGCTGCGGCGCGTGGGATTTCACGAAGAATATGACGGCAAGCTCATTGCTCTCCTGATCCAGGTGATGAACTCCAACGACCTCGGGAACTCCGGCCCGGAAACCGCTGACGAGCCGGAGGACGAAGGATCCAAGATGCGCCGCATGGGCTGGTACGCCGCGTCGTCTCATGTGGCCGCTGCTCTCGGAGGAGAAGCCCTGAGTTACGCGTTGGTTAACACCGGCGAATGGGATCCAGGAGATCCTGACCGGATGCCGATAGGCGTGACGATGATGGGCATGAAGCTGGTGAGCCGCGATGCATGGTTCGGGCTCATCGCGGAGCGCATGGCCGAGCTGATCAAGGGCCCTTCGGGGATGAGTGAGGAGTTCCTCGTCCGCAGTCTTCGCGACGACACGCGCAGGTGGCTCGCTCACTTTGGCGGCACTGCCAAGTGGGATCACCGGGTGGCCTCGATCCTGTCGGACAAGGTGATCGATCGCTGGAGGGCGACTCGGCCGCTCTGACTTCTCGTAACGCGACAGCCATTCGCTTATGTGTCTACTTCTCGCATGGCGGTCGCGGCCTCAATCCTGCGAGCACCGCTAGGTGTTTCCAATAGCGTCCTAGTCTTGATCACATGATGGCTGCAGGAACCGACCGGCGCCCCGAATGGCTGATCCGCAAGCACGGGAAGCAGCGCAGCGAGCCGTACCTCGAGCTGCTGGCGAAAGCCGACCGGTGCACCGCCGGGCACGACGGCCGCCACGACCGCATTGTCATCATCACCACCGTCTTCGACCTCGACGGCAACGAGCTGCCGATCGCCACCGAGGACGAGGCCCGGAACGTGTCCAACGCGCTCTACCGGTCCCGGCCGCGCGGCGACGGCGGCCAGTTCCTCATCTCGCTGCCCAAGCCCGAGCTCGTGCAGAACTCCGATGGCACCTGGGAAGTCCGCGCCTGCGTTCACGACAAGGCCGCGGGCGACGCATGGATCACCGCCGACCCGAGCCGCCTGAGCTACGATCCGCAAGCCCGCGTAGCCGAGGCTGCCACCCGAGGCCCGACTCGCCGCCGGCGGCCATCTCAGCGGGCTATCGAGCGCGAGCAGATGGCGCTTCGCGCCCCGGTCAAGAAAGCCCTCACCGACATCACCATCGGCGGCGAGACGGCCAAGCAGGTCAGCGTTCCCGACGTGCCGCCAGCACCGTTCGGTTTCTGCGAGAACTGCGGCAAGCGGCTCGGCCAGAACCTCGCCGAGCACGGCGAGCGGTTGTGCGTCGGCTGCCAGACCACCCTCGCTGTGCTCAAGGTCAAGGCGGCCGAGTACCGGGCCGAGGAACGCCGAGACAAGGCCGCCGCTGTGGTCGCGCGGTTCACTCAGGCTCGCAAGCAGCAGGTCACGCCCGCTACCCGGCTCATGGACTTCTGGCAAAGCCTCGGCTAGAACGGTCTGTTCCTGTCCCTGCATTCGTGCCTACATTTACGTCGTGACTCTAGGCCCGCCTGATCCGCCGGTCCGTCATTCCACTCACCTGACCGGCACGACTCACACCGAGCGTTTCCTTTCCGGCTTCGCAGTGGGCTGGGCAATCGCCCTCCTGCTCTTCGGCTGCTTTTGGCTGCTCCTCGGAATCGAGGCCGTGGCCGACCCCTCATCATTCGGCAACAATCCCCCCAACCCCGCAGGCGCCCCCAACGGATGGGGCGAGGTCGCCTTCATTGCCGGCGGGGCCGGGCTCGCGCTGCTCGCGATCCGCCTGATGAGAACAGGAGTCAAGGCCGGCGCAGGGAAACTGACGATTTACAACATGTGGCGCACCCGCGTCGTCAACGCCAGCGACATCCGCGCCATCAACCTGGAAGAGCAGGCTGGCTGGACACCCCGAGTTCACCTCGCCGACGAGACCAGCATCTGGCTCGGATACTTCTCCGGCGCCCGCGTGACCGAGCCGCCGAAACCCAGACAGACGGCGAAAGTTGACAGGCTCAGGCTGCTGCTGGGGGTGGCGGGAGACGTGCTTCCCGTGGCGCCCGAGAGCCTCTAAGCCGGCGTGACCGCTGGAAGCCGCATGTCGATCCGTCCGCCGAAAAAGGGGCCTGTTGGCGCCCCGTCTCCGGGCGACCGTCCGGCCGACCGCCCACCGCACCAGGACATATACAGGCACCCTAGCGGGCGCCGCGGGAATTGCCCGGCGCAAATTTGTGCCGGCGTCCTATGAATCAGCGCGTACGGTGACAAGTGCCCCGGGAAGATGTTTCACTTGCACATCTTCCTCCTCTCGGGACTCAAGTCATGACATTGAAGCGGGCATTGCGCGCGGGGTGGATTCGTCTGACGGCCCTGCTGATCTTTGGCCTAGGCAGCGTATTGGCGTACGTCTGTCTGGCGTTCACAATCAGCGGGGAGCCGAGCGATCAGCTGCCAAACTACGGATGGGTCGCTGTGGTGCAACCTGCGACTCAGCCGACGGGCGACGAGGTCGCGCTTTATGTTGATGCCTCGGTCCCCTTCGTTACCAATACTCCCATGGACTACCTAGTGGTCGTATGCGGTCCAGTTCCGTACACGGGTGACCTGCTGATCGGGCGTGACGCACGACTCAGCGACGTGCAAGCGTTCTCGGCCAACGGAACGCCGGCGCCGAAGAGCTACCAGGTCTTGCCCAACCTGCAGGTCAAAGACGTCTATGCAAATGACTTCGGTAACCAAGGGCCTGTGCAAGTTCTTCACATCCGCGACCCGCATCCATCGGGCTGCGATACCAACTTCGGTTCACCGCTGGACTCCCCGTATCGCTTCAACAATGGGGAGCTCGAAGGCATCACCGCCGGAGTGAGCGGGCAGCTAGCCGTGCCAGTCCCCATTCAGCGAGCGTGGGCTGCGCCGTTTGGGCTGTGGCACGGTCCACAGGTAATCGACGCATTCCCCTTTGCCGGGGCCATCCCGGACCTCTACATCGACAGCATTGGCAGCCCGTTCGCGGCAACAAAAGGCCTACGTGGATATTGGTCGCTGCCCGCCGTTGAAAGCATCGATGAGGTAGCGATGTATGACACCTTCGACTGGTCGGTTGACAGCTCACGGCCAGCCGACGTGTCAATTGACCCGCTCTCCTGGTCCAGCACGAACAGCGAGCCGATCTGGCCGCTGGCTCGACTGACCGACGCTAATTCGCTCGGCGCCCTTCAAAACTTCCTTACCTTCGCAGCCGTGTTCATGGGCATTGGTGCCGCCCTGCTAGCCAGCCTCATGTTCGAGAAGCTGCGACCTGCGCCGGGGTCGTCCGATGCCACGGAGCGGAAGCGGGCCAGCCCAGCAGCCGCCAATCGCGAGCCGGCGATCGAGTCCAATCAGCGCAAGTCCAAAGACTCGGGTGCTCAAATCGAGTAAGTGTTCAGCGATCCTCTGTGCTCGGCCGGTCAGTGCGGCGGCCGGCTTGCCATCCGTGGGATGTACAACTCACGTAGGCGTCGTTCCTGATTTGTTTCTGGCGGCTGATCCGGCCGCGGCCAATGCAGGTCCGTTAGCTCGCGCTCGATCGTCCCGTCGCGCAGGCTTGCTGGCGTCCAGACATCGGCATTCATCCCGGCCTGGCACAGCCAAGTGAGCCAGACGTTCTGCCTCGGCTGCAGTTCGCCGCCGTCGCCTTTGAGCTCCCGGGTGATGGCATGGTGCTGGCCGACGATGAGCATGTCTGGGAATCCTTGCCGCCACGGTCCGCCGGCGTCGACTCGTCGGCTGTCGCCGATGTGGATCCAGGGCAGCGGCGGATCCCGCCGGTCGCACAGGTTGATGACGACGACCTGGAGTTCGGCCTCGGTCATGTGGCGTCGTCCCCGCCTGGCGCCGGGCCGCGATGCTCGCGTGCGGCGAGCCGAGCTTCGCGTTGCTCGGCCAGCCGCTGTTTCCGCTCGGCTAGCTCCAGCCGCTTCGCGTCGCGTTCCCGCCAGTCGTCGTCGCCGACTGTTGGCAGCGCGAGCATGTCGACGTCGAGGAGGTCTGCGCCGCTGTCTGGAGGCCGCGATGTGCCCTGAGTGTGCCCAGGGCCGTGCGGCGCGGTGCGTGGCCAGGGATCCGTCAGCTCAAGTTCAGGCCGATTGGGCAGGTCACGCCCGTGCCGTGGTCGGGGCAATAGCCGTTCGGCACCTTATACAGGTATTGCTGATGGTAGTCCTCGGCGAAGTAGAAATCGCCAGCAGGGACGATCTCCGTCGTGATCTCGCCGTAGCCCGCTTCAGCCAGGCGCTTCTGGTAACTGGCCCGCGACTCCTCGGCCTCGGCATGCTGCAGCGGCGAGTGGTAGAAAATAGCCGACCGGTACTGGGAGCCGATGTCGTTTCCCTGGCGCATACCCTGCGTCGGGTTGTGGGACTCCCAGAAGACCTTCAGCAGCTCGGGATAAGTCACCTTGGTCGGGTCGAAGACCACCCGCACACTTTCGGCATGACCAGTGCGACCACTGCAGACTTCCTCATAGGTCGGGTTGGGCGTGAAGCCGCCCTCGTAGCCGACCGCGGTCGAGACCACGCCTGGAGTCTGCCAGAAGCTCTTTTCCGCACCCCAGAAGCAGCCGAGAGCGAACTCGGCGACCTCGGTGCCCTGCGGGTATGGCGGCGCGAGTGGCACGCCAAGCACCTCGTGCAGAGCAGGCACCCGCATCGGCGTCTCCCGGCCTGGGAGTGCCTCGTCGGCGGTTACTATCTGCGTCTTGCGGAATCCGAAGATGCTCACAGACCCTCCTTGTCTTCGCCCCACCACAACCAGCCTGACACTCTCGGGATTCCCATCGAACTGAACAGCTGCCAGGATGGCCGTACTCGCCACCTATACCCCTTATGCCCGGTCCAGTCGAGTGCAGCTAACAATAGGTTGTTCAGGTTCAGCACCTCGGCGGGCGAGGGCGGAACCGGTAGTGGCGTTTCGTTCCACCGCGAGTACGTGATCACCTCCATCGTGCTGCCGCCCGTGGTCGCGGCCAGCGGGTAGTGCGGGCTCGCTGAGCTGATAGCGAGGGTGACGCCTCCGCCGGCGCTAAGCACCCAGGCCAGCTGGCCGTCAACCGTCTTGCTGCCCGCGGCCGTGAATGTGGGCAGTCGAGGCGATGTGAGCGGACCCGTGAAGTTCGTCATGCTCAAGTCACCCATCAACTGGCTAGCTAGCCCGGGCGTGAGCTGCAGCCATTTCCCGCACGCGACGGCGCAGGCGCCAGCGGGCGCCTTCACAACGCGCAGGAACGAACGCGTTGCCTTGACGTAGACCTTGCTGTGCACGGCGATGACCTGGAACGACGCACCTTTCAAGCTCTCAGTCCCGGCAACGTCCCCGTTCTTCTGCAAGTCGAGGTTGACGCTGATCGGCACGCCGTTGTTGGTCAGGCGCCCCACGACGTGCATGCTGCTCGCCTGCCGCACGGACGCCTGCATGGACGCTATGAGAACCGACGGCGTCGGCTCCGTGGCCGACCCCCTGGCCGGGGTGCTGGGTGAGTCGCTCGCCCGCCCGCCGCAGCCCGCGATCAGTATCACCCCGAAGGCTGCGGCGCCGACAGCCACTGCTCTGGCTGGCCTGTCCATGACAAGTGACCCCGATTCCGAGATGTCATGACATGCGGCGCACGCGCGTCTTACAGGCGGGCCTACCCCGTGCGCTCGACCACGAACTCGCACAAGGCTTCGAATGCCGAACGGGCTGGGACGCCCGGCAGTCCGAGGATCTGCGCCTTGGCCTCCTCGGCCCAGCGGCGGGTGTCAGCCTTCGCCATCGCCATCGCCGGACTATCGCGCAGGAGAGCCAGCGCTTCGGCGTGCAACGCCGGGTCGGTCAATTCGCCCATGCGGAGCAGCTCGGCGAGACGGCCGTCCCCTTGGTCCGCTGACCGCATGGCGTACAGCATGGGCAGCGTACGGACCCCCTCGCGCAAGTCGGTACCAGGTGTCTTGCCCGACTGTTGCGACTCGCTAGTCACGTCCAGGATGTCGTCAGAGAGCTGGAACGCGACCCCAAGGGCCGCGCAGGCCGGCGTGATCCGCTCGATGACGCTGAGCGGGGCGCCGGAAAACATGGCGCCAAACCGGCCCGATGTTGCGATGAGCGACGAGGTCTTCTCGGTGATGACGCTGATGTAGTGCTCAAGCGGGTCGCCGCCCGGCGGGCACCCGACGGTCTCCGCGATCTGGCCCGTCACCAGGCGCTCGAACGTCGCCGCCTGGATCTTGATCGCATCGGTGCCCAGGTCGGCGAGTATCGCCGAGGCCTTGGCGAACAGGTAATCGCCAGTGAGAATGGCGACGGTGTTGCCCCAGCGGGAGTTGGCGCTCTCGCTGCCGCGGCGCACGACTGCTTCGTCCATCACGTCGTCGTGGTACAGCGTCGCCAGGTGGGTCAGCTCGACCGCCACAGCCGCGGGAACGATACGCGGATCCTTCGGATCGCCGAACTGCGCCGCGAGCAGGACCAGCGTCGGCCGGAACCGCTTGCCGCCAGCCTTGATCAGGTGAGCGGACGCGTCGGCGAGAACCTCATGCTTGGCCTCCGTGGCCGCGTGCAGGCCCTCCTCGACAAGCGCAAGCCCGTCGACCACATCGGACGCGAGCGCTGCGTCGGTGAGTTCCATCGGAACGGCGGCAATCACGTGGGTCCCCTCATGCCCGCCCGGCTAACTGGCAGGCGAGTCATAGCCGAGGCTATCGTTCAGCCTTTACTCAAGGTATTCGGATACACCGTCAGGGCTGGACAGGCCGCCTACCTAGCGGACGAAAAGCTGGCTGGCCGCGTGGTTCGCCAGATTCAGTAGTGGCTGCGGGATCACGCCGAGCACGATCGTTGCCGCTGCCCCGATGGCGACGGCCAGCCCGGTGTACGCACTCGGCCGAACGACGACCGGTCCCTCGACGGCGGGTTCGCTGAAGAACATGAGCACGATCGCCCGCACGTACGGGAACGCCAGGATGGCGCTGCTAATGACGCCGATGATCACAAGTGGCAAGGCCCCGCCCTGGATCGCTGCGTCAAACACGGCGAACTTGCTGGTGAACCCGCTGGTGAGCGGGATGCCTGCGAAAGCGATGAGGAACAGCGCGAAGGAACCGGCCACGATCGGCGAGCGCTTGCCGAGGCCTGCCCAGCTCGACATGTGCCCCGCCTCGCCGGCCCGGTCCCGCACGAGCGTGACGATCGCGAACGCGCCGATGGTCGCGAAGCCGTAGGCCGCCAGGTAGAACATGCTGCCAGACAAGCCGGTCTTGTTCGCAGCGATAACACCGGTGAGGATGTAACCCGCCTGTGCGATCGAGGAGTACGCGAGCAGCCGCTTCATGTCTGTCTGCGTGACCGCGATAATTGAGCCAACCAGCATGGTGACGATCGCCACGGCCCACAAGGCAGGCCGCCAGTCCCAGGTCAGGTTCCCGAAGGCTACGTAGAACACGCGCAGCAGCGCGCCAAACGCAGCCACCAGCGTGCACGACGACATCAGCGCCGTGATGGGCGTGGGCGAGCCCTGGTAAACGTCCGGCTTCCAAGCGTGGAACGGCACCGCGCCGATTTTGAAGAGCAGGCCGATGCCCACGAGGGCGATGCCGGCGTATAGCAGCGTCGATGACGCCGTGCCCGCCTGCGCGACCGTTGCGATGGCCGCCAGCCGTACCGAGCCGGCGTAGCCGTACAGCATGGCCACGCCGAAGATGAAGAACGCGGATGAGAAGGCGCCGAGCAGGAAGTACTTCATCGCCGCTTCCTGCGAAAGTAGGCGGCGCCGCCGGGCCAGTCCGCATAGCAGGTACAGCGGCAGCGAGAGCACTTCGAGCGCGATGAACATCGTCAGCAGGTCGTTGGCCGCGGGGAACAGCAGCATGCCGCCCACCGCGAACAGTGTGAGCGGGTAGACCTCGGTGTGCGAGAGCCCGGCCAGCAGACCCTCGCGTTCCTCAGCGCTGCCAGGAACGGCCGCCGCCTGCGGCGTGAAGGCGCTGATGTCATGCGAGGACTCAGCGATGAGCAGGACGCTGACGAACGCCAGGACCAGGATCGTGGCCTGAATGAACAGAGTTGGCCGGTCGACGCCGACAGTGCCGACGGCGGCCACGGCACCGGGTCTGCCCCCGTCGAAGATTGAGCTGCGCGCGGCCAGGACCACAGTGAGCACGAGGGCGCCCGCGAGGCTGCCGAGCGACAGCGCGACATGCATGGGCCGCCGCAGGTCCCTGCCGACGAACGCCTCGATCAGGACGCCGACCAGGGCGGCTCCGAACACCAGCAGCATCGGGGAGAGCAGGCTCCACTCGATGTGCGGCGTCGCGATTGTCGGCGCGGCAGCCGCCAGGATCCCGGTCACTTCGAGCTCCCTTGCTTCAGGTTCGATGCGGCGGACTTGCCGCCCACGGAGTTTCCGCCCACGGACAAGCCCGTCACAGACCTTCCGGCGGAGGACTTTGCGGTGGTCCCAACCGGGCTGACCGGCGTGGTTGGGTGCGGCGGCACCGGATCGGTGCTGTGCGTGCCGATCAGGGTGCTCTGGACGGCCGGGTTGATGATGTTAAGCACAGGCCGGGGGTAAATGCCGAGGACGATGATGAGTGCGATCAGCGGCCCGACGGCCCACAACTCGCGGGGCCTCAGGTCGGGCATGTTGGCGACCTCGTCGCGGACGGGCCCGGTCATGGTCCGCTGATACATCCACAGGATGTAGATGGCGGCCAGGATGATCCCGAGAGTGGCCAGAACCGCAGCCGCCTCGTACCGGGTGAACGTGCCGACCAGCACGAGGAACTCGCTGACAAACGTATTCAGCCCTGGCAGCGACAGGCCGGCGAGACCAGCGATGAGGAACAGCCCGGCGAGTACGGGGGCGACCTTTTGCACGCCGCCATAGTCGTTAATCATGTGCGATCCACGCCGCGTCACGAGGAAACCGGCGATCAGGAAGAGCGCACCGGTGGCGAATCCGTGGTTGACCATATACAGCGTCGCCCCGGATTGACCCTGCGTCGTCAGCGCGAAGATGCCGAGCGTGATCAGGCCCATGTGCGACACCGAGGTGTAGGCGATCAGCCGCTTCATGTCGGCCTGCCCGATCGCTACCACGGCGCCATACAGCACGCCGATCACTGCCAGGGTGATGACCAGTCCGGTGAAGTAGTGCGCCCCGGCCGGGAACAGGTCCAGGCAGTACCTGATCATGCCGAACGTGCCGACTTTGTCGAGGACGCCTACCAGCAGGACTGCCGCGCCGGGCTGCGCCGACGTTGCGGCGTCGGGCAGCCAGGTATGG
>Ga0126373_10000681_pt1 | contig 22833 bp, 27 predicted proteins | sample PanSoiMetPlot_11_FD_92545 | JGI IMG/M metagenome (GOLD analysis project Ga0126373, IMG submission 92545) | Tropical forest soil microbial communities from Panama - MetaG Plot_11 | ecosystem: Environmental > Terrestrial > Soil > Tropical forest > Bulk soil | place: Panama | collected 2016-02-17 | reverse complement strand
TTGCCCATCCAGCCGAAGGCGACGCCGAGCAGCGTCGCCGCCACGAGAAGCAGGGCGAACCACTGACGCTTATCCGCTCGCTGCGACCCTGTCTTCCGGGTAAGCATTGCTCAGGCCCCCGCTTTCCACGGATCGAGATTACCGCAGCCGGGTATCCGGCGTAATGGGGGACAGATTGAGCTGACCCCGGTTCCATGCGGAGCCCGCCGATCGGAGGCGTATTCGTCGAGAAAAAGCTTGTGCTTGGGCCCTGTCCGCTGGGCAGTGTGACGGTTGTCATGGCGCGGGCTTGACGGCCTCGACTTGTTGCGGCGCGGCTTTTGGCGTCTAGTGTAGCGTCAGGGCAAAACGACGGCTGCACGCGGCCGGTGGAGGGTCATATGAAGGAATGCGCATCCGGTCTGGACAAGGACCTCCTGGGCACCCGTTGGGCCTTCCTGCTGTGGTGGGTGCCGGTCGCGCTCATCGTCATCGGCGGAGTGAGCTTCAAGACCGGGAACACGGTGATACTCGGGGATGTCACGCGGACCGCTCTCTGGACCCTCGGGTTTGCGATGGCGGGCAGCGCCTGTCTCCTGAATGCCGTCCGCTGCCGGCGGCTGCATTGCTTCTTCACTGGGCCGATGTTCCTGCTCCTCGCCGCCGCTTCCTTGCTCTACGGCCTGGGGGTTCTCCCCCTCGGCCCCCACGGCTGGAACTGGATCGCGGGCACGGCCCTGGCGGGGACCTTTCTGTTCATGTGCGTGCTGGAACAAGCCTTCGGCAAATACACCAAGCCCATGGGAACCCATTAAGTCCCTCCTTTCCACGCTCGCCGCTAGCCCAAGAACATCGTGTTATTGCCTAGGAAGCCGGCTTTTTGCCGCCCGGATGAGCCGCTGCTAGTATTGTTTTGAGCCGGGGGAGGGGAAAACATGCGTAGATCTATGGGGTCTATGACTATCGGTTTGGCCCTGCTTGGGGCCGTGGCCTCGGCGACCGCCGAGGCCGAGGTCAAGTGGAGCGGCCCGGGATGGTACGTCGAAGAGACCTCCATGGGCTTCGACTACGCGCTGGTGGCCGGCCCATATTCCGATGAGGCTTCTTGCAACGCCTCGAAACCGGCGGATAACGACGATTACGGATACATCTGCATTAACGAGCCTAGCGACCCGGACGGCGGCGGGGGCTGAGGGCAGTCCGGCGCGAAGAGGTGAGCGAGCGTGAAGCTGATCGTATGGGCCATCCGCATTGCGAGCCGCTTCATGGTCTCCTACAAGTTCACGCCGGAGAGCCTCAACGTATACAGCTACGGGTTTATCCCACGGCTCAAGCTCAAGTATTCGGACATCGCCCACGTCGAGCGCACTTACGACATCAACCAGCGCGGGCCCATCAACCGCTTCTCCACCCTCTTGGATGCGACCAACCGGTTGTTCGGGGAAGGCATCCTCATCGAGAAGAAGACCGGCTTCTACATGTACGTGGTGCTCTCGCCGGAGGATCCGGAGCGGTTCCTGGAACGGCTGGAGCAATTCCGGCGGCTACACGCCAAGGAACTCGCCGATGCAGCGGACCCCAAGAAGCGCAGGCCGCGGCGGAAGGTGATGGATGGCGGCCCGGCGCATCTTCCGGATGACGATTGAGGGGGCGGACCCAAGGTTGATGGCCCGCAGAACGCTGCAGAAAAATGGAAAGCCTTGATTTAGAACTGGGCCCCAGCTTCCGCTGGGGTGCTGAAACAGCACTTGACAAACGTTCAACTTAATGGTTGAATGTTTCCATGAGCGATTTATCCGCAGTTTTAGGCGCTATCTCCCACCCCTCACGGCGGGCCATCCTGGCGCGGCTCGCCAAGGGCCCGGCGCGGGTCACGGAGATCGCGGCGCCCTTCGACATGTCCCTGAATGCGGTCTCCAAGCACCTCAAGGTGCTGGAAGGAGCGGGGCTGATCCACCGGGAGGTGCAGGGGCGCGACCACCTCATCGAATTCCGCGGCGCGCCTTTGAAGCAGGTAGCCGGCTGGGTGCACGAATACGAGCGGTTCTGGAACGAACACCTGGACCGCCTGGAGAGCTACTTCATCGAGAAAAGGAAACGTAAGTCATGAACAAGCAGACCATGATCAACACCGGCGACTACAAAACGATGGAATTGAACTTCCAGCGGACCATTCCGGCCTCGCCGGCGGAGGTCTACGACGCCTGGCTGGATACCCAGAACCAAGGCAACCCCTGGTTCCAGTCCGACCGGCTGGACTTCAAGCCTAAACAGGGCGGGCTATACCACTTCATGCGCGTCAAGGACAACGGCAAGGAGATGCCCCATTACGGGCGCTTCGTGGAACTGGACCACCCGCGACGCATTCAGCTCGCCTGGATGTCCTTGTTCACGCGCGGGCTCGAGTCCGTGGTGACCGTGACCTTCGAGGCCAAGGGGCAGGACACACTGCTTAAGCTGAATCACGCGAACCTGCCGGACGACGACTATGGCCACGGCCACAAACATTGGGAGGTCCTGCTGGGAAAACTGGCGGACCGCTTCCCGGCCAAGCACTGAGCGGAGCAGCACATGCGCAAACAAGATATGACATTCGGCTTCACGGTGGACCAGACGCCTGACCAGGTATTCGCCGCCATCAATGACGTGCGCGGCTGGTGGCCCGGCGAGTTCATGGGCGAGTCCGACCGCCTAGGCGCAGTCTTCACCTACCGCTATCAGGATATGCACCGAAGCACCCAGAAGGTCACCGAGTGGCTGCCGGGCAAGCGGTTGGTGTGGCACGTGACGGACAGCCACTTGAGCTTCCTCAAGGACAAGGACGAGTGGACCGGCACCGAGGTGGTGTTCGAGATCGCCCGCAAGGGCGGCAAGACCGAGCTCACCTTCACCCATATAGGCCTGAACCCCGATGTGGAGTGCTACGAGGCCTGCACCGAGGGCTGGGGGTTCTGCATCGAGAAGAGTCTCTACAAGCTCATCACCACGGGCAAGGGTGCGCTGAATTTCGGCGAAGACGACAAGGCGGCCTGACGGCAGGGACCTGATCCGTAGTGGACGAAAAGGCGGCGCCCGCAAGGGCGCCGCCTTTTTTGTCGCGGGATTCGGATTCAGTGCATCGCCGGGGCAAAGGCCTGGGCGTAGCTGCCTTTGTCATCGGCGTACACGATCCACACCCAGTGCGTGGCGGGGTCCACCGCGACGGAATGGGTGCTCTTGGGGATGTCCACCGAGCCCAGCACCGCGCCCTTGGCGGTGTCCACCGTCACGAGCCGTCCGCTGTTGGGGATGTAAAGTCTTTCCAAGCCCGGATCGAAGGCGGTCTGGTCCGAGCGGCCGTCGCCGATGTCGATGGCGGGCAGGCCCTTGCCGTCCGGTACGGAGAACACCGAGACCTTGGCGCTGTGGCCAGCCACGTAGAGGCGCCCACCCTTGGCGTCCAGGGCAAGGCCGTGGGGCGAGTCGGTGGCCGGCGCGGGCCAGGTGGAAAGCACCATGCCCTTGTCCAGATCGATCACTGCTACTTCATTCTTGTCCTTGATGTTGATGTAGAGCCGGCGAGCAGGGGCGTCCATCTGCATGATCTCCGGCACGCCGGGGATGTCGATGTGACCGATGAGCGCATCCTTCCTCGCGTCCACCACCCAGATCTCCGTGCCGTCGTCGTGGGTCACGTAGAGCTTGTGGTTCGTGGGGTCGTACGCCATGTCGTCGGTGGGTCCTGAAGTCTTGATGAACGCGGTCTTCTGCAGGTTCTTGCTGTCGATGACGCCGACGCCCTGGATGGCGTCCGCGAAGTACTTGCCGTCTTCGGTGTCCACCGCGACGCCGGAGACCTTGTCGCCCACCGCGATCTCCGCCAGGAGCCTGTCGGTGCCGAGATCGATGACCGTGAGGGTGCCCGCCTGGCTGTGGGCCGCGAGCAGGCGGTGCTGAGCGGCGTCCACGGTCATCAAGTCGAAACGCTTCGGCTCGGCGGAGACCTGGATAGGGGTCTGGGCCGTGAGCGGCGTGGTGGCGTCCGCGTTGGCCTGGGCGGCGGGCATGGAGGAAGCCGTGAACGCCAGCGTAAGCAGCAGGAGCGAAGAGAAGTGCATGGTGACCTCTTGGTAGATCGGGGGTGGGTGCCGGGAGCCCGAGTATAAATCCGCGTATAAACCCGCATTTATCACGTCTCTGCGACATATTTCACGGTCCAAACCCCTTGATTTGAGCCAAAGTTAGCCTGCTCGAGGCACCGCCTCCGGCAGGTCTTGGCTGTTATAGAAACGACGGGCTATATTTCCCACAAGAGGGAGATTCGGCTCGCCCTATCGAGGTGCGTCATGGACAGACGTCTCCGCATCCTGCACGTGGAAGACGACCGTGCGCATGCCGAGCTTATCCAGCGCATAGTCGGCAAGCTCGGCCTGCCGTGCGACCTGCGCCTGACTTCATCCCGCCAGGAATATCTCCGGGCTCTCGACGAAGCTGCGCCCGACCTGATCCTCTCGGACAGCCAGGGCTACGATTTCGATGGCTTGGAAGCCCTCAAGCTCGCGCGTCAGCGCTATCCCGCGGTCCCCTTCCTGTTCGTCTGCAACCACATCCGGGATCCCGGCGCGTTCAAGGCGGCGGGCGCGACGGACTGCCTGCTTAAATCCGACCTGGACGCCGTCGCCCGGGCTGTGGACGTGCTGCTGAAGGCGGCGCCGACCCGGAGCGCGCTGGATTTCAAGCGCCTGTTCGAGGCCTCGCCAGACATCCTGCTGGTGCTCCTGCCGGACAGCCCGCGCTACACCATCGTGGGAGCGACCCGCGCGCGCCTCGCCGCCACCCACACAGGCGACGACCAATTCGGCCGCGGTCTCTTCGAGATCTTCCCGGACAATCCCGATGACCCTGCCGCCTCCGGCACGAGCAATCTGCGGGCCTCGCTGGAGCGGGTGCTGGCGACGCGCGCGTCCGACACCATGGCGGTGCAGAAATACGACATCCGCGACGCGAGCGGGCAGTTCATGTCGAAATACTGGAGCCCGAAGAACATCCCGGTGCTGTCGGAGCGCGGCGAGGTCCTCTACATCCTGCACCGGGTGGAGGACGTCACCGAGCTCGTGCAGGCCACTGAAGCGGGCGAGGAGCTGCGCGGCCGCACCCGCGCGATGGAGCACGAGGTGGTAAAACGCAGCCAGGAACTGGCCGCCGCCAACCGCGAGTTGCGCGAAGCGAACGCCAAGCTCGGCGAGTTGGATGCCGCCAAGACCGCGTTCTTTAGCAACGTGAGCCATGAGTTCCGCACACCCCTGACCCTGATGCTCGGCCCCCTGGAGGACATGCTGGTCGCGCCGCGGGAGGCGCTGCCGCAGAAATCGCGCGAGCGGCTCGAATTGGTGCATCGCAACGCGCTCCGGCTGCTCAAGCTCGTGAACGCACTGCTGGATTTCTCGCGCCTGGAGGCGGGGCGCATGCGCGCCACTTACGCCGCCGTCGACCTCTCGCGCCGCACGCGGGAACTCACGAGCGCGTTCCAGTCTGCGGCCGACAAGGCCGGGATCCGTCTGGAGGCGGAGTGCGCGAAGCTCAGCGAGCCCGCCTGGGTGGATCCGGAGTTGTGGGAGAAGATCGTCCTCAACCTGCTTTCCAACGCCTTCAAGTTCACTTTCGACGGCGCCATCCAGGTGCGACTGAAGGAGGACGCCGCGTGCTTCGCGCTCGAGGTGCAGGACACCGGCATCGGCATCCCGGAAGGGGAGCTGCCGCGCGTGTTCGAGCGCTTCCACCGCGTCGAGGGCGCCCGTGGCCACAGCCACGAGGGCAGCGGCATCGGCCTCGCGCTGGTGCAGGAACTCGTGAAGCTGCACGGTGGCGAGGTCTCGGTGGCGAGCACCCTTGGCGCAGGCACCACCTTCAAGGTGTCCTTACCGAAGGGCAGGGCGCATCTGCCGGCGGACGCGGTGTTCGTATCCCCCGGCCAGGCAGGCGGCGATCGCGCCCGTACCGCTGCGTATATAGACGAAGTGAACCGCTGGGCACAAACAAACGCGTCCCAGGCCGGCACCCCAGCCGCCACGGAGACCGCCACCCAAGGGCGTGTGCTGCTGGCGGACGATAACGAAGACATGCGCCGTTACGTGAAGGAACTCCTGGAACCCCATTACCGGGTGGACGTGGCGACCGACGGCCAGGCAGCGCTGGAGCATGCGCTCGCCTCGCCGCCGGACCTGGTGTTGAGCGACGTGATGATGCCGCGCATGGACGGCTTCGGCCTGCTCGCCGCGCTGCGCCAGGCACCCCAGACCCGCGACCTGCCGGTGATCCTGCTCTCGGCCCGCGCCGGCGAGGAGGATTCCGTGGAAGGCCTCGATGCCGGAGCGGACGACTACCTGGTGAAGCCGTTCTCGGCCCGCGAACTCCTGGCGAGGGTGCGCACCCACCTGGAGCACGCCCGCCTGCGACGGAAGTGGGCCCGCGAACTGGAACAGATCAACCGGGAACTGGAGTCGTTCAGCGTCTCCGTGTCCCACGACCTCAGGGGGCCGCTGCGCAGCATCAGCGGTTTCACCCAGTTGCTCGCCGACGAATACGCCGACAAGTTCGACGAGAACGGCCAGGTCTATCTGCGGTACGTGACCGAAGGCACCCGGCGCATGTCGCAGCTCATCGAGGACCTGATGGACCTTTCCCGGGTCGGCCGCGCGCCGATGAAGCGTGGCCCGGTGGACCTGAGCGGACTCGCCCTTAAGTTCTTCGAGGAATTGCGGCGGCGCGAGCCAGAGCGGGAATGCAAGACGGAGGTGGCCCCAGGGCTCGCGACCGAGGGTGACGCGCGTCTGGTCACGATCCTGCTGGAAAACCTGCTGGGGAACGCCTGGAAGTTCACCTCCAAGAAGCCGGACGCTCGAATCCGGGTTGGCGGCGAAACGCACGACGGGGAGCAGGCATTCTTCGTGCGCGACAACGGCGCAGGCTTCGACATGGAATACGCGAGCCGCCTATTCGTGCCCTTCCAACGGCTGCACAGCGAGCAGGAATTCGAAGGCACCGGCATCGGGCTAGCCACCGTGCAACGCATCATCGTCCGTCACGGCGGGCGCATCTGGGTGGAAGCCGAGGAAGGCGAAGGCGCGACGTTCTATTTCACCTTGCAGGACAGACGGTAGGCCGCGGCCCGGGCAGTTTGACGCTGCACTTTCAGAGTCGCTAGGACAAATTCGGGGTTAACCGCGGTTTTGGGCATAATCCGGTGAGGCGCATCGTTGCCTCAAGGAGAACCCTATGGACAGCATCAAACCCCTCTTCACCGCCGTTGCCACCGCCGTGGGCGGCCGTAACGGTCACACGGAATCGGAAGATCATATGGTCTCCGCGGACCTTTCGGTGCCGAAGACCATGGGCGGGCCGGGTAAGCCCAACACGGCGACGCCGGAGCACCTCTTCGCCGCGGGCTATGCCGCCTGCTTCGGCGGCGCGCTGGATTTCATTGCGGTGCAGCACAAGAAGAACGCCAAGAACGCGGCCATCACCTGCAGCGTGAGCATCGGCCCGCGGGACGGGGGCGGCTTCGGACTCGCGGTGAAGCTCTACGTGAAGGACAAGAGCCTGCCCCAGGCCGAACTTAAGGCCTTCGCCCAGGAAGCCCACGAGAAGATCTGCCCTTACTCCCACGCCACCCGCAACAACGTGCCGGTGGAGCTGGAGATCGAAGGGGCCTGAGCGCGCGGTTCCTGGCTACAATTTGAAGCGTGAGGGTGGAATCGCTACGGGCCCAGGAACTTGTCTTCGCGGCGCTGACCGTGCTGCTGCTGGTGGTGACCTATACCCCGCTGAGCGGACCGTTCGAAGGACTGCATTTCGCGCACATGGACGGCAAGAGCCGTTTTGTCGCCGGCTCCAGCCCCTTGGATCTCACCGTGTCGGCGGTGGTGTTGGCGGCTTATCTATGGAACCTGCTCACCCCCATGGGGGGCGGGGCGCGGCCGGCGCCGGTGATCCGCCGGGTGATGGCCTTCTTCGTCGACCTGGTTTGGGTCGTCGTGCTGCTCGCACCCTGGTCCGGGCTGGCGGCGCTTTGGGTCGAGGCGCGGATCACCGGAAAATTCGCCTGGTTCGTGGAGCGGGATTTCGCCCGCGACAGCGACGCGACCCTCGCTATGGCCAATATCGCCGTCAGTTTCGCGCTGATGTTCCTGTATTTCGCAGTCTCGAACTACGCCGCCGGCGGCACGCCGGGCTACCGCACCATGGGCGTCCGGCTCGAGTTCCTGGGGCCTAAGCCCTCGCCGATCCGGGTGGCGAAGCGCACGCTGGTTTCGATTTCCAACCTGCCGTTCTGGATCGTGACGCTGCCCATGGCGGCCCGGGATCCGGAGAAGCGCTTCTGGTACGACAAGGCCCAGGCCACGCGGGTGGTGGTGGCCGATTGAGTCTAGGGCGTCATGTCGAACAGCAGGAATTCCGTGCCGTCCGCAGAGGACGTGAAATTGAGCTGCGTTTCCTCCTGGATGGCGGCGCCGTCGCCGGCCTTGAGGGCCCGGCTGCCGAGCTCGAGAGCGCCACGAGCCACTTGCACCCAGCCCAGGCGGCGCGGGTCGAAAGCGTGGAGTAGGCCCTGGCTTTCGTCTAACACCGAGGCATAGACCCTCGCATCCAGGTGCACGGTCACGGAACCCTCCGCGCCGTCGGGGGAGGCGATGAGGCGCAGACGGCCGCGCTTGTCTTCGGTCCCGAAACGTTTCTGCTCATAACCCGGCTGGATGCCGGCACGCTCGGGGATGAGCCAGATCTGCAGGAAATGCACCGGCTCGCTTTTCGAGTGGTTGAACTCGCTATGCAGGATGCCGGTGCCGGCGGACATGCGCTGCACATCGCCGGGCCGGATCACGGAGCCGGTGCCGAGGCTGTCCTTGTGCTCCAGGGCCCCTTCCAGCACGTAGGAGATGATCTCCATGTCCCGGTGGGGGTGGGTGCCGAAGCCTTGGGCAGGCTGTACCCGGTCCTCGTTGATGACCCGCAAGGGTCCGAAACCCATGTGCCCCGGGTCCCGGTAGTCGCCGAAGGAGAAGGTGTGGCGGCTGACCAGCCAGCCGAAGTTGGCGACGCCGCGCTCGGCGGCCGACGGAGGGAAATCATGGCCTCAAGTATAGGACCTGTCAGCGTGCCGCGGCAGTCGCGGGTGCTTTCGCGCCGAAGATCAGCAACCAGAGCGTGACAGCGATTTCGCCGAGCTGGAACGGGAAGGAATACGTGTTGATCACGTCCACGTAGGCAGGCAGGAACATGTTCGCGAAGCTGATGATGATCCAGGTGGCGCCATCCAGGATCAGCCACCAGCCGAGGATGCGCGGGAACCAGCGGGACTTGAGGATGAGCACGGCCATGGGGATGAGCCAGATGCCCCACAGCACCTCGGCCGAGACGATCACCTGGTAATGCAGGCGGGTGAAGAAATAGGCGAGGGCGTCGCGCTGGGCTTCGCTGAAGGCGTTCAACCAGTCGCCGCCACGCACCAACACCAGCGCCGCCGCGTCGTTCACGGTGTTGAGGAAGTAGATGACGCCCGGCATGATGCCGCCGGTGATGACCAACAGCTGGGTCTGGTAGCGGTCCACGTCCTTGAAGAGGCGCCAGAAGGCAAGAGTGAGGAACACCAGTACGGCACCGCCCCAGGTGTCCATGAAGATACCGATCTGGAACAGGGTCTGGTGGGCGGCGATGTTGGCGGCCGTGGCGGCCGCGTCGTCGTGCACGAAGAGCTTGCTGGGGATATAGAGGAGGCGCAGGGGGCCGACGAAGACCAGCGCCAGGTACCAGAGACCCACGATGCGTGCGTTCTTGCTGGTTTCAGTCATGGTCATCCCCCGCGTGCAAGTCCTCATCATAAAGGATGACCGGGGTCTTTAGTGCTTGTTCCCTCCATTCCGTACATGCATCCAATAACCCAGGGGGAAGACGATGACGCCCAGCAGCATGGACGCCAGGTCCAGGTAATGGCCGGTGCTGCGGGGCTCGCCCCAGCCCATGGCGGGAAACAGGCCCAAGCTCTCGCAGAGATGGGCGAGCACCACCAGGAGGAAGCCGGCGGCGCCCACGATTTGCAGGAACGCCGCGACACTGCGGGCCCGGCGAAACAGGCTCCACGCAGCCGTGAACAACAAGCCCGCGGGTAGCGCCGCCATGATGGCGATATAGAGGGTGGTGGACATGGCCGTCTAGCTTACGCCCGCCGGATGGGGCTACCCTTTAATGCCGGCCAGGCTTGACCCATCCGCCGGAGAAGGGGGAAAAATGGCCAATACATTTGGCACCGACATACTCATCCAGGCCCCGGACCCCGGGGCAGCGGCGGATTTCTACGTGAAGCAACTAGGCTTTGTGGTCACCGCCCGTGAGCCGATGCTCGAGCTCAAGGGACCCAACATCAATCTCTATATCGAGCCGGGTCCGAAGCTTGGGCCGGTGCTGGAGGTGAGCGTGGGGGACGTGACCGCGGCCAAGGCGCGACTGGTGAAGGCGGGATGCAAAATCCTGAAAGAAGAACCAGAATTTCCGCGTATCTATGCCCAAGATCCCTATGGATTAATCTATAACCTGGTGAGCTGAGCGATGCAGAAGGGGTTCATCTGGGGCGTGTTTTTATTGACGGGTTGCGACCTGACTGTGCCCTACGTGAGCACGGTACCGCTGCCAGAAAAGGGTACGGCCAGGGTCGCCGTGGCCACAGTCGATGAGCGGGCGGATATCCTCGATAAGCAGCATCCGCCCAACTACGTGGGCATCATGCGCGGCCGTGTGGGCATACCTCTGGACCGCCTAACCCATGACGGGCGTCCGCTCTCGGAGGACTTCAGCGGCACAATGGCGAACTCGCTGTCGGCGAACGGCTATGTGGCCACGGCGATTGCCACCTCGCCCGCCGGCAATGCGGCAGAGGCACTGAAACAGCTCGAACTGAGCGGGGCGGCCCGCTTGGTATTATTGGAACTGCGGGACTGGCGTTCGGAAACGTATACAAATTCAACCATCAGCTATGACGCCGTGTTGCACGTTTATGACGGCGCCGGGAAGGAGCTGGCATCGAAGGCGGACGCAGGAAAAGAGGATACCAGCCACGGAAGTTTCTTCAACCCAATCTATCGTTCGGATGACATCCTGGTGCAGTTCTATGAGCACGAAGTGCAAGAATGGCTTTCGGACCCGAAAATAGAGGCAGCCTTGCAGGACTAAAAAGCATGCGGACCACAAGACAGGTGTTCTTCTTGGTATTCTCGCTGCTGGCGGCAGCAGCGCAGGCGGATTCCGCCGTCAACGAAAGCCGCCATTACCGTGTGAGCCTTTTCCCGGATTCAGCGCCCGTCTACCTGGGCCTGAATGTACAGGGTGATTCCTTCCAGGATCCCCTCAAGTGGACCATGACCATCACCGACGTAGCCGGCAAAGTGCTCCTGCAGGTCTCGGGCAACGACGACGCCATCGACAAGAATTTCGGAGACGACACCTACGTGGGGGGCTGCAAGGGTTACGACGCCTGCAAGCGCAAATGGTATTTGGAGGACCTGCCGAAGACGGTCCCGAACTCCGTTCAGTACATCAAGAAGGGCGAGGGCGTGGCGCTGGCCGATTGGCGCGTGGCGACGCTCAAGAAGCTCGCGGGGGATTATCTGAAGGCCAAAGGCCTGAGCGACAAGCAGGTCGCGGCGGCCGTCGGGGATATGCAGGACTTGCTGAACCAGGGCGGCTACGCGGCGTTTTCACCGGTGGACAGCCCAAGAGGCGAGGGCACCCTCTATATGTATGTGCCGAGCCTGGGCTACTTCGTGCCTTTCGGTCAGGATTGACCGCTCCGGCATCGGCCGGAGCGGTCACGTTTCCATCAAGTCATGTTCCCGGACGACGTGGGCGGTTCGTCATGGCCGTGCCAATCGCCCCACCAACGGTGCATCTTCTGGCGGTACTTCTCCCGCTCTTCCGGTGTCATCTTCTCCCAGCGCTCCAACATGCGGTGGCGCCAGTGGCCGTGGTGATGGCCGTGATGGCGGTGGCCGCGCAGGCCGCCGAAGAGGATCCAGGAAAGCACCAGGAGCCCCCAGGCCTGCCAGTAGCCGATGACCTTGAGGCCGAAGAGCTCCGGCATGAGCCAGTTCCACAGCCCCATGACCACGAAGCCGAACAGGAATGCGGCGACGACCGCGAAAATTGCAAACGTGATGATCCTGCCAATCCAAAAGCGTCTCATGGGTCTCTCCTTCAAGTCTCGTTGAATTCGTCGTAAAGTGCCCGGAGCCGCTTGCGCAGGTGCCGGACCGCGTAATGCTTGCGGGACAAGAGCGTATTCATGCTCTCGCCGGTTTCCTCCGCAAGCATCTTGAAGTTCTTGCCCTCGAATTCGTGGGCGATGAACACCTCCTGCTGCTCCGCTGGGAGCTCGTTCAAGGCCGCTTCCAGTTCCTCCAGCAGCAGCTCACGCAGGTAGGCGGACTCGGGGCTGGCGTCCACGTCCGGCAGGAACCGCTCCAGTTCCGGCATTTCGTCCTCTTCGCCTTCCGCCTCGGGTGCATCCACGCGGACCTCGGTGCGGCGTCTCCGGAACAGGTCGGTGATGCGGTTCCGCGCCACCCGAAACAGCCAGGCACCCACATGCTCGATGGGCTGCATCAGCCGGTAGGCCTCCATGAGTTCCGAGAAGACGTCCTGCAGGATGTCCTCCACGTCCGCCTCGTTGGGCACCCGGCGGCGGATAAAGCCGCGCAGGCGGGGGCTTTCGCGCTCGATATCCTCCGAGAGCCGTCGTTGTTCGGCGGTCATGCCCTGGGCCCCGTCCATATATCCGGGTAGACGTTTGAGACGTGGAAATATTGTAGGGAAAGGGAGGATAAAGGCGGGGGTGGCCGGGCAGAGCGGCGGGGGCGGGTTCCGTGGGGCAAGGACCTGGGGCAGGGCCTTGCCAAGAGGTCAGTAGAGTCCGGGGGCCTGATAGAGCGTGTAGTAAGCCGCTTCCTCGTGCTCGACGTGCGTGCTGAACTCCTCGATCACGCCCTCCAATTCCGCCGAGAAGCGCAGCACGTTGCGTTCGCTCACGGGGTAGCCCGTGTAGTGCTCGATGAGGCCCTCTACGGCGCGCTCCGCCAGAACCGCTTCGTGGCGCATCTGACGCAGCAGGTCCTTGCTCTGTACGCCCGTGAGGTGCAGCACGAGGTAGGGATGCAGTTCGGTGCTTTCACGCACGACGTGCAGCCGCAAGGCGGTCTTGAATTGATCCAGGACCGCGGCCACGTCTTCGTAGCGGCGCTGCCGGGCCAGGCTGTCGGCCTTGACGAGCAGCATCACCAGATCGCGGTGCTGCTGCGTGAGGCCGGCCACTAGGGCCGGATCGTAGGCGACCTCGGATCTGGGCGGCTCGGCTTGAGGCGCCACGGCTTTCTTGGGCTGTCTCTGGAATAAGCTCAGCATTTTTGCCTCCCCCGCCGTCCAGGCCAGGCCCGGATTCCCTATATATGTAAATAGCATCGCCGTTTCGAGGCGGCAGGTATGTAGGCGGATGCCGTCACCGCATGTAATCCCGCGCGGAATCAGCGGCTTGCAGCCGTTTGGAGCCCGGAACTTAACAACCGCATGAAATGTCATAACGGTTTGCCCGGTCTACGACTAGAATCTCGGCCTCACATCAATGGAGGGAGTCGCCATGCGTTTCAGCTTGTTAGGTTTAGCCATGGGCCTGCTGGCACCGTTCGTGCTCGCAGTTCCGGCTGTGGCGGACACCGCCACGCCTGCCTACGTCACCGCAGCCATCAACGGCCCGGCCCGCAAGGACGACACCAAGGATGACGCCCGCCGCCAGGCGGCCGCCGTGTTGACCTTCACCGGGATGAAACCCGGAGACAAGATCATCGAGCTTGATCCGGGCGAGGGCTACTGGACGAAGATCTTCAGTGGCGTCGTTGGCGGCAAGGGCCATGTCTATACGGTTTGGCATAACGAGATGAGCAAGTACACCGAAAAGAGTTACGCCAACTGGCAGGGGCTCGTGAAAAGCACCTACCAGAACGTGACCCTGCTGCAGCAGCCCGGCGCGCTGCTGGTCTCGCCGGAAAAGGTGGACTTGGTGTTCACCTCCCAGAACTACCATGACTACCACGACAAGTTCATGGGCCCCATGGACATGGCGGCGTTCGACAAGCAGGTTTACGACGCCTTGAAACCGGGCGGGTTGTTCGTGGTGATCGACCACGTGGCGAACGCAGGCGACACCGGCGCCACGGAGAACCAGCATCGCATCGATCCGGACGTGGTGAAGAAGGAAGTGGAGGCAGCGGGCTTCGTGCTCGACGGTTCCAGCGACGCCCTCAAGAACCCGGCGGACGATCACAAGGCCAAGGTGTTCGACCCCGCCATCCGCGGCAAGACCGACCAATTCATCTTCCGTTTCAAGAAACCGGCGAAATAACCCGGTCTGGAAGGCAAGCCAGGGAAGCCCCGCGCGAGCGGGGCTTCTTTTTCATGGCGTGACGGATCATGTATTTCCCGGGAAATTCTATCTTAGACTGCATGCATGGAAACCTACCCCAAATGCGGCTACCGGCGCCAGCCGAAAGACGCAGATCCCTATAACGACTGCCCGTGCTGCGGCATCATCTTCGCCCGTTACCTGGCTCACCAGCAGGCCGCGCCGCCGGCACCGCCTCCAACTGGGATCGAGCCTGAGATAGAAGCAGACGCACCACCCACCTGGCGCGAAAGGCTCTGGTACAGTCTCTTCGAACTGCCGGAACAGCCGAACGAATTGGCGCTCAGCGGACAGGCGGTGGTATTGCTGGTGATGGTGGTCTGGGGCGTGCGGCTCATCGCCGACAGGGTGATGACCGCGGAAATCATTTCTTCCTTCCTGCACAACGTGGACCTGCCCATCCACGAATTCGGACACCTGCTGTTCCGTCCCTTCGGCGAGTGGATGATGTACCTCGGCGGCAGCCTGTTCCAGTGTCTCTTGCCGGCGCTCATCGGTGTCGCCTTCATCTGGAGGATGCGCAACCCCTTCGGCGCGGCCTTCTGTCTGTGGTGGACGGCGGAGAACGTGCTGGACGTGGCGCCTTACATTTACGACGCCAAGCTCATGGCCATGCCGCTCACGGGCGAGTGGAACGACGAGGTGGCGGAAATGCACGTGCTGCGCCACGACTGGCACAACATCCTTCTGCCCTTCCATGCGGTAGATAAGGCCTGGATGCTAGGCAACGTGGCGCACTTCATCGGCGCGGCGATGATGGTGCTGTCCTGGGCCTGGGCGGGAGCGTGGTTGCGGAAGGCATGGAAGCAGGCGAAAATCATGGAGTGAACTCGTGTATCGTCCAGGTCTAAGTGCTGACCGTACTCTTCCATTACAACACGATCATTAATCGATAATCGCACGTATGTGAGGCTATGTATTTGTAGTCTCCTAGGATTCCATTCCCATTTATTTTCTTAGATGCTTTGTGTCTGAAATACCTGCAGACTATAAAAGGTGTGTTTAGCGCCCCAGTTTTCAGAATATCCGCTAGACTTAATTTCGGGGTTCAATCTTAGTCATACGGACGTGGCTTAGTTTTCACGACTGCCATGGAGGGCGTCATGGTCAATCGTATCCCTTCGCTTTGGGTTTCCATTTCCTGCGGGCTTTTTGCGCTGTTAGTGCAAGCAGCTGTATGGGCGGCGGACACGCCGCAACCGTGCACTGCCGGCTCAGTAGACGCCTATACGCCGCCGATGCCTCGCGGCACCATCGGTCGTACGCCGGGACAGGTAGATTGGGTAGTTTCAGCGACAGCGGGCTCTGATGTAAGCAAGTCGTCGACGCCGAGTCCCATTTCGTCCCAAGGTGCGGCAATAGATTTTACTACTCAGCTGTTGGTGCAAAACGCTGAGACAGAGACTGCGACTTGGGGTGTGGATGAATTTTATAAGAATTTCTGCACTGATGACGGTTCCAAGGGAGCGGGTCTTACGCTCCCACACACATGCGGCCTTGCTTACCAATACAGCGTAATCAACCCGGGGCGGCCCGATATCGGCGTGTTGCGCCAGGCATTGCGGTACGACCTCCGCTTGCTGACTGTCTGTGGTGTCACCTCTTGGCTGGATCAGGGCGAACACGCCCAAGAAGCCGCGTGGTTTACTCTAGCGCTCGGTCTCGACGAAGTAATGCGGGAAGGATTCAATCCCAGGTTGGTGGAAGCCGATGAGACAGATACTGAGAAGGATCCTCTGGCGAAGCTCAGTCCGAGCATCAGCGCGAGCGGCGGTGACACTACCAAGAACACCGACGAAGGGACCCATGCCACTGCGCAGCCAGATACGCCGCCTTTCGACTACAAACTTTCGGTGATGATTGCAGTGCTACACAAGACATCTGGTTTGCAAGACGCTTGTTTGGCCGAATTGAGCGGTACTGCAACCGGCGGTACTCGGCAAAATGATCGGAAAACCACGGTTGACGATTTCTCTACTTTTCCATGCACCCTCATGATCGGATCGATACTCTGGAATGTGCATCTCTGCGATGTAGGCTCCGCAGATGCGGATGCAGAAGTAGCTAAAACAGCAGTGGACCCAGGCAGTAGTTGTCACGGTGGCAATAAGAAACCAGGTCAAAGCGACACTGACCACGAAACGAGCTTCGGCTTAACCTACGCAGCATTACCGAACAATGATGAGTGCAAGGATAGCGATCATCCGACTCAACAGGATTCCAATCTCAGCACCGCCTGGAATTACGTCTATGGCACGCTCAATGCCGGAAACGCTAAAGGTACGAATGATTTTGATAGTGCTTTTTGCGCCTTCATCAAGAACAGCACGCTCAAAACCAATGGTCAACTCAAGCAGGCTTATAAGGAGGTTCGCTCCGAACTTGATGATTATCTGAAGGCGGCTCGGATCGCTTACATGAGTGGCCATTTCACGGCGGAGGATATGGGTAGTGCAGCGGCACGAGCGTTTGCCGACCTTGGCATGTTCAAGCTGACGACTCAGACTAATCCGTGCGATTCGAAGGATAAGCTCTGCTTTGGCTCAACAGATGCCGAGGATGTCTTGAGTTTCTATCGCCGCCTCCTAATGATCCATGAAGTGATTCAGGCGGCAAATGGTCAGGACTATAAGGATGCTATCGCGGTATTGACCCGCGCGGTTTGCATCCAGCAGCCGAGTTCAGGTCTTGTTACCGGCTATCACTACGATGGGTACGAACGCACACTGGCGCCCGCAGATACGGCCGCGTCTCCGTTGATCAAGGAGTCGGTGGGTGAACCCTTATGCCGACTGCTCTACATTGGACAAGATGTGATTGTTGCCCAGAATTCCGCAGATCTGGAGATCGCCGCCGAAGACTTCGGTTCCACGGAGGGTAGCTGGCGCTTCAAATCGGCTAATAGCAGCCTCTGGACCATCAGTGGAGTATTGAGCGTCGATTACGAAGAACAAAGGCTCGATGTACCTAATGAGGGAGCATCTCATATATACCAGACGACCGTCTTTGCGCCTGTGGGTGTGGAATTGACATGGAACTGGGGAGAGCCCGGGTATTACGGGGCTATGCTCACTCTCATAGATGTCGGTAAAGCGGTGCAAACGGGTGGTGGCGAGCGTGTGGGGAAAACGCAGGTGGCAACCAACACTGGACTAAGTTTCGCCCAGGTTTGGTCACCAGGTTTGGTGGTATTCCATACTTTTCCCGCTCAATCACCATTCGTATTTGGCCTGGGATACAACTATGTACCTCACTTGCGTACGGCAACAACCGGTGGCAACCAGGCCCCAGTCAGTGGGCGTCGCTTGATGTTGTTCTTTGGCGTGGATGCGGCGTTATGGCCTTTGTAATGCAAGGAATCAAATTGTCTGCCGGTGACCCGAGGGTTTCCAGGACGGCGAGATCACGTCGCCGGTGGGGCTCTTGTTCAGCATGCGCGCGGGCATGACGGTCCAGCGGCCGTACGTGCCGTTGATGCGGTCCATGACTTTGTTGAGCCCCTCCTGGCGTTCGGGGGCGGTTTCGAAGAGATCCCGCTGGTTGCCCCGTTCCTTGGGGTCCAGGGCCCGCACCGCCACCTGGTAGACGCCTTCGCCATGCCAGCGGTGGACGAGCAGGTCGGTGCAAAAGCGGTTGATGGCATGGCCGTCGGCGGTGGGGAGCACCGCCCGGTATTCGCCGCCGATCCAGCCAGAATCCGCCAACAGGCCGACGCCGAAGCTGAGAGCTTCGAGGCCGTGGCTGCGCATGCGCAGCGCCACGGTCTCGGCCATGTGCTGCAGGTAGGCGGCGATGATCTCCCGGTCCTGCGTGCGCGGGGGCATCACCTTGCTCGCGCCCATCTGTTTCGGCGCTGCGACCCGGGTCTCGACCTTGGAGGGGTCGAGCCCCTGGGCCATGAGCCAGATGCGCCTCCCTAAGTTGCCGAAGCGCCGCGCAAGCTCGCTCACCGGAAGCTGCTGCATGTCTCCACAGGTGGCCACGCCGCGCTCGGCGAGGTAGCCGCCGATGCCGCGCTTGATGCCGCAGAGCTGGGTGAGGGGCACGTCTCTCAGCCGCTCCCGCGCCTCCCAGGGCGGGATGACAGTGAAGCCATCGGGCTTCTGGAGCTTAGCCGCATACTTGGCGGTGGTCTTGTCGCCGGAAACGCCGACGCTGCATTTGAGTCCCGTGGCCTCCAAGACGATGCGCTTAGCCATGCGGCCCATGACTTCCGGCGTGCCGTGCAGGTGCTGCACGCCTGTCACGTCCAGGAAGGCCTCGTCCACGGAAAACACCTCGATGTCCGGCGTGATGGCGTCCAGCGAGGCCATAATGGCGGTGGAGACGGCGGTGTATTCCCGCGGCCGTGCGACGCGCCGGATGAGGTCGGGGCAGAGCTTGAAGGCGTCGCGGAAAGCCATGCCGGTGTGCACGCCATGCGCCCGGGCCTCATAGCTCGCGGTGATGATGGTGGCCCCTTGAGGACCGTTGGTGACGGCCACGGGCTTGCCGCGCAGTTCCGGGAAATCGCGCTGCTCGATGGACGCGAAGAACGCGTTCATGTCGATGTGGAGGATCGCGCGGGACCAAGTTTCAGACACGGCAACGGGCCCTGAACGTTATACTGTATGTATATCCAGTATATATATCTGACAAACAAGCTCAAGGGAGAAATCGGCCCAAACTGTTATAAATAACACCTCCGGAATCAATAAGTTACAGCTATACCTATATACTTGACAAACGCAAGTATCGGGAGGAAAATGGCTTCACCCTAACGAGGATGCAGCCATGTCTAACGCCACCCTTTCCGAAGCCCGCTTCCATGATGAAGTCGCGGCCCGTAAGCATCTCGAATCCCTCCGCTGGCCCGACGGTCCCGTGTGCGCTCACTGTGGGTCGGATGCTCGTATCAGTGTCCTTAATGGCAAAGCCCACCGCCCGGGTCTACTCTTTTGCGGGGACTGCCGTAAGCAGTTTTCCGTGACGGTGGGGACCGTGTTCGAGCGTTCTAAAGTGCCGCTGCATAAGTGGCTCCTTGCTACGCACCTGCTTTGCTCATCGAAGAAGGGTGTTAGCTCCCATCAGATTCACCGCACGTTAGGGGTGACGTACAAGACGGCCTGGTTCATGACTCACCGCATTCGTGAGGCCATGAAGGACACTTCCGACACTCAGTTAGGCGGCGCGGGATCTAGCGGAATCGTAGAAGCGGACGAAACCTACTTCGGTAAGACCAAGGGACAGGGAAAGGGTGGTCACTTGGGCAAGAAGCAAAAGGTTGTGGCCTTAGTTGAACGTGACGGCAGCGTCCGCGCGTTCCATGTCCCCACCGTAAACGGCGCAAATCTAAAACCCATTCTCGACAAGCATATCGCCAAGAGCGCCCGGCTCATGACGGACCAAGCCCCGGTCTATAAGAAGATTGGCAAGAGCTTCCAGAGCCATGAAGTCGTGGACCATAGCAAGGGTGAGTACGCGCGCGGTGACGTGTTCACGAATAGCGCGGAAGGATTCTTCGGGATTCTCAAGCGCGGCATCTCTGGAATCTACCAGCATGTTGATGAGGAACACTTGCACCGCTATGTCGGAGAGTTTTCCTTCCGCTATAACAACCGCAAAGTGAATGATGCTCAGCGTGCGGACAATGCTCTGCGCGGAATCAGTGGCAAGCGTTTGACCTATCGGCGGATTGGTGAAGGACAAGAGTCACAAGTTTAAAAAGTAAGGAGCTATATGCCTCAGCCACTCCACTTGCAGTGCAGCTTGCAAGAAGGCTATGAGATTTTTCAGGAACGCCAAGAATTAGCCGCGCATATAGCGTCTATATCAGCCCTGTTTAATCATTTAGATTTTCTATTAGGACTGTTATTGGCTGAAATACTAGGTGCTAAGTGGGAACCCGCCTTAGACATGTATTTGGCTTTACGTGGCGCAAAAGAAGACGCGCTTAAAGCGGCAGCTCTCAAGCGGCTAGAAGAGAAGGACCAAGACGCCTTAGAAAAACTTCTGGATAACTTTAGAAATCGAGCGGGTGAACGAAACACAATAGTGCATGGGAAATGGTTTATTTCGGACAAATACCCAAACAGCTTAATCAGCATTAATACCTCTCAGTATTTCAAAATGTTGTTGAAGGTTCTTTCTCCCGGAGTCGGTTTTAGGAGACTCGACTATCTGCATCCAGCGGGCATCTCCGTTCCGGCAAATCATCCTTACTATCTAGTTTGGAATAAAGATGATTTTGTGGATGTGGAGAATAGGCTAAAGGATTCAATAGAAGAATTAGGAAAGTTCAAGACTCAAATTAGGGATCAGAATCCTTCCCCAAAGATTTGAGGGCATTGAGTATTTTGTCAGCAACATAACGCGCTTCAATGGCAGCAATATCGGAATCGAGACTAAGAGAGTTTCCATTGAAATGATTAAGCAATACTAAAACTATGGCGTCTCTCTCATTCGATGAGATTTCTTTTTCAGGAGGTATATTCATATGGCACGCTGGGAAAGCAGGGATTACAGAAATGTAAACATCGAAGTTGACAACAACGAATATGTGCGTTGCTCTTTCAAAGATTGCACTTTCACATACATGGGTGGACCATTCGCATTTATCGAATGTGAAATCACGCTGTCTCCAGATAAAACGCTTAATCTTTCAATAGGCGATGCCGCACAGAGGACTATTCAGTTTTTCCAACTTCTTGCATCTCAGCCCCACTTGCTGAAGGCAACGCGCGGGTTTCTTGAGTTAGCTGTCCTAGGTCAGGGGAAAATAAGTAATCCACCGCGATCCCATTAGCCGATGCGGCATTAACTTTCAGAGTGATAGGAGTGAAGTCAGGTGCCAGCGAAAAAGCCAAAACCCCGCGAGGATGACGTTTTGAAACGTCTCCTTTCGACCCCGCCGAAGAAGAAGGCCCCGAAGAAGTAAGGCCCTTACGGGCGCGCTTACTCACGGGCCGACCCCGTGCCCGTGGGGGCTTGCTTTGTCAGGTATATATACTGTATGTATATACAGTATAACGTCTGCCGTCAAATCTTGGGAAAATCTACTAAGGATTCAAAGGTTTGGATTCAGTCCTGGACGGCTTCTTTTTCACGTAGAGGGTCTTTACCACTTGGGCCACGGTCTCGCCCGAAGCGTCCACGATGTCCACGGTGAACTCCGGGAAATACTTCTCGCCGCCGGCGGTGTGGTCGAGGATCTCCCGGTACTTCGCCTCGCTGATCTCGAAGCGGGTGGTGACGGTACCGCGGCCGGGTTTCAGGTATTCGATGGCGGCGCGCCGGTCCCAGACGTAGTACTCCCGGCCCATGACTTGCATCAGCATGATCATGTAGCAGGCGTCGGTCATGGCAAACAGGCTGCCGCCGAAGTGCACGCCCACGTAATTCATGTTGTACCAGTGTTTCTTCAACACCACCTCCGCCTGGCGGTAATCCTCGGTGAGGCGGGTGATGCGGATGCCGGAGAACAGGAAGGGCGGCCAGAGGTTGATGATCCGGCGCAGGGTGGAGGCTTTCATGGGCCGGCGCTAGCCCGCTTTACGCCGGGTGCCGCGCTGCACGGATTTCACCGCGTCCAGCAGCAGGTCCATGCCGGCGCGGATCTCCCCCGGCGTCTGGTTGGCGAAGCCTAAGCGCAGGTGCGTGCCCGGGCGCGGCGTGGGTTGGAACTCCACTTCGGGGGCGACGTAGACACCGGCTTCCGCGGCGCGGCTGGCCACAAGATCGGAATCGACGCCGGTGTCCAGCCACATGGCCATGCCGCCGTCGGGCACGCTCCAGTTGAGCGGCAGGCCGCGCTCGCGGCCCGCTTCCAGGCATTCGATCATGGCGTCGCGGCGCTCGTGGTAGACGCGGCGCATGCGCTTCAGGTGCCGTTCGAAGCCGCCGTTCCCCATCCAGCGGGCCACAGCGTCCTGCATGAAGATGCTGTTCTGGCGGGTGACGATGGCACGCTGCCGCGCCAGGGGCTCGGCGAGCTCCTCGGGCACGGCCAGGAAGCCGATGCGCGCCGAGGGGAACATGATCTTGGAGAGCGTCGAGATGTAGATCACGAGGCCGCAGGGATCGCTGCTCACCATGGGCGCGATGGGCTGGCAGCGGAAGTGGAACTCGTGGTCGTAGTCGTCCTCCACGATGGGGATCTGGTGACGGCTCGCCAGCTCGTAGATGCGCAGGCGCCGCGCCGTGGGCAGGGTCACCGTGGTGGGGTACTGGTGGTGCGGAGTGAGGTAGATCATGCGGATGCGGTGCTTCTCGATGACCGCTTCCAGGGCATCCGGGTCCATGCCGTTGGCATCCACCTTCACGCCGATGGTCTCGCCGCCGGCGGCGCGGAACGCATCCCAGGCCGCGGCGTAACCCGGCACCTCCACCGCGATCTT
>Ga0126373_10000678_pt1 | contig 22903 bp, 19 predicted proteins | sample PanSoiMetPlot_11_FD_92545 | JGI IMG/M metagenome (GOLD analysis project Ga0126373, IMG submission 92545) | Tropical forest soil microbial communities from Panama - MetaG Plot_11 | ecosystem: Environmental > Terrestrial > Soil > Tropical forest > Bulk soil | place: Panama | collected 2016-02-17 | reverse complement strand
GTGACGACGGCCTATCTGGATGAAGCGGAGCGCTGCAATCGCGTGGGACTGATGAATCAGGGGAAGATGATTCGCTGCGAGTCGCCGCGGGCGCTGAAACATACATTGGAAGAAACCTGCTACGAGGTAGTGGCGTCGGATCGGCGCGGCGCTCGCGAGTTCTTGCAGGCGCAGCCCGGTGTGTTGAGCGTCGAACCGGCCGGGGCGACGCTGCATCTTTTTATCGATCCAGCACGAACTTCGGCCGACCAGCTTCAGGAGACCCTGCGCGCGCGGGGCCTGACGTCTGTGGAGTTTCGCCGCATCGTGCCGTCACTCGAAGATGTGTTCATCGGCCTGGTGCGCAAGGAGGAGGTCGTGCATGGAGGATAATGCAGTCCAAATGCGGGATCTGGTGAAGCGCTTCGGCGATTTCGTCGCCGTGGATCGCGTCACGATGGACGTCCGGCGCGGTGAGATTTTCGGGTTCCTAGGGCCGAATGGCGCCGGGAAATCCACTACAATTCGTATGCTATGCGGGCTATTGGCGCCAACGTCCGGAAGCGCGACGGTGGGCGGGCTCGACGTAGGAACACAATCGGAGCTCATCAAGCAGCGCATCGGCTATATGTCGCAGAAATTCTCGCTGTACGATGATCTGACGGTAGAGGAAAACATTGATTTTTTCAGTGGCATCTACGGTGTTCCTCGCGAGCGCCGGGCCGAGCGGAAAGATTATGTCCTCAAGATGGCGGGTATCGCAGAACGCCGAGCGAGCATGACGAATCTCCTCTCAGGCGGCTGGAAGCAGCGGCTGGCACTCGGGTGCGCGATCCTGCACGAACCGCCCATACTGTTTTTGGATGAGCCGACATCGGGCGTCGATCCTATCGCGCGGCGGACGTTCTGGGACTTGATTTATCAGCTCTCGAATGCCGGTCATACGATTTTCGTCAGCACGCATTACATGGACGAGGCTGAGTATTGTCATCGGCTGGCGCTCATGTATCGCGGCAAGGTAACGGCGCTGGGAACACCGGAGGAGTTGAAGCGGTCGCTCGGATCGCATCATTTGTTGTTGCTTGAGGTATCGGACCTGGTGGCTAGCATGACGCTGCTTGAGAAGATGCCGGGGGTGTCTGATGTCGCCGTGTTCGGCGGCGGGTTGCATGTCACAGTGGAAAACGACCAAAGCGCCATGCCGAAGATTCGGGAGGTGCTCGAGAAAGCCGGAGTCCAGGTACCGATTCTGGAGCCGATAGAGCCATCGCTCGAAGATGTATTCGTGGCGATGATTGAAAGGGAGGATCGGAAGGCGGCATGAGTTTTCGCAGATTAAAAGCCGTCACGGCTAAAGAGTTGCTTCACATCGTGCGCGATTCGCGAAGCTTGTATCTTGCGCTCGCGCTTCCGCTGGTCATGCTGCTGCTGTTCGGCTTCGCTCTCACACTGGACGTCGACCGCATCCTCACCGATGTCTACGATCAGGACCAAACGCCACAGAGCCGCGAACTAATCGATCAGTTTCGCTCTTCGCGCTATTTCCAGATCGAGCACAACGTGCACGATTACAAAACCATTGAGCGGGGCATCGATCAGAACACGATTCTGTTGAGCGTCGTCATCCCGAAGGATTTCGCCAAGCACCTGGCAGTGGGGCAGGAAGCCGATATCCAGATGTTGATCGACGGCAGCGACTCGAATACGGCGGGAATCGCACAGGGCTACGCCGAGGCGATCGTGCAAGGTTACGCGGCGCGAATGCGGGCCAACGCGCAGTCGCAACGCGGCGGTCAGGTGCAGGGTATGCCCGTGGATGCGCGCGTCCGTGTCTGGTACAACGGTGATCTCAAGTCGAAAAACTTCATCGTTCCCGGTTTGATCGCCGTCACCATGATGATTATTTCCTCCATGCTCAGTTCCCTCACGATCGCGCGCGAATGGGAGAACGGAACTATGGAGCAATTGCTCTCTACGCCGGTTCGTCCGCGCGAGCTGGTTCTCGGCAAGCTGCTCGCCTATTTCGCGCTCGGGTTCGCCGATATTCTGATCTGTCTCATTGTCGGTGTGTTCATCTTCCAGGTGCCGTTTCGCGGCAACGTCTGGTTCTTGTTTTTTGCCTGCTGTCTGTATTTGTTCGGCGCGCTGTCGTGGGGAATCTTCATTTCCGCCGGTGCGCGCTCGCAACTTCAGGCCTATCAGATGGGCATGCTGAGCTCATTCCTGCCGGGTTACATGTTGTCGGGATTTGTCTACGCCATTCGCGAGATGCCGAAAATCATCCAGGTCTTGAGCTACCTGGTCCCGGCCCGCTATTTCGTCACGATCCTGAACGGAGTGTTCCTGAAGGGCGTCGGCATTCGCGTGCTGTGGCTCGAAATTCTGATGCTCGGCTGTTATGCGGCCTTTGTGTTTGTCCGCGCGTCCGGCCGCATGCGCCAGAAGGTGGCATAAGATGCGAGAGCGTTTGTTCGAAATCATTCGCAAAGAGTATCGGCAGGCGTTTCGCGAGCCGCGCATGCGCTTTATGCTGTTTCTGCCGCCGGTGATCCAGTTGCTGATCTTCGGCTTCGCGGTGAACCTGGACGTAGATCACGGTCAAATTGCATGGCAGGATGGCGACCGCAGTTACGAAAGCCGGGAGTTGATGAGCGCCTTCGAGGCGTCACGACGATTGGAAGTGGTCGCGTGGCCCGCGAGCGACCGCGATGCACAAAGGCTGCTGGACGAGAGCAAAGTGGATCTGGTGGTGCACGTGCTCCCTGGCTTCTCCCGCGATATTCATCGCGGGCGTACGGCGTCGGTGCAGCTGCTGGTCAACGGGTCTAACTCAAACATCGCAAATATTGTCGCCGGTTATGCGAACTCGATTGTCGGCAGATTCGCTTCGGACGTGAGCGCGGATCAGGCGCGCGACCGGCTGGCGCACGGCATGTCGCCGCAACCGGTCCATTTTGCCATTCCTCAAGTCACGCTCGAAAGCCGCGTCTGGTTCAATCCCGAGCTCAAGAGCCGGAACTATTTTGTGCCCGGCATTGTCGTGAACATCCTGATGCAGATGACGCTGATGCTCACTGCCATGGCGATCGTGCGGGAGAAAGAAATCGGCACCATGGAGCAGTTGATGGTTACGCCCATCCGGCCACTGGAGCTGATGCTGGGCAAGACAATACCGTTCGCGGTCGTCGGCCTCGTAAACATGGCGACCGCGGCGACGGCGGCCATCGTCTTCTTTCGCGTGCCGTTCCGCGGTAGCGTGCTCTTGCTGTTTGCTTGCTCGATGCTGTTTCTGATGACCTCGCTCGGCGCGGGACTTTACGTTTCCACAATCTCGCGCTCACAGCAGCAAGCGATGATGACCACATTCCTGATATTCCAGCCATTTTTCCTGCTCAGCGGGTTTACGTTCCCGTTGCGTAATATGCCGATCTCGATTCAGTATTTGTCGCTGTTGAATCCGGTGCGGTATTTCATCGATATCGTGCGCGGCCTGTTCCTGAAGGGCAGCGGGGTGGACGTGCTCTGGCCGCAGATGGCTGCGTTGGCAATATTCGGCGTGACGATCTTGACGCTGAGCGCGATGCGGTTCCGGAAGCGGCTGGACTAGCCGCTCGCAATGAGTTCGAAACGTCGATCTTTCGTATAATTCGTATAATGTGATTGTAGCTTCAGAAAATCTCGCCGCCTCGTCTCGCGGCCGATCGAGGGACTCGCGCAAAAGGGGAGGCCGCGCGAACGGTTCCTCAAATATTTCGGGGTGCGCTGCGCCCTTTGCGCTTCTAACTTGACTCGGGAGAGCCAACGATGATCCAACTCAAAGTGAACGGGACCGCGCGTCAGTTTGACGGCGATCCGGACATGCCGCTGCTGTGGTACCTGCGCGACATCCTCGACATGACCGGCACGAAATTCGGCTGCGGCGTGGGACTGTGCGGCGCTTGCACAGTGCACGTCAATGGCGCGGCCACACGTAGCTGCTCGCTGCCAATGAAGCAGGCGGCTGGCAAGAACATCCTGACCATCGAAGGGCTCGCTCCCAAGGGCGATCATCCGCTGCAACAAGCCTGGCGCGCCAACAACGTACCGCAATGCGGATATTGCCAGAGCGGCCAGATCATGCAGGCCGCCGCATTACTCAAACAAAAGTCGAAGCCCACCGATCACGACATCGACGAAGGGATGTCCGGCAACATCTGCCGCTGTGGAACATACCAACGCATACGCGCGGCGATCAAGCAGGCCGCGGGGGTGAAAGCATGAACGGCATTTCGGTAGTCAGCCGCAGAGGGTTCCTCGAAGGTGTATTGTCGGCCGGCGCGCTGGTTCTGGCCGTGCCGCTGGCCCGGACTTTGAACGCGTCCGATGCCGACAAGGCCGCTTTCCATCCGGGCGTGTACGTCGGAATCGAACCGAATGGCCAAGTCATTATCGTGGTGCATCGCTCAGAAATGGGGACCGGCGTTCGTACCACGCTTCCCATGGTGCTGGCCGACGAGCTCGAAGCCGATTGGAAGCGGGTTCGCATCGAACAGGCCATCGGCGACCGTAAGTATGGATCGCAGAACACGGATGGCTCGAACTCGATTGTGGAGTTCTATCAGCCTTTCCGGCAAGGCGGCGCTACCGCGCGCATGATGCTCGAAAGCGCTGCTGCTTCGAAGTGGGGAGTCGCAGCGTCCGAGTGCCAGGCGAAGAACCACGAGATTGTGCACGCAGCCAGTGGCCGCAAGCTGGGATTTGGCGAGCTGGTTGCGGCTGCCTCGCAACAGCCGGTGCCGAAAAAGGAAGATCTGAAGTTCAAGCCGGCGTCCGAGTATCGCTACATCGGCAAGGATATTCCGATCACCGATCTCGACAAGCTGGTCACCGGCGGACGCGCTTTCGGTATGGACGCCAAGGTTCCCGGCATGGTTTATGCCTCCATCGAACATCCGCCGGTGCTCGATGGCAAGGTGGTCAAGGTAGACGACTCGGATGCGCTCAAGGTGCCCGGCGTCAAACAGACCTTGCAGATCGAAGGCTACAAGCCCCCGAACTACATGTTCAATTCGCTCGGCGGAGTGGCCGTTATCGCCGATAACACCTGGGCTGCGTTCCAGGGGCGGAAGAAGCTCAAGATCGATTGGGATCTCAACACGCCACACGCAACCTACGATTCGACGGCCTACAAGAAGGAACTTCAGGAGACGGCGCGCAAGCCCGGGCGCGCGGAGCGGCAGCTGGGCGATGTGGATGCCGAGTTCGCCAAGGGCGGCAAGATTATCGAAGCCGAGTATTACGTCCCGCATCTGGCGCACGCTCCCATGGAGCCGCCGGTTGCGGTGGCCGAGTTCAAAGACGGCAAAGTTAACATGTGGGCGCCCGTCCAGGATCCGCAAACTACGCAACAGACGGTGGCGCGCGCAGTGGGCATCAAGCCGGAAGACGTCACCTGCAACGTGACGCTGCTCGGCGGTGGATTTGGGCGAAAATCGAAGCCCGATTTCTGCGCCGAAGCCGCCGTGCTGTCGAAGCAGCTCGGCAAGCCGGTGAAGGTAGTCTGGAGCCGCGAGGACGACTTGCGTTTCGACTACTTCCATTTCGTTGCGGCAATGTACATGAAGGCCGCGGTGGACGAAAAAGGAATGCCGACCGCCTGGTTCGGCAGGAGCGTCTATCCGCCTATGCTGCAAAGCTCGGATAAGCCCGGTTACGGTTCGCTCGGATTCATGGGATGGATGGATGTTCCGTGGGAGATTCCTAACATCCGAACCGAAAACGGCATGGCGCAGGGACACGTGCGCGTCGGCTGGCTACGGTCGGTGGCGAATATCCCGCACGCGTTCGGCGTTCATTCGTTCGTCGATGAGCTGGCCGCGGAAGCTAAGCGCGATCGCGTCGAGTACCTGTTGGCGCTGCTCGGCTCCGACCGGATCGTCGATACCACGGCTCGTGGGCGAGGAGGGCGCGGAGGCGGCGCTGCTCGTCCGAATCCTTATCCGATCGACACAGCGCGCTTCAAACGCATTGTGCAGATGGTCGCCGATCAGAGCGGCTGGGGCAAAAACAAATCCGGCAACGGGCGCGGCTGGGGCATTGCCGTGCATCGGAGCTTTTTGACTTATGTCGCCAGTGTGGTTCAGGTCGAAGTGGATCACGAAGGCCACCTCCACATTCCGCGTGTCGATACCGTGGTGGATGCCGGGTTCGTCGTCAACCTCGAGCGTGCCCGCGCGCAGTTTGAAGGCGCAGCCGTGTTCGGAACCAGTCTCGCGCTGATGGGCGAGATCACAAGCGGGGACGGACGCATTCAGCAGTCCAATTTCCACAATTACCCGGTGGCGCGAATGAACGAAGCGCCAACCGAGACGCACGTCACCATCGTCAAGAGCGAGGCAGCTCCGGCCGGGATCGGTGAACCGGGAGTTCCTCCCATCGCGCCGGCGATCTGCAACGCTGTTTTCGCCGCCACCGGCAAGCGCGTGCGCGAGCTACCGCTCAAGAAAGCGAAGCTCGTCTAGCGGGCCAGGAATTTTTTAAGCATCGCAATCTGGCCGGCGTGGTACAGGTGGTGCTGCGTCACGCCCTCGAGCATAAAGCGCACCGAGTAATTCGTTCCGGGCACGCCCTTTCTTAGCGAATCCGCTGGGAGGGCCCTGATTGCTGCTTCGAGCGCCACGGTCTCGCTGTCGAGGCTGGTGAGCGTTTTCTGCCAGGCGTCGTTACGTGAATCGGCAGGAGGCCAATCTTGATCGCCGGTTAGGTCCACGGCCTCTCCGTTCAAACGCCGGCCGACCGCCGGAATCCAGGCGGCTACGTGCCGCGCGATTTCCCAGATTGAATGGGCATCGGGAATCGGCCGGCTGGACGCCATCTCCGGCGTGACGCCAGCCAGAACTTCCTTCAGAGCGGGACCGTGCCAGGCTTCGCCGGTGTGTGCGCGGCGTAACTGATCTGCGAGAAATTCGGTATCGGTCATTGATGTAACCTCCTAATCTAGATTAGAAGGTTACACTGTAGCAAGGCGCGCAGTAACCTGTCAATCTGCTATAGCTGGTTACAGACAAAAACGGATGCCAACACCTATGAAGTTCATCGGCGGGCTTCCCTGCCTCGACTTTCTGAATACGGTCGGTGGCTGGAAACAAGGCCGCGTCATTGAAGACAAATTCGTGACGTATTCGGACCTAGTTCGTTGGGCTGGACTTGCTGGCTTGGCAGTCCGGAGGCCGGCGCGTCCGAATCCGCGCAAGTCGGCAGAAGTGCTCGCACGCGCTCGTTCGCTCCGGCTGGCGCTGCATCGCGTCTTCATCTGTGCTGTAGAGAATCGGCCTCCCGGACACGCCGATCTTGCGATCTTCACCCGCGAACTCTCGCTCGCGCGGGAGCATCAAGCGCTCGTCGAGCAGCGTGGTAAGTTTCTCTGGAAATGGGACGACGCTCCGGCAATCGATGCGATCTTGTGGTGCGTGAGCCAATCGGCCGCCGATCTTCTGACCTCGCCCGATCTCGGTCGCGTGCGGTGCTGCCTGGGCGAGAACTGTGGCTGGCTTTTCCTCGACAGGACACGCAACCGCAGCCGGCATTGGTGCGACATGAAAGACTGCGGCAATCTGGCAAAGGTGCGGCGATTCCGCGCGCGGCTCACCCGACCCGGAATACGTTCGACTCCCTAGCCCGGGAGCACAAAGAAACCCTAGTTCTGCAAAATCCTTCAAACCCGCAAGCCATTGCGGTTGTCGCGCTTTCGCGACCTCTCTCAGTATTTCGACCGGCTACGGTCCCCGATTCGCCTTACGAACTATAAGGTTTTCGTACCGGCTGCCGATAAAGCAGTAACAAGCGAGAAAATTGTGCGGCTGTTTGCTTTCAAATCCGTCGAGGCTCAGGCCGGAGAGATTTCTGATCCGATCATGCGGCTCCGCTTCCTGAAAGTGTGCGCGGCCGCGTATCCCGAGCCCATGCCCGTCAAGCGGAATAAAGGGGTAGCTTGGTTCTGTTTTGCACTGTTGCTCGCGGGACTGCTCGCGCCCGGCTACCAGGCTTCCGACGGTGGAAACACGCCCGCGCCGCGCGCACCCCGTCTTTCGTCCCAAGGCGCGGCCACGGATTTAGCGAAAGTCTGGCTGGTGGACAAGTCCAACGGCTTTGAAAGCTACAGCAACGGGCTGCGCATCGATGACCGCTATGAAGTCGCCAACGAGACTCGCGTCTTCTATCCGGTCTATCATCGCGCGCATGTGGATGTGACCGAGCCGGAGTGGCGCAGCGAGCCGGCCGGGATCGTCTATCACACCACCGAGAGCGATCAGGCGGTGTTCGATGCCGAGAACAACGCCAATCTCAAGCGCATCGGGCGCGATGTGTTGAACTTCATTCGCGACAGGCGCTGCTATCACTTCATGATCGACCGTTTCGGTCAAGTCTACCGGGTAGTGAGGGAGTCGGACGTCGCTTTCCATGCTGGGAACTCCATTTGGGGCGACGACCAGGTTTACTACGTCAATTTGAACGCCAGCTTCCTGGGTATCGCGTTCGAGACGCAGACGCTGCGCGTCGAAGATCTGCCGAGCGCGAACGCGGCGCAGATACACTCTGCGCACGTTCTGACGGAGATGCTGCGCAGCAAGTATCGCATCGCGGCGGAGAACTGCGTCACGCACGCGCAGGTGTCGGTGAATCCGGACAACATGCGCATCGGATATCACACCGACTGGGCAGGAAATTTCCCTTTCCTCGATTTGGGTTTGAAAGACAACTATGCGATCCCGCCGCCGAGCATCTACGCGTTCGGCTTCACGTACGACCCCATTTTCGTCCACGCCACGGGCGTGCGCTTGTGGGAAGGATTAGTCCTGGCCGACGATCAGACGCGCAGCCATGCGCTCGCCGCCGGCGCAACTGTGGCGCAATATCGCACCGGTCTGCGGCGCGAATACAAGGAAATTCTCAAAACGCTGAAAGAAGCCGAATCGGTCAAGGAGGCCCCTCATGCCAGTTCATGACAAACGTTCCGCCATTGGGTTAGACATCGGGACCAGCCGCGTGTGCCGCGCACAAATTGCAGGCGAAGAGTTCCAATACGAAACGCAGCTCAACGCCTTCGTGAGCCTTCCGTACTCAAAGATCACCGAGAACATTCTCGAGAAGGAACGCGTACCTCACAGCGTCTTGGGCTCCGAGATCATCGTTCACGGAAACGAGTCGGACCGGTTCGCCGATCTGCTCAACGTCGAAACACGGCGCACCATGAGTAAGGGCCTACTGAATTCGTCGGAGCCAGCCAGCCTCGACATGCTGCGGAAGATCATCGACTCGCTGCTCACGAACTCCAAGGAACGCTACAAGCTGTGTTTCACAGTGCCAGCGGCGCCGCTCGGAGCAGAAGAGAACCTCACTTATCACGAGGCCACTCTGAAGCGGGTACTGAGCGACATGGGCTATCACGTATCGAGCATCAACGAGGGCCTGGCGGTGATCTATTCCGAGCTCGAAAGCTCGAACTATACCGGCATCGGCATCAGTTGCGGCGGCGGCCTGTGCAACGTTTGCGTGGCGTATCTTTCCGTGCCTGTGTTGAGCTTCTCGGTTCCGCGCGCTGGCGACTATATCGACATGTCGGCCGCGTCCATAACCGGCGAGCGCGCCAATCGCGTCCGTATGACGAAGGAAGACTCGTTCCACTTCAACGGATTCTTCGCCGATAAGCTCCAGCAGGCGCTGAGTGTCTACTACGACGAAATGATCCAATCGCTGGTGCATGCCCTGAAGCAGGCTTTTGCGAATCCGCGCAACCTGCCCAAACAGAATCGCCCGCTGCCCATCGTCATCAGCGGTGGAACAGCGCTGCCCGCTGGGTTCCTGGCCCGGTTCGAGAAGATTCTTCTGGAAGCCGAGCTACCGATTCCGACCGCCGATATCAGGCTGGCCGCAGATCCGCTGCATACTTCGGCGCGAGGAGCGCTGGTGGCGGCTTTGTCGGAGGCTTAAGAGTTAAGCGTTTTGCGCGATTGCGTTGCGTCGCCGCTAGTTGACTGGTTGCGGCCCGGGCGACTGTGTCCGGAATTCGTATTGGTGAATTTCGATCGCGGCTCTGCCTTCTTCACAACGAACTACCCGGCCGCGAGCCACGAGCTTCAAGGCGACCTTGCTGTTTAACTGCGCCGGCCAACTGATCGAAATCTCGAGCCGGCGTCCAGGAATCAGATACTGATCCGTCGTGAACAGCACACCGTTGCTGCTCATGTTAATTGTTCTGCCGCTGCCGACCTCTTCGGTGTTCTTCCGATTCAAAACCTTGAATCGAACCTCCCGCTCGATCGGGAACCTATCCGCGCCGCGGCGTTCATCTTTGGATTTGTCGGTTTTCAAACTGGCCCCCAGCATAGTCATGTCCTCGCTTCATTTACTGCACCCTCAGATTGCGCTACGCCAGTGGGGACACCAATAGCAGATACTTACTAATTTAGGCTGGTACCCCGCGTTTGCAGGGATAGTACTTTAGAACTGGCGGGACAAATTACTTCTGGGGCTCTGCGTTGTGTTTCTTACGGTTACGGATCTCTTGGAGTCGTTCTTTGAGGTGTAGCTCGGCGCCTCGACCGGTCGGCTCGTAAAAAACCGTGCCCGCCAGTGACTCGGGAAGGCACTCCATGCCGGTCAGCGCATCTTCGAACTTATGTGCATGCTGGTAGCCGGCGCCGTAGCCCCATTGTTTCATTGATCCAGTGACCGCGTTTCTTAGGTGAAACGGAACCGGTTCGGCCCGGTGGCTCTCGACGGTCTCCATAACGCGTCCTAGCGCACGATAAGACGCGTCGGACTTCGGCGCAAGCGCCAGGTAGATGGTGAGCTGACCGAGCGCGAGATCGCCTTCCGGGATGCCTAGGAAGTGGACCGCTTGTTGGGCAGCGATGGCTTGTTCGATTGCGCGCGGATCCGCCAAGCCGATGTCTTCAATCGCCATCCGAACCAGCCTTCGAGCGATGTACAAACGATCCTCGCCCGATTCGAGCATCCGGCCGAGCCAGTATAACGACGCGTCCACATCCGATGACCGGACCGACTTATGGAGCGCCGAGATGATGTTGTAGTGCTCCTCGCCAGTTTTGTCATAGAGCAGCATCTTGCGCTGCATTGAGTCCTCGACGGCTTGCGCCGTGAGTTGGCTGTCAGGCGAGGCTGCAGCGGAGAGTTCCAGGATGTTGTAGGCCGTCCGGGCGTCGCCATTCGAGTAGATCGCGATTTGACGGAGCAGTTCCTCGGAGGCTTCCACCTTGACGAGAGGCAACGCGCGCAGTAGCAATGCTACGATCTCGTCCTCAGTAAGCGGCTTCAGCATGTAGACTTTGGTTCGCGAAAGCAGCGCCGAGATCACTTCGAACGACGGATTCTCGGTTGTCGCGCCGATCAGGATAATGTCGCCGCGCTCTACGTAGGGCAGAAACGCGTCCTGCTGAGCCTTGTTGAAGCGATGGATTTCATCGATGAAAATCAGCGTGCGGCGGCCCAGCCGGCGATTGCGCTCGGCATCGGCCATCACGGCCTTGATTTCCTTGATGCCGCTCAAGACAGCGCTAAACGGAATGAAATCGCAGTGGGTCACGCGCGCGATGATGCGCGCGAGAGTGGTCTTGCCGACTCCCGGTGGTCCCCATAGGATGATCGAGCTAAGCTGGTCGCGCTCGATCTGCGCCCGCAGCGGTTTGCCCGGACCGAGAATGTGCTGCTGGCCGACGTAGTCGTCGAGCGTGGCCGGGCGCATCCGCTCGGCCAGAGGACGGCTGGCGTCATCTTGCGCCCTGGCAAGCGGGTCCTGCTCGAACAAGCTCATACCGACATCCGCTGCCGCCGCGCGACGTACAAGGCGATGCCGGCCGCGAGCGCCGCATTCAGCGATTCCACGCCCGCCGTGGGAATCCGAACGGGCATAGCTTTGGAGCCGACGCGCTCGCTGACGCCGTGACCCTCGCTCCCCACTACGAGCGCACAGCGGCGGGTGAAATTGGACTCGCTCACCTCGCGCGCACCCCTCGGCACAAGCGCGTAGAGCTCCACCTTGCGCTGCTCAACGGCGGCAAGAACTAAGCTTGGGTCCATCGCAGCCACCACCGGGACCCGAAAAATGGAGCCGACGGATCCGCGCAGGCACTTGGGGTTGTATGGATTGACACTGCCCTTCAAGAATGCAACCCCGGTGGCGCCGAATGCTTCGGCCGCGCGCAGGATAGCTCCGGCGTTGCCGGGATCTTGCAGGCCATCGAGGATCACCGTCAGGCACTCACCGCGAAATAGTTGCTCGACAGTCCAGTGCGGAGGCCGCACCAGAGCAATAACGCCTTGACTCGCTTCCGTTGAAGCAATACTGCGGAAGAGGTCATCAGGCATGACCGTCACACGGATGCTCTTCAGCCCGCGAACGTGGCCCTCGACCGCCGTCCGCACGGATTCGGCGGCGAAAACGCCTGCAATTTCGCAATCGCTGCGCAGAGCTTCTTCGAGCAAATGAAAGCTTTCGGCCACGGCTAGTCCGTCTTCGGTAGTCGACCCGCGCAGGATCGCTTTGCGCACGTCTTTGATGATCGGATTTCGCGGGCTGGTGAGAGTGGGCATAAGCTTGCGAATTCGTGGCGGCCTGCCAAATCTATCATGGAACGGATGCGCGTGAGAGCGCCAGCCGCCGTTGGTTCCTGCATTGCAGCTGTGAGCCGCGGTCACTGCGCAGATGGGCGAGCGCTGCAAACAAAGCGAGGAACGCGTTTACGTCCTCTTCCGCCTCATCCGACGTAACAAAATTACAGTCACGGTACTAAAACCAAACCCATTTCGAAAATCGACGTTACATCTTGACGTTACATTTTCTCTTAGATAGAGTCTTAGAGGCTATCCCAAATGGAGCAACGCAAAGCACAGAGATTTGATCTGCGCCTGCCGGTGGAATTGGTGCGCGGCGGCACGCGGTCGCTGGCGGAAACCGGCGAAACCCGGAATTTGAGCTCGGTTGGGGTCCTTTTTCGATCCGAGGCACGCTTGAGGATTGGCGAGCCTCTCGAATATGTGATCACTTTGCCGACGGCATCTCCGGCGAGTTACCAAGTGCGGATCCATTGTCTTGGAAAAGTGGTTCGGTTTGCGCGGAAAACCGAGGTCGCTGCGACGCTTGAGCGCTACGAATTCGTGCGTTAGTAAACGCTCAGTTGTGTAAGAAACTGTAAAGCCGCTTCCTTCCCTCGTTCTCCCACTTCACCGATAGGTCCGACACAAGCGGGACACCCTGCTTCGCAGGCACACGATTTCAGGACCTCAATCGACGCCGTCAAGAGTTTACCCAAAAGATTGAAGAGCGGCTGGCTCTGCCCGATGCCGCCCGGGTACCGGTCAAACAGGAACAGGTCTGGTTCGAAGCTACGCCGAGCCTTCGCGATGTCTTCCGTGATGGCGACGCCGAGGTCGCGGGGATCCGACATCAGCACGACCGCCGCGACAGTGCGAAGGACATTCGCCATCCCCGTGAGACCGTTTTGCTTTTCAGTCTTCGTCAAGTTGGGGAAGCGGGCGAGAAACGGTCCGGGGAAGTGGAGCCAAAACGCTGTGGTGTGCATCTCCTGCTCCGGCATCGAGAGGTTGCCGGCGCCCACGTTTTCAAGCGTGTAAAACCGAATTTTCTTGAAGCCAACGACCTGCGTATTGATGCGAACGTCTCCATGCGCCGCGGTTGCGCCATTGACGTCGCGCGATTCGAACTGCTCGAGTTGCTTGACCTGCGTGTAGTCGATGGCGTCGGTGAAGTAGTCCGAATCGACACGGCGGACGTAGGCTTTGCGGCCGTCGTAGTCGAATTTCTCCACTTGATACTGCCGCGCTTCATGCAGATAGATGGCTTTCTCATGCAACGTGGCGAGTGCCATCGGGAATGAAACCTCCGCGATCACTTCGTGCGCGCTGGTGATGTCGACAACGACGAAGTTGTCGCTGGTAACGGCGCGCAAGCTGATGGCATCGGCCGGGTACGTATCGGAAGTCCAGTGCCAACAACCGGCGGAGTGATGTAATAGTCCAGCCTCTTCGCCCAAAAAGCGGCACAGCTCATCGGTCGCGTGCGGGCCGAATTTTTCGCCGTCGTGAATCGGCAGCTCGAAGGCGGCGCACTTGAGATGACTGACCAGGATTTCGAGGTTGTCGGCGTTGATATAGGCGTGTTCGGGTGAACGGTCGAAGAAGTATTCGGGGTGCTCGATGATGTACTGATCGAGCGGCGCGCTGGAGGCAACCAGGACAGCCAGCGACGCGGTCTGCCGGCGTCCAGCGCGTCCGGCCCGCTGCCAGGCTGAAGCGATCGAGCCCGGGTATCCGGCCATAACGACCGCGTCGAGCGAACCGATGTCGATGCCGAGTTCGAGCGCGTTGGTTGCAACTACGGCGCGAATCTCGCCCGCGCGAATCTTGCGCTCGATCTCCCTGCGCTCGCGCGGCAGATACCCCCCGCGATAGCCGCGCACAGTGTCGCCAGGAAGCGGGCCGCGCTCGCAAACGTCACGCAGGTATTTCAAAAGAATCTCGGTCGCCAGCCGGCTGTTGGCGAAGACCAGCGTCTGTTGATTCCGCTCGATGAATTCGGTGGCAATCCGGCGAGTCTCGTGCAAGTAGCTGCGTCGAATCCCGAGCTGGCGGTTCACGACCGGCGGATTGTAGAAGACGAAATATTTTTCGCCGCTTGGCGCTCCGTTACGATCCGCGAGTTCGAACGGCGCTTCGGTCAAGGCTTCCGCCAGCTCCTTCGGATTCGCGATGGTCGCCGAGCAGCAGATGAACTGGGGCTTCGAGCCGTAGAATTCGCAAATGCGGCGCAGCCGGCGCAGCAGATTCGCAAGATGGCTGCCATAGACACCGCGGTACGAATGCAGCTCATCGATCACCACATAGCGCAGGTTCTCGAAACATTTCGCCCATTTCGTGTGGTGCGGAAGGATCCCGCCGTGCAGCATATCGGGATTGGTCAGGATCACATTGGCCCGCTCGCGAATCGCGCGCCGGGCGTCCTGCGGCGTATCGCCATCGTATGTAAAGGCGCGGATGCAGGACCCCATTGCGTCGACAGCGGCCTGGAACTCGTGCAGTTGATCCTCAGCCAGAGCCTTGGTGGGAAACATATAGATGGCGCGCGCGCCCGGCTCTTCAGTGACGCGCTGGAGCACGGGCAGGTTGTAGCAGAGCGTCTTGCCGCTCGCGGTGGGCGTGACAACGACGACGTTCTTACCCTCAAGGCACAGCCGGATCGCGCCCGCCTGGTGGGTGTACAGGCGTGGGATGCCGCGCGATTCGAGCATGGCGCGAATCGCTGGCGCCACGGTCTCTGGAATCGGCTCGTACTCACCCTCGCGCGCTGGCTGATGGCGGATTGCGCGAATCGGAGAATCGGGATCGGCCATCCATTGCTGGAATTGCGCGACCGAGCTTTCTACGCTAGTACGCCGCGCGACGCCGAATAAAGACGCGCCGTCCGTGAATTCGAGCGAGAGGTTCATTTTGATATTCGCCTTTTCTTTGCCAAGCGTACACCAAACACGACACACGCGTCCAGCAAAATCCCTGACACTTTCCGGCCGCAACCCTGTAATCTGAAACCGTGCAGCTTACCATTACCGACTGGTTCGTCGTCGCGCTTTACTTCCTGTTTAATCTCGGGATTGGGCTTTACTACAAGAGCCGCGCGGGAAAAAACGTAACTGAGTTTTTTCTCTCCGGGCGCAATGTGCCGTGGTGGCTTGCTGGGACTTCGATGGTTGCGACAACATTCGCAGCCGATACGCCGCTGGCCGTGACAGGGATGGTCGCGATGGGCGGCGTCGCGGGCAATTGGCTGTGGTGGAATTTTGTCGCGAGCGGCATGCTCACCGTGTTCTTCTACGCGCGGCTGTGGCGCCGTTCCGGCGTAATGACCGACATCGAGTTTTCCGAGACTCGCTACTCGGGCAAGCCGGCGGCGTTTCTGCGCGGATTTCGCGCCCTCTATCTTGGCATTCCGATCAATTGCATCATCCTCGGCTGGGTGAACCTTGCGATGGTCAAGATTCTCGGCCTCATCTTGGGGGTCGACAAGCTGCAAGCGCTATTGATCGTGATGGGATTGATCGCGCTCACGTCGTTCATCTCGACGCTCTCCGGGTTGTGGGGCGTGCTGGTGACCGATCTGTTTCAGTTCGTCATCAAGATGGGGATGGTGACGGCGCTAGCTGTGTTCGCGGTGAAGGCGGTGGGTGGAATCGACGGGTTGAAGTTGAAGCTCGCGGCGCTCGACCAGGCACACGGCATCGCACAGGGTGGTCATGGGTCCGTCCTGAATTTTGTCCCCGATCTCAACTCAGCGTGGATGCCGATGATCACGTTCCTAGTCTACATTTCGATGAACTGGTGGTCGACGTGGTATCCGGGCGCCGAGCCGGGCGGCGGCGGTTACGTCGCGCAGCGCATGTTCTGTGCCAAAGACGAAAAGAATTCTCTGCTAGCGACGTTGTGGTTCAACATCGCGCATTACGCGGTGCGTCCTTGGCCGTGGGTATTGGTTGCACTGGCGTCGCTGGTACTGTTCCCTGGCTTGAAGGACCCCGAAACCGGATACATCCGAGTGTTGATCGCTTATCTTCCGCCTTCGCTGCGCGGCCTCATGATCGCGGCATTCGCGGCAGCGTACATGTCCACCATCGCAACGCAGCTCAACTGGGGCGCCAGCTATTTGATCAATGACTTCTATCGCCGTTTCTGGAAAAAGAACAAAAGCGATCATCACTACGTCGTCGTGTCGCAATGGGCGACGGTTCTGCTGACGATCGTTTCCGCCGTGGTGACGTTTTACATGGACTCGATCGCGGGCGCATGGAAACTGCTGCTCGTCACGGGCGCGGGGACGGGCGGCGTCCTGCTGCTGCGCTGGTACTGGTGGCGCATCAATGCCTGGAGCGAGGTATCGGCGATGATTTCAGGGTTCGTCGTTTCGCTTGGGCTGCAAATCGGCTGGGGGCTCGACAAAGATCAGCCGCGCGATTTCGCTTGGATCATGATCATCACCGTTTCGATCACGACCGCGGTTTGGCTGATCGTGACGTTTCTCACGAAGCCGGAGTCCAAGGAAACCTTGGTCGCGTTTTACCGGCGCACTCATCCTTCGGCAGTCGGATGGCGGCCGATCGCGCAACTCGCGCCGGATGTGCGGCCGTCGACGGGTGGTCTTTACAATCTCCTCGACTGGATCTGCGGCTGCATGTTGATCTATGGAATTCTGTTCGGCACCGGGAAGCTGCTGTTGAAGGAATTCGCCCTCGGCTCGGCGTTACTGGCGGCTGGCATCGCGGCCGGCGTGGTCATCTATTGGGATCTTTCACGCCGCGGCTGGAGTTCCGTTGTCGACTGATTCATTTCAAGCGATACAGATTATAGCGCTCGCTCGTTCCAGCGAGTTCGATTCCCCACTGCGCCTGGCGTGCCAAAAAATCTCGCGAACCGGGATCGAGCTCGTGAATCGCGAGTGCCTGAATGTTCTGGCGTTCCAGATTTTCGATCGCGGCACGCCGAAGACGCGGCGGCATGGCGTTTTCGAGCCTTTCAGTGTGCACGGCGACGGGCCGGCCGTCGGCCTGAAGCGTCAGTTCACCGGTTTGATCGGCGGAGTCCACCGTCAGACGATCCAAGCGCTGAGGTTTTCCGAAATCAACTTCAACATACATTCCCGGTGCGGCTGTGCGCCGCGTTGCCCACTTGGTCAGCGGGCTGTTGTCGAACGCGAGTTGCACGTCCCAGGGATTCGGCGATGCACGCAGCCGCCACTCTCGCGCGCGCGGGTGTTCGATGCCTTGCTCGAAAAACCGGAGTTCGCTCACCGTCCAATCGGCGGTCCGCTCGGGGCCCGAAAGAACCAGCCGCATCGTTCTTGCCGTGACAGGGGAAAAGGAAAGAGCAGTGCGCGATCCCGGCTGATACTCCGGGTTGATCGCGCCGCGCAGCGACTCGCCCAGGCGAACGCCAAGTGCCGATTGCCACTCGACCACCAGCGGATGCGAGTGATATTCGAACTGAAACGTGCGAAAGCAGAAAACGCGGGCGCCGGGCGAGAGCTTCGCGTCCATGAGTTTTCCGAACTGGTAAGCATCCAGGTGACGCCCGAGATAAGCGGATTCCGGCGTAATCCGCAAAGCCGCTTTCCAATCCGGCCATTCCATTCGGGGTGCGGCGCGGCTCGCGTATTTCGTCATCACGTAGGGGGCGGCCGCGATCGCATGCAGGGCAATAACTCCCACCGCGACAAGCCGCCATCGTGCGACTACCATGCCGAGAGCGAGGGAGGCGAACAAAAGTGCGGGAAACAGAAAGCGAGCGTAATGTACCTCAAAGGCAACCAAAGCGAATACCGCGGCGGCGACCAACAATCGCCGGCCAGCGCGAGTGCGCAACCCTAGCATCGCGAGTGGAGTGAGAAGAAATACGGGACCGATGAAGCCCTGCGTCCGTGTGCCGCGCGTCGTCAGGTCATATGGCAACTGCCAAACGTTGAGCGCGCCAAGCGATCCGACATTGCGGCTGTAATCCGTTTCGCTTGACGGATACAGATACGGATTGCTGAAGATGCGATTCGCGAACGGCGCGACGGGATTGCTCCACACCACGGCGTCCTTAGCGATCCAGGGCGTCATCACGATCAGCGCCGGCAACAGCGCGAACGCGAGCGAGCGCCAGCGGCGATGAATCAGGATCACGCCGAGCAGGTACAGCAGCGCGAGTCCGCCGGGGTATTTGATGGCGTAAGCGAAACCCGCCAGTAGTCCGGCGAGCACGAGCAGTCGATCGTCATGCTGCTCACGCCAGATCTCGATCAAGTAGAACATGGAGAAGACGACGCTAGCTAACGCCACGTCCACGTAAGCCGTCGTTCCATCGAGCGCGACTGCCGGGCTCAAGAAAAAGAGCAATCCGGCGACAACGCCCGCGCCAGGTGAGCCGATCCTACGAGCGTACGAAAGAATTCCCCAAGGTAGGGCCAGCAGAAACGCGAGATGCACGACGGCCGGCGCACTATCGCCTCCGAGCGACAGCGCAAACAAGTAGAGCATCTCCATGCCTTCCGATAGTCCCGCCAGCAGATCCGTTGTAATGGCGGGAATGTGATGTTCGCGCAGATAAAGCGCCGGCAGCGCGACGTGATACATGGTCGCATCGGGGCTTGACTCCGGACACAGGGCTGCGGCGAGATACACGAGCCCACCGGCGGTGTACAAGGCGGCGAACAGCATCAACCATGGGCGCGGCACTCGATCGAGGGTCGGCGCGCTCAGCCGCAGCGATCTTGTGAAAGCTGCGACCGCCAAGATTGCGCATCCTGCAGCGAGGAAAACACCCGCGTCCGCCAAATGCAGAACGGACAGTAGGAACACGAGCGTGCTCAAACAGGCCGCGCCGACATTGAAGGCGAGAAACAAATCTTCGGCGCGGCCCAATTTGATCCGCATTCCGGCAAGCAGCGCCTTCCCGAGCGCGAGGCTGACACAAATCGTGAACGCGGCCGCGAGAAGAATGCGCACGATCATTTCGAGCGCCTCGCGAAACCGATCGAATTCAGAAAAAGGCCGTAGACGGTCCCATCCGGGAGGCGCCAAGGCGGGTTGATGTCGAGCGAAATGTCGATCGGTCCGGCCACTGCGATCCAATCGTCCGGAACAGGGTGTCTGTATTCCGTGTCGCCCGGGTAAGAAAATCGGTACGACCGGAAGCGGTGGCCGTTGATGTTCACGGTAAATTCCACGGGTCCACGGGCGAGCAGAGAATCATCGCCGATCAGGAGTCGGATATAGAAATCGAGATGGTGACGCTCGTCGACATCGAAGCGGAATGCCGGATGCAGCCCAGTGAAGCGCCATTCGGTCGCATGCAGCTCCGCGTAGACATCTCTCAGGACGTGCGTATCGATGTCGGGATCCGACATCGCGAGCGCCAACCGGCTGACTGGCAGCACGACGGCAGGCTCGGGCCCGGGCGGCAACATCACCTGGACCGGCGGCGGATACGATTCCGGAGCGCGGCTACAAGAACACGCGAGAAAGATCAGCGCGATTGCGAGCAGCGAACTATGAGGCAGTCTGCTGATGTTCATGCTGCGCCAACGTTGCATGCGCCGGATCCAGGGCGACGCGCCGTTTTAACAGATTCTCGATTGCTTCGGCCCCGTATCCCAAACTCTGCAGGATCTCGATGGTATGTTCGCCAACCAGCGGCGCGCGGCGCGGCTTCACTTTTTCGACACCGTCAACGTTCAAAGGACTGGCGATCGTGCGCACGCCCGGCTCCACTTCGACGAAAACACCGTTCGCCTGCATCTGAACATCGTCGGGCACATGCGCGCTTCGGGGAACAGGTCCCCAGATCACGTCGTTCTTACGAAAAATCTCTTTCCAGCCGGCCATATCCTTTTGGGCAACAACGGCGTCGATCAATGCCACCAGCTCGCGCGAGTTCGTGCGCCGATGCTCCGGCGTCACAAAGCGAGGATCGTCGATCCATTCGGCGTGACCGAGCGCGCGGCAAAGATTGGGCCAATCCTTGCGCGGATCGAGGCAACAGGTTAGGAAACGCTTTCCGTCGCATGTGACGTAGTGATTCACGATCGGATTCACAGTGGTTGCGCGGGTCCATTTCGGCAGAAACTCGGCTCCGACCAGCGCCGCCTGAATCGCGCAACCGTTCGCCCAAGCGCCGTTGGCCATCAGCGAAGTGTTGATATTCATGCCTCGGCCGGTCTTTTCGCGCCGGTAAAGCCCAAGAAGGATGCCGGCGAATAGCGCCATGGATGTCGGATGATCCCCAAATCCCGCGGACGACTGCGCCGGCTCTGCATCCCCATTGTGCATTGAGCTCATCAGACCGGAACGCGCCCAATACGCCGTCACGTCGTAGCCTGGTTGATCGGCTTCCTCACCTGCGAGCCCGTAACCGCTCAAGTAAGCATAGATCAGCCGATTGTTCAGCGGCGCCAGATCCTCGTAACCGATGCGGAACTTGCGCACCAGCGGTTGCTGGTAGTTGGTGATAAAGACGTCGGCCGTTGACACCAGCTTCAGCAAAACGTCACGCGCCGCTTCGTCTGCTAAGTCCAATGCCAGGCTTCTTTTGTTTCGCCCTTCCAGTATCCAGCAATACAGAGTCGGCGACAACGGCATCCCGGGAACGAGCGAAAGGTAGCGATACGGATCGCCGTATGGCGGGCGCTCGATCTTGATTACATCCGCGCCGAAGTCCGACATGACCACGGCCGCCGCAGGAGCAGCGATGTAGGTGCCGCAGTCGATCACGCGAATGCCGGACAGGATGTTGTCCGCTTCAGGCATGGAAGCTTCCTAAGAGTCTAGCCCATCGGGGGCTTCCGCAGCCGCGCGAGTCCCAGCGATGAATCAGTTGGCCTGTCGCGGCATGTTCTTCAAAAACTCCACCAGCGCCGGGCGCTCGTCGGAATCGATTTTGCCGTTCTTGTTCTTGTCGAAGGCGTTCATCAGCATTTTGAGCAGCGTTCTTTGGCGCGCAGGAATCTCGTCGAACTCGAGAATGCCGTCGAGAACGGAAGCATAGAACTCGGCGTCGGCGTAGCTCTGGAACTGCGCAACCTCGGCTCGGTCGTCCAAAGTCAACTGAATGAAGGTGAACGCCATCTCGTTCGTGGTCTGCTCACCGAACTTGACCTGCTTGGGAGGGTTGCTCGGATTGTGCGGGTTCGCGGCCGAATTGTCGTACACATAGGTCATCGAGATCTCGCTGCCCTTTGGCAACTTCACCGGGTTCTCGTAACGATACGCCCCCTGCCAGTTAAAATCCCAATCCTTGATCCAGATCAACGGGACGACGGTGCCATCCGGCAGCGTCGCATCCACCTTCATGTCCTTGCAGAGATAATGAGCATGCGGCGTGATGGCGATGACTTCGGCATCGCCCGGAACAGTCGCGGTGGCCTTCACCACGTAGTGATCGTCGCCGGGCGAAATGTCGATGTTGGCGTTGCCGGCAGTAATGAGGGCGAGCCCTTTCACAGGAGGTGTCTTGGTGAACGTGATTCCCACCTGCGATTCATCTTCTTCCGGCTTGCCGGACAAATGATAGTGAAGCTGCATCACCAACTCAGCGCCTTTCGGAATCGTTTGAGCGATGCCGTCGCGATACTCAGTCGGCGTCGCGCCGGGAACCCATCCGCCCAAGCCTCCGGATATTGCCAGGCCCGGGCCGCCAGGACACTCGTAGCCTTCGCCCGGGACCTTCTCGTGAGACTTGGCCTGTCCTGTGCGATCCATGAAGAGAATCGCATGATGCACAACGCGCCTGTTGCCGGGGCGAAACTCGACTTTCGAAACGTACTCCGTTTCCGTCGCATTCAATGGAATCACAAAGCAGCGGAACACGTCATTGCCTTCGGCGGGCAGCGAGTACGGCTTGGACATCTTGACGATCTGGTCGGGCTCTCCAATATGCCAACCCTCGGTGAATTTCGGCGACATGGGCTTCTGGCTCGCATCCCCTTCGGGGGCTCCTCCGGCGGCCCAGTCGCGAATGGTCCCGAGTTGCTCGTCGGTGAGACGGCGCTCGTTCAGGAAATGTCCGTAGCCCGGCTCGGCCTTCCATGGCGGCATGAAGCGGGCAGATGTCACCGCAGCGATCTGTTTGGCGCGCTTGGCAGCATCGTCGTACGTCAGGAGCGAGAACGGCGCGACTTCGCCGGGACGGTGGCAGCCGCTGCAGTTGTTATAAAGAATGGGCGCGACATCGTGATTGAAGGTCGGGGTTGCGCGTTTGTCCGTCTCGGCCGCGGAAGCAATCCATAGGGAACCCGCGAGGCCTATCGTCGTCAGTATCGATATTCGCATCAATTTACTCCTGGAATTGCGCAACCCAGAACCTTCGTTACGGGGTTCTTGACAGG
>Ga0126373_10000677_pt1 | contig 22905 bp, 19 predicted proteins | sample PanSoiMetPlot_11_FD_92545 | JGI IMG/M metagenome (GOLD analysis project Ga0126373, IMG submission 92545) | Tropical forest soil microbial communities from Panama - MetaG Plot_11 | ecosystem: Environmental > Terrestrial > Soil > Tropical forest > Bulk soil | place: Panama | collected 2016-02-17 | reverse complement strand
CTGTTCCTCCTCAAGTTTCGCCAGTTCAGATCGCTTCCCGAGGGCTTGCTCAACCAAACGCCCATAAGCTTCCTGGGCGTGCCGCAGTTCCTGTGAGTTCGCGTCAGTGATCACGAAGTCGCGGAGAAAATCGACAAGGAGCGCGTCGAAATTCTCGAAGCGGTCTGGATCCTGCAAGAAATTGCCAAGGAGGACATAGTGTTCGAGAAACAGATAGTCGTCGCTGCCGTTTTCAACAAAAAGGAGGCGATTTGTCAGAAGATCATAAAACTCCGTGAAGTCCTCACCGAAAAGAGCGCGGCGGGACTTCGCCAGCACTGCTTCGTCCAGCTCTTTCAGCGTGTAGAAAAGCGACTGCCCCACGCGCCGGGCGATGGCTTTGCGATTCGCCTGCAGTTCGGCAATTTGCGCGCGCTTTACGTGAGCCTGTTCGCTGTGCTCGAAGATGGCTCCCCGGGCGCGAATATCTTCCTTGCACTCCACGATCAGGCTGGCGAACTCGTTGCCGATTTCCTGAATGAAAAATTTAAGCAGGGCGAGGCGGAAAAGCAGATCGTATTCGATGTTCTTTTCGAATTGCGCGCGCGTGATGCCTTGCTGCAGAAGTTCGGTAAGCAGCTTGCGGAATTGCGCTGTATCCGCCGGACGGGATTGCCGCGGTTCGCGGCCGAAGAACTTCTGAAGATTCGCCGCATTGCGCACGGCCATCAAAAGATATTGCCGCGCAGTCTCCAAAAAACGAGGACTCAAGTACACGTCATAATGAATATTGTCGATGCCAGGAGTGAGGGAGCCGAGGCGCAACTCCGCCCTATACGGCTCAAGCTTCAAGCGAGCCGGACGGGCCGGCGATGACATGGTTGTTTCCGGCATGGGAGCAAATCTGGCGCTTCATTTTGACTTTAGCAGAATGCTCCCTGCGCCGCCCGGCATCCCATGCGGACGTTGCCCAATCGCTTAATGATGCTGATCGTTTCGCTTAGGGCTGGCTGTAGTACCCCCGGCGGGTCCGCGCTTTCAGGCTGTCTCCAGCCACCTGCAGCTGAGGGTATTCGTTCTTTTGCCTTTTCATGTCACTTTGCTCGGAAAGTGGCGCTGTGAGACAGTGGTGCGACCAGATGATGGAAGTAGAATTCACAAACGAATTGCAGAGCGGCGCGACGCAATGCCTGCATTTAGGACGCTCGGGAGAACGCTGTTCGCGTGCGGCGCAGGACGACGGATTCTGCGAGCGCCACGGCCCAGATACTGTTTGGCGTTTCAATGTTGCCGCGCGGCGCAGGATCTTCGCGGTACTTCTAGCGGCAGCGGTGCTGGGGCCAATTCTGGTTGACTTGTGGCGTGCGCTGAAGCGCTAGAACTGAGAGGCAACGCCCACCTTCGCCTCGTTCACCGTGATTTTTCTCTGCTCCTCGTCGATGTGAGTCAGGTCGACGCGAAGGACCGGCCAATCGGTGCGGAGGCGCATGCGTTCGGGCCATTCGATGAGCACGATCGCAGGTTCGGCGAAGAGGTCCTCGAGGCCGAGCGAATCGAATTCCTGCAGGCCACTCACGCGGTACAAATCAACGTGATAAACCTTCACGGGACCAGTGAACGTGTGAACGAGCGTGAACGTGGGACTGGTGATGTCCTCTTCGTGAGCAACGCCTAATCCGCTGATGATTCCCTTGGCGAGCGTAGTTTTTCCGGCACCGAGTTCCCCGCTAAGAAGCACGAGCAGCGGCGCGCGTATTTCCGCGGCGAGTTCCCTGCCGCGCGCGATGGTCTCCTCGGTTGAATGAGAGAACAAGCTGCTTGCGTCCATCTCAGCTCGCCTGCAACTCGTCCTGTAGCTGCGCGAAGGCCGGAGAAATTCGGCGAATCAGATCGGTGGCGACAAGCGGAGCTTCGCCAAATTCTTCGGCAGTCAAATCTCCCGCAAGGCCGTGCAAGTAGACGCCGAGGCCGAGCGTCTCCGCCCAATTTTCTTGCGCACCGAACTGCGCGGTCAAGCCCGCAAGCATTCCCGTGAGAACGTCCCCTGTGCCGCCGCTGGACATTCCCGGATTTCCCGTGGAATTGATCCACACCCGGCCATCGGGCGCCGCGATCACCGTCCAGTTGCCCTTGAGAATCACAACAGCGTTCCATTTCGCGGCCGTGCTTACGGCAATTTCGACGCGCATCGCTTGCACATCCTTCGCACCGCAGCCGAGCAACCGCGCCATTTCTCCCGGATGAGGAGTGATGGCGAGCATTGCGCCAGCGCGGCGCAGATCATCGGCGCATCCGTCGAAAGCATTCAATCCATCAGCATCGAGAATCGCTGGCACGGCCGGTTTGCTCGCAATCACGGAGCGGACGAATTGGCGCGTTTCTTCATGTGTGGTAAGGCCGGGACCGAGCGCGAGAACGTTCTTGCCCTGCAAGATTTTCGCGAAGCCGCCTGAATCGAAAACATCACGGGCGACCGTTCCGGCTGCCGTAGCATGAAGAGGCTCGGTCATGATTTCTGGAGCAAATCCTGCGACCGTTGCAAGGACCGGTTCCGGCGTCGCGACTGTGACAAGCCCAGCACCGGCGCGCAAAGCCCCGCGAGCAGCCATTGCTGCCGCACCTGCTTTTCCCACAGAGCCCGCCACGATTAATGCGTGGCCGTAGAGTCCCTTGTTTGAGTCCGCTTTGCGATGAAACCGCATGCCGCGAAATTCCCATGGCTCCAGCCAGCGCACGTTCGTCTTCGCGACTTCGTCAACGAGTTCCGCGGGCGAACCAATCCTTGCAACGTTCAGCCTGCCGACAAACGGCGCGGCGCTTGCACCCAGCATTCCGATCTTTGGCGCGGTGAAGGTGACGGTGTAGTCCGCGACCACAGCCGGGCCTGTTGGACCCGTGTCGCCGGAGACGCCCGAAGGAATATCAACGGCGACGACGCGCGTGAGCGTATCGTGCTGATTTACATGGTCGATGCAACGAGGGAGGATGCCGTCTACAGGGCCGCGAAGACCGGTGCCGAGCAGGGCATCTACGATGATGCGCGCGCGCAAGACGGAATCGCGTGCGGATTCCCACGACGCCGTATCACGAACGATTTTTATGCCGCCGTTGGTAACTTGATGCAGCTGCGCGTAGCTTTCCGCCGCTTCGCCGCGAAGTTCGGAGGGATCGCCAAACAGAAGCACTGCAGGATCGGCACCCATTTCGCGCAGCACTCGCGCGGCGACGAAGCCGTCACCGCCATTGTTGCCCTTGCCACAAAGGACCACGATGCGGCGGTCGTCGATGGGAGCAAAGTGCGCGGCGATGAAGCGCGCAACGGCGCCTCCGGCGTCTTCCATGAGAGTCTGTTGTGAGATTCCGTGCCGCTCAGACGTCAAGCGGTCGACTTCGCGCATTTCGGAAACGGAGAGAATCTTCATTTCGTGTTCACATGCGAGAGGAAAAAATTGCCGCCCGCGGCTACCAGTTTACCATGCGCGGAGAATCGAAATTTCCTGCTATGTGGGGGGAAGGCTCACATCATCCAGCCGCCGGATACACTGAGGACCTGACCGGTCACATAATCGGCAGAGTCAGAGGCGAGAAACTTGACGGCCTCAGCGACGTCGTCGGCAGATGGAGGACGTCCCACCGGAAAACGCGCATCACGCATACGCCGCGCCTCTTCGAGCGACAATTCCTTGTCATCGATGTTCGGCGGGTTCACCACGTTCACCGTGATTCCATTTTTCGCTTCTTCGAGCGCAAGCGAACGCGAAAAAGAAACAACCGCTGCTTTCGCGGCCGTGTAAGCTGAAATTGTAGCTTGGCCGAAGGCGCGCTCGGCTCCCACCGCGCCAAGATTGATGATGCGGCCCCATCGCTGGCGGCGCATCACCAACAGGGCGGCCTTGCTCGCATAAAAGACGCTCAGCAGATTCGAATCCAGCACGCGGCGCCACTCTTCGAGTGTGGTCTCGGCGACGGTGCTCCAATTGAAAATTCCGACGTTGTTCACAAGTATGTCGAGGCGGCCGAACTTTTCCGCGACGGACTTGACGAGCGACTCTGATTGCGCAGCGTCGGTGGCGTCGGCCTCGACGGCGAAACATTCGCAACCAACGGCCTGGAGTTGGCGGAGCGTATTTTGCGCGGCGGCTTTGTTAGAGCGATAGGAAATGGCCACACGCGCGCCGGCGCGTCCCAGGCTCAACGCGATTCCCTTGCCGATGCCGCGACTTCCGCCGGTAACCAATGCGACCCGCTGGCGAATGCTCAAAAGCCGACTCCTCAAAATGCAAGCTTGGCCGCCGCACGCGCACTGGCGCAGCGGAGCATTGACATTACCGGATTCCGCTTGCGTTGCCAAGCTACGAAGCGGAAGCGCGTTCATGGGCCCAAAGCATGTTTTCGGGCGCTATCATCGTTCAACGAACGACTGAAGACGCGAAAGCGCTTGGTCCCATTGCTGCGAGACGAAATCGAGGTAACCCTTGAGGTCGATCACTGTCTCAGGATGAAATTCGAAGAGGCTTTCGCGACCCGAGCGGACACTGCGCACGATTCCGGCACCCTCAAGCACGCGAAGATGCTTGGTGATTGCCTGCCGGCTCAGGCGGCGGCCTCGAGTTAATTGAGAAATCGAGCGAGGCTCGCCGTGACTAAGCCTGGCGACCAGTGCGAGTCGAGTTTGATCGCCCAGAGCAGCAAAAACAGCCGCATAAGCACGGCGCTTCGCGGCGACACGATTAGGGTTTCTGCGCGACATAGCTTTCGATGTTCTGCATTTGTTGTGTCCAGCCGCCCTCATTTCTTCGGAAGGCATCCTCACGACGATCGGTCGGAAGCTTGTCGAATCCGGACTCAGTGACAATAAGCAGAGTTCCGCTGGCAGTCTTTTCCAAGCGGAATTCCACGAGAGTTCTCGGCTCGTTCGCGTAGTCCAGCGAGTAATTCGCTTTGTCGAAAGATTTGGGATGGGGCCATGTGAAGGAAAAGAGGCGTTCAGGCTCCATTTTTTGGACAATGGCTTCCCATTTCACGTGCTCATATCCAGGATAAGTGATGTGGCCACGTGAGACCTGTCCGACAACAAACGGGCCGTCGATTTTGACTCCGAACCACTCGCCGAATTCGCGGTAGTCGGTCAATGCCCGCCAGACGCGCGAAACCGGCGCCTTTAGTTCAATGCGCTTTTCGATGCGGTCGTTCACACTGGGCGCGGCGAATGTATCAGGCATATTGCGCAACCTCCAGGTTGCATAATACAGCAGGCGGTTCATAATATGCAACTATTTTGTTGCATGTTAGCGACAGGATGGGCGCTGCCGAGGCACATGCCTCAGCGAAAGCGCGCGACGATGACGGTCATATCGTCGGCTTGCTCGGGCGTTCCAGCCCATTGCTCAACCGATGCGAGCAAGTTTTCGGCGAGGCGTTCGACTGGAAGATCGCGCAGACGCAGGACTTCGGCGGCAAGGCGTGCAGTGCCAAACTCTTCTCCGTAGACGTTTTCGGGTTCAAGCAGGCCATCACTGAAGGCCACAAGCAAGCTGCCGCACTCTGCTTTGGCGGTTCCCTGCTGGTAGTCGGCGTGATCGAAAAGGCCGACAACGGTACCCCCCGCGTCAAGCTTTTGAACCTGCCCATCACACACAAAGAATGGCGCGCAATGTCCAGCATTGGTATAGCGAAGCGTGCGCGAGGCGGAGTCGTATTCGGCGTAGAAGAGAGTAGCGTAGCGGTCATCGGAAGTATTGAGAAATAGATGGCGATTCAGCGTTTCGACAACCTGCGCGGTCGAACGATGCCCGTCGAGGATGGCTTGGCCACGGAGAGCGGCTTGCAAACTGGCCATGAGAAGAGCGGCGGAGATTCCTTTGCCGCTAATGTCGGCGATCGCGAGACCAAGATTGGAATCGCCAAGCTTGAGGAAATCGTAATAGTCACCGGAGACGACGCGCGCAGCACGGCAGACCGCGGCGAGTTCGAGACCGGGGAGCGAAGGAAGTTCGCGGGGGAAAAGCTGAGTTTGCACCTCGCGGGCGATGGTGAGTTCGTTTTCGAGGCGGTGGCGGGCGCGCTGCTCCTCGATGAGTTCGGCGACGGAACTGGTCATGGCGTTGAAAGATTCTGCAAGGACGCCGAGCTGATCGCGATTGCGGACATAAATGCGGTGCGTGAAATCGCCCAAGCGCACGTGGCGCGTAGCCGCATAAAGGTCGTCGACGGCGATTGTGATGGTACGGGTGAGCACGATACCAGTGATGAGGGCTGCAATTTCCAGGGCCGCGAAAACGATGGCGATCAGAACCAGAGTGATCACGAGCGGATCGCCGAAGGCTCCCAGTGAAGCGAAGAGGCGGCGATTCAACTGCCACGGACGCATGGAGAAAGCCGCAAAGACCGGAACGGTTACAGAAGTAGGCTGATCTTTTTCGAAGAGCAGCGCATCGAGCGTCGAGCTGCCGGAGATTACGAAGTCGTACCAGGCGTGCTTTGGCTGAAGCGGACGAGTGTTAGCGATTTGGCCGACGCGAACGATACGCTGTTCGTTAAAGTTGAAAATGTATGCGGGCGCATCGGATGAATCGGCGGGCCGAAAAATTGTGAGCTGTACAGGACCGAGGTCAGGAGCGAGAGTTTGCAGAAGCGCGGTGGTGACGGGAGCGCGCACAAGAAACTCGCTGCCAGCGGCGAAATGGCCGGGAACGACCGCCTCGATCCAAAGCTTTCCTCCGGACTGGACCAGACCATGGAAACTCTTGACGAGCGGTGCAGTCGGGGCGGCCGTGATCGCCGGAACTCGCACCTCTATTCCGGGAAGATCTCGACGCGCGCTCGCAAGTACGGCTGACGGACCCGGCGCAGCAAGCAGCGAAGACAGGTTCGTCGAGTTCTTATTCAACTGCTCACTTTCCATCGTGCGCGCTAGGGTATCCGCGACGCTGGTCGTGGCGCTGATGCGCTCATTTAGGTCGTCGGTTAGCATGTGCGCGCCGAGTTGAAGGTAAATCAAGTATGCAAAAATGCCGGCCATGGTGGCGAGGAGAACGACAGGGACCACGGCAATGAATACATAGGCGACGACGAGGCGATTGCGCAGTCCCCACAGCAGCCGCCTGCGTACCCACCGCGCAAACCGGACAACAATGAAGCCCAAGGCAATCAGAAACAGAATTACGACCCAGCCGCGCATAAACGAAACGTAAAACCCCAGACGAGTTGTCCACGTCAAAATGCAAAGAATCAGCACGGCCCCGAAAATGCGGTCGAGAGGCGAAGTGGTTCGCCAGAAAGCGCGCAAGCGGTGAAGGGACGGCATGGAAAGACAATATGATAAAGCAGGGCCCTTCGCCAGAGGCTCACGGTAAACGAGTGGCTAGCAGCGATACAAAAAAGAGGCGGACGCAGGGACCGGCCAACACCCGCAAACTGTAGCCGCCAAAACGGCCGGCCTTCGTACGCTTCTAGTCCGCAGGTTGGCCCGTCGGACCCGCACCGGTGCGGGCGATGTCGAGCTGCACCGTGCTGTGCCGGCGGCCGTAGCTAAAGTAGATCACCAGGCCGACCACCAGCCAAATCAGGAAAACCTCCCACGTGAGTCCATGCAGTGAGACCATCATGAGCAGCGACACGACCATTCCCATAATTGGCACGAAGGGCACCCAAGGAGTCCGGAATGGACGGTGCAGATTGGGCTGCTGTTTGCGGAGGATCCACACGCCGGCGCTCACAACCGTGAAGGCAAATAGCGTTCCGATGCTGGTGAGCTCATCCAGTTTGCTGATAGGCAAAGTCGCGGCAAGCAGGGCAACGATCACGCCAATGAGCGTTGTTGAAATGTAGGGCGTGCGCATTTTTGGATGGACCTTGCAGGCCCATTTGCCGAGAAGTCCGTCGTGCGCCATGGTGAAAAATACGCGGGTTTGCCCGAGCAGCATGACAATCATCGTGGAACTTAACCCGCCGATCGCTCCTATTTTTACGAGAAAACTTCCCCAGCGAACACCGGTTACGTCGATACCCAAAGCGATGGGGTCCGCTACGTTGAGCTGCGTGTAAGAAGCGAGACCCGTCAGAACAATGGCAACCAAAATGTAAAGTATGGTGCAGATAATCAGCGAGCCAAGAATTCCAATCGGCATGTCGCGGGAGGGATTTTTAGTTTCCTGAGCGGCAGTGGAAACAGCGTCGAATCCAATGTACGCGAAGAAAATGATTCCGGCACCGCGCAAAACACCTGTCCAGCCAAACTCGCCAAAGTGACCTTTATTTGGAGGAATAAACGGATGCCAGTTTGCTGCTGCGAGCGCGTGATGTCCCGCCAAGAACATCGCGCCCAGCCCGATGAAAACCAGCAGTACGGACACTTTGACAATCACAATAGCGCTGTTGACGTTCGCCGATTCCTTGATGCCCTTCACCAATATCGCTGTAACCAGAAGAATGCCGATGAACGCAACCAAATCGAAATGGGCCGTTGCATGAGGAAGCGAGGAAAGCATTGACACAGCGTCATGTGGAAGCGACATGACCGGCTGCCAACGGCCCTGGTATTGAGCCAACACAGTGCCTGGAGCATAGGACAGCGAAGCCGGAAAGGGCACCCCAAGGTCTTGGAGGAAGCTGCAAACGTATCCGCCCCAGCCGACGGCAACGGTAGCTGCGCCGAAGGCATATTCGAGGACAAGAGCCCACCCAATAATCCACGCCACCAGTTCACCCAAAGTGGCGTAGCCATAAGTGTAGGCGCTGCCCGCTATGGGCAGCAGGGCGGAAAACTCGGCGTAGCAAAGTCCGGCGAACACGCAGCCGATGCCCGCGACAATGAAAGAAAGAATTATCGCCGGGCCTGCTGCGGTAGCGGCGACGGGACCGGTCAGAACGAAGATACCGGTTCCGATGATCGCACCGATGCCGAGCGTGACCAGATTGATCGGTCCAAGCGTGCGCTTCAGCGAATGCTCTCCACTGTCCGATGCCTCGGCTAGGATCGCATTCAGCGGCTTCTTGGCTAAAAGTTGGCTTGCCATCCGGCGCTCCTCCTTGGTTGGACCATATTAACGCGCTGTCTCGCGCACTGACTGTGAGGGTGACTGCGTCGTCAGTTCCTGCTGAACCGTGCTGTGCTTGCGGCTATAGCCGAAGTAAATGAACAACCCGAGGACCAGCCAACTGCCAAAGGCGATCTTCGCAGCCAAAGTACCGGTGGCCATCAGAGCCAAAGAAATCACCATGCCGAGGATGGGAACGATGGGAACCCAAGGAGTGCGGAAGGGACGGGGGATATCCGGACGCTTTACACGCATGACCCAAACTCCAAGACAGACAATCGTGAAAGCGAGCAGCGTACCCAGACTGACGAGCAGCCCGAGAAATACAATGTTGAAAAACGCAGCGAGAAAGGCGACGAAACACCCGACGGCGATCGACGTAAGATAGGGAGTACGGAAGCGCGGATGAATCGTGCTGACCCATTTGGGAAGAAGGCCGTCGTGCGACATGGTGTAAAGAATGCGCGACTGGCCGAGTAGCATGACAAGCATAACGGAAGCGAGTCCGGCGATCGCACCGATGTCGACAGCAACAAGACCCCAACTCACGCCAATTGCAGCAGCTCCCTGCGCCACGGGATCAGGTGTGTTGAGCGTTGTGTAGTTCTTCACACCGGTGAGGAGCCCAGAAACCAGAATGTAGAGAATCGTGCAGATAATCAGCGAGCCCAGGATCCCAAAGGGCATGTCCTTCTGGGGGTTTCTGGATTCCTGAGCGGCGGTGGAGACGGCGTCAAATCCGATGTATGCGAAGAAAACCAGGCTGGCTCCACGCATGATGCCGGACCAGCCGTATTGCCCGAAACTTCCGAGGTTTTTCGGAATGAAAGGATGCCAGTTGGCCAGCATGTGCGGCCAATTGGCGAAGGCAAAAATGGTTGCCAGGCCAATGAAGATCAGCACGACCGAGACTTTGATTATCACAGCAGCGCTGTTGAAGTTAGCTGATTCGCGCACGCCGATAACCAGGATAGCGGTCACAACCACGATGGCCGCAAAGGCGACGATGTCCATGTTTGCATGTACGGCCAAGCCGAAAAGCGAGAACGAAACCGCTGGCGTCGGATTAAATGGAAGTTTTGCGCCGAAGAAGTTGAGCAAGCTGCTGACATAACCGCTAAAGCCAACGGCAACCGTGGCTGCGCCGAAGGCATATTCAAGAACCAGCGCCCAGCCGATAATCCAAGCAACAAGTTCGCCGAGCGTCGCGTAGCCATAAGTGTAGGCGCTGCCGGAAATCGGAAGCATCGCGGCGAATTCAGCGTAACAAAGACCGGCAAAGATGCAGCCGATGCCCGCGACAACGAATGAGAGGACAATGGCAGGTCCAGCGAACTGCGCCGCACCGACGCCTGTCAGCGTGAAAATCCCTGTACCGATGATGGCTCCAATGCCGAGCGTGACCAGGTTAATCGGTCCGAGAGAGCGCTTTAGTGAATGCTCTCCGGCTTCCGAGGCTTCTGCCATGATGGTGCTTACTGACTTTTTGGCCAAGAGCTGGCTGGCCATTCATACCTCCACTAGTTGTCAGTCTTTTGCGCCTAATCGCTTGCAGGCGCCCGTCCCGCTCTATTGCGCGAAAAACCACGCCACAAGAAATAGACCGGCAGACCGATGAGAACAATGATCAGGCCCGGCCACGTGTTTTGCGGCTTATAGCGCAGTAACTGTATCTCCAAAAAGACAGCCATAACGATATAAATTGCCGGAAGCACCGGATACCCAAATGCCCGATAAGGACGCTCCATGTTGGGACGCGTGCGGCGCAGAACGAAAATTCCGACCAGCGTGAGGATATAAAAAATCAGCTCCGCGAAAATCAGAAAATCCAGGAGCTGATTGTAAGTTCCTGAAAGGCAAAGAACGGACGCCCAAACACACTGGAGAATCAGTGCGACGCCCGGAACGTGATGGCGATTGACCGTGCCGATGGAACTGAAAAGCATTTTGTCCTTGGCCATCGCGTAATAAATGCGGGAGCCGGCAAGGATCAGGCCGTTGTTGCATCCAAAGCAGGAAATCAAGATCGCTACCGCCATGATGATTGCGCCAACGGGCCCAAAGATCAGCTGCAACGCGGCGGTAGCAACGCGGCCGTCGGCTGCGTACTGAATGCCGCGCGAAACAATCGAAGTACCGTTGGGATCGCCAGCCATCGGCAGGATGCGGAGATAAGCAAAATTGGCCAGCGTGTAGAGCGTGGTAACAATAAGCGTGCCGAGGAAAAGAGCAAGCGGAAGATTGCGGCCGGGACGCTTAACCTCCGAAGCAGTAAACGTGATGTCGTACCACGCGTCCGACGAGAAAAGCGCGCCCACCATAGCGACGCCAACGACAGTGACCGTCGAAATCTCCCACGTGCCGACCCCGGGAGGATACGGATGATTCGGGGAGAGGCCGGCGTTACGCCAGAATCCATGGAAGTTGGCGGCGATAGCATCGGCCCGCGAAAAAATCACACCGATGACTACAAGTGCGGCGAGTGTAACAACTTTCACGCTAGTGAACGCGTTCTGAACGATCTTGCCCAGACGCAATCCACGAAGATTGATCCACGTGAGCACAACGATCGAAATGATCGCGAGAAGATTCTGCCGATTGAGACCGAGTTCGTAAGGGCCGAGCGTTCCAAACGCAAATTTCCAAGGGCCAAAGGTTCCGAACTTCAGAATCCATGCCGTCGGTGAAAACCACGAGGGAGCGAAGACCCCGGTGAACTTCGCGAAGGCAATCGCGACGGCGGCGATCGTCGCCGTTTGTACGACGAGAAGCATGGTCCAGCCGTAGAGAAATCCCCACAATTGACCGAAGGACTCGCGAAGAAAAACGTATTGGCCCCCGGCGTGAGGCATCGCCGCAGCAAGCTCGCCGTAACTGAGCGCTCCAATCAGGGTCATGACACCGGACGCAAGCCACACGGCGATAAGAAGGCCTGGGCTTTGAACCTGATTCGAAATGTCGGCAGAAACGATGTATATACCGGAACCGATCATCGTACCGACAACAATCATGGTGGAGTCGAAAAGGCCGAGACCTTTGACAAGTTCAGGCGCCGCGCTCGATTGGGTGGTGACGACTTGTTCAGCCATCGTTCCGTCCTTGTGGGCGAGAGCCACGGGATTTGGCTGCAACTGCCAGGAATTCGCGTGCACGAGTGATAGGGTCTCGCACGTCCAGAAGGTCGCGAATGATCGCGACGGAATTTGCCCCTGCGGCAAACACTTCCGGCGCGCGCTCCAAAGTGATGCCCCCAATGGCAACAATTGGTTTCTGAGTCAGCTTGCGAGCCTCGCGGATGAGAGACGTGCCGACGACAGGGTCCGGTTTCTTTTTTGTGGACGTAGGAAAAATCGGGCCGAGGGCGATGTAGTCGACGGGGGCGTGGGCGGCGGCGCGCACTTGCTCAAGATTGTGAGTGGAGACACCAACCCAACGGCCCGAACCGCAAATTTTGCGCGCGTCATCGGGAGTCAAATCATCCTGACCGACGTGTACGCCACCCGCGCCCACCATCGCGGCGATGTCTGGACGATCATTGATAATCAGGCGGGCGTTGCCATTAGCCAGAGCTTCCGCAAGAGTTGAACACGTTGCGAAATAGGCGCGCGGCGACAAATCCTTGGCGCGATATTGAATCAGCTCTACACCTGCGCCAGCGAGATCTGCCGCGCACTTGACCACCGGCGTCTTCAGCAACCGCTCATCGAGAATAGCGTAAAGCGACGGAAACATGCTTTTCTTCCTATTTGGCCGCAACGGTTTCGTAGCGGTCGAGAAAATGGGTATCGAGCTTGCCCGCCGCAAAGTCGGGCTCGTCCAGAATTTTCTTATGCAGTGGTATCGACGTCTTGATTCCCTCAACCACGAACTGATCGAGCGCTCGGGACATTCGTGCGATTGCCTCGGTGCGATCATCTCCGAACGCGATGAGCTTTGCTACCAGCGAATCGTAATATGGCGGCACGACGGCTTCTGAATAGACGGCTGTGTCTACGCGGACGCCGGGCCCTCCCGGTACGCGAAATGCGGTGATGCGTCCCGCGGAAGGTGCAAATGTGTCGGGATCCTCCGCATTGATGCGGCACTCGATGGCATGGCCGTGAAAACGCGGCTTGCCGACAACGTCTGCAAGTTTTTCGCCTGAGGCTAGTCGGATTTGTGCTTTCACCAGATCGACGCCAGAAACCATCTCGGTCACAGGATGCTCGACTTGAATGCGCGCGTTCACTTCGATGAAATATAAGTCCTGGGAAGCCTCATCGCGCAAGAATTCCACGGTGCCTGCGTTCGAATAGCCAATCTTGGCCAGAGCCTTGGCGACGCGCTCGCCCATCGCGTCGCGGGTTTTGGCATCGAGAGCTGGCGAAGGTGACTCCTCGATTATCTTCTGATGGCGCCGTTGGATCGAGCATTCGCGTTCGCGCAAATGTATGACGTTGCCGTGCCGATCGCCGATGACTTGAAATTCGATGTGGCGGGGACGCTCGATGAGCTTTTCTAGATAGACGTTCGGGCTACCGAAAGCCTGCTGCGATTCGTGGCGTGCGGTTTGAAATGCCGAGGGCAGTTCCTCTTTTCTATGAACGACTCGCATGCCGCGGCCACCGCCGCCTTCAGCCGCCTTGATGAGAACTGGATATCCAATTTCGGAAGCGAGTTTGAGCGCCGTTTCTTCGTCGGGGACGACACCCGGGCTTCCCGGAATAATCGGCAAGCCGGCGGCGGAAAGCTCGCGGCGAGCGCGATCTTTTTCGCCCATCATGCGAATCACTTCGGGGGAAGGTCCGATGAAAGTGATGTGAGAAGCCTCGCAAACTTCCGCAAAGTTGGCGTTTTCAGAAAGGAAGCCATAGCCGGGATGGATCGCATCGACGTTAGTGATTTCAGCGGCGCTGATCACGTGAGGAATGTTCAGATAGCTTTCCGACGAGCGCGCTGGGCCGATGCAAACCGCTTCGTCAGCGAAGCGCACGTGGAGGGAATTGCGGTCCGCCTCAGAATAAACGGCGACCGTACGGATCCCTAGTTCCTGGCAAGCGCAAAGAACGCGCAGGGCAATTTCGCCGCGGTTCGCGATTAGAATTTTCCGAAACATTTTGCTGGGAGAGCTTCCCAAGTCCCCGTTACTGTTTCCGGCTCGGATGAATCGCAAACAACGGCTCGCCGTATTCAACCGGCTGGCCATTTTCAACGAAAATGCGCATCACTTCGCCCGCGACATCAGCTTCGATTTCGTTCATCAATTTCATGGCTTCAATGATGCACAGTACCTGCCCAGCCGTGACGTGATCGCCAATGCGGACAAATGAATTCGCGCCAGGACTCGGAGAGGAATAAAAAGTTCCTACGATGGGGGACTTGATGACGTGAAGGTCGGCAGTGGATTCCGCGGCGGCTGGCTGCGGCGGTGCGGCGGCGGGCACTTGACTCGCAGGCGGCGGAGAAGCGACAAATATTTCCGGTGCGGAATGCGGCGCACGGAAAGCATAGTTGCCATGCGTCCCGGCTTTGCGCAGCCGGACGTGCATATCACCATTCTGGTACTCAAATTCCTCAAGAGAGTGCTGATCCATGAAAGAAAGAATTTCGGAGATTGCGGCCAGGTCTGGCGAGGAGGAGTCTTTGCCTTGCGAGCGAGTCTTTTTGTCTTTTACTTTGTCCTTGGGCTTCATCCGAGTTCGATTAGCTCCCGATTAGCGTCGGTCAGGTACTCAGCCCCATTTGGCGTGACCAAGGCGTCATCTTCAATACGAATGCCGCCTTTGCCTTCGATGTATACGCCTGGCTCAATCGTCACTACCACTCCAGCGCGCAGTACCGTTTCCTGCCCTTTCGCCAAGCGGGGTATCTCGTGAACCTCCAGACCGAGCCCATGCCCCGTGCTGTGGACAAATTGCTTGCCCAAGCCGGCTCGCTGAAGGGTCTTTCGCGCCGCGGCATCCACTCGCTGTGCGCTCACGCCGGGCGACAAGACGTCTCGCGCTGCCCCTTGCGCCTCAAGCACCGCGGTATACCAGCGCCGAACTTCTTTCGGGGCGCGTCCTACAAAAACGGTGCGCGTTAAGTCGCTTGAATATCCGCGGAGTATAGCACCGAGGTCACACACGACCAACTCGTTTTTGCCCACTGCGCGCGCGCTTGCGTGCGCATGGGGCAAGGCTCCGCGCGGGCCGGAAGCGATAATCGTATCGAAAGCGGGTCCGCTCGCGCCCTTACGGCGCATACGGAACTCAACCTCGGCCGCGAGATCAGTTTCGAGCACACCTGGCTTGATGAGCGGAAGGATCTCTTGCCAGGATGAACAGGCTATAGCCGCCGCTTCGCGCATTGTGTTCAGTTCAGCGGCGTCTTTCACGGCGCGGGCCGCCTCGACCCTTCCATCCCAGATAATCCAGCGGACTCGGGACCCGGCGGCCTCATCGAGCAGGGATTTTTGCGAAACAGTCAGCCTCGCAGCTTCAAATCCCACGTGCCGTGTGCGACCGTGAGCAAGCTCCTCGCCCGCAGCCGACGTCAAAGAGCCTCGAATAATCTTGACACGCGCATCCCGAGCTTCTTGCGGGGCTTGGACAGTGTAACGGGCGTCCGTAAGCAGTGTCAGGCGCGCCTTTGTGATAACGAGCACCGCAGCGCTGCCGGTAAAGCCTGACAAATAAAAGACATTGGGAGGATGGGTGACAACGAAAGCGTCCAGCCGCCCCGCTTCCATTTCCTGCCGCAAAAGAGAAAGGCGGGCCGCCCGTCTTGCTCGACCCGCCTTTTCAGATTCATTGAAAGCTGTTTCCGAAGCTCCCGTCATCACTCCATTTTACATGGGAAGGATGCGCGGAGTGACGAAGAACAGCAACTCCTGAGAACTGGTGCTAATCGTCGTATGACGGAAGAGCTGACCAATAATCGGAAGGCTGCCGACGAAAGGAACCTCGTTGATGTTGGTCTGCTGATTGGAGACGATGATTCCGCCGATCATTACGGTCTGTCCGTCGCTCACAAGAACGCGAGTATCTTGCGCCTGCGTATCAAGCGCCGGGATACCCTGAATTCGGGGAATCGACGGATCGATTTGAGTGTTTTCAACGTGGACAGTGAGGAAGATCGTGCCTTGGTCGGTGATTTGAGGTGTCACCTGAAGTTCCAGCACTGCATCCACGAACTGCACTGAAATCGTGTTATTGATAACCGTCTGAATCGGAATCTTGGTTCCCTGCTTAATGGTCGCCTGCTCGTTATTCTGAACAATTTCCTTCGGTGCGGAAAGCAGCTTACCGACGCCCTTGGCTTCGGCGGCGGAAATCACGTAGTCGAGAGCAAAGTTCGCCGTCGAGAACGCATAGGACACGCCGCTGGTCGGCACGCCCGTTCCAAGGTTCGTCACCAGAGGCATGTTTACTGCCGTCGGACTACTTGATGTCGGCGCACTATTTCCCACGATGACTGGAGGTGCGGGAAGCGGCGGAACGAATCTTCCCACTGGGCTGGTACCAACGTTCGGAACACCTCCGAAAATGTTCTTTCCATTGTTGGCCGAGCCGGCAAAAGCGAACTGCGAGCCCAATTCACGCGAGAAATTGCGATTCGCCGCGACCACTCGCGCTTCAATTTCGACTTGCTGAGTCTTTTTGTCGAGTTCGCGGAGCAGATTATCGACAACCGGAAGGACCGTCGGAATGTCACTGATTATCAAAGTGTTGGTGCGGGAGTCAGCCAAAACATCGCCGCGGGGTGACAGGAATTTCTTGATCGTGTCCACAAGGTCGCCCGCCTTGGCGTAGTTCAGCGTGCGGGTCGTGGTAACCATATCAGCAGCTTCGACCTGTGCCTTGGCCAACTCCTTCTGTTCGTCGGCCTCTTTCTTCATGGTATCTTTGGTCGCAATCCGAAGGACATTGCCGTCCAGTTGCTTGTCGAGGTCATTGTTTTGCAAGACGATGTCCAAGGCCTGGTCCCACGGCACGTTATCGAGAACGAGAGTAAGTGTGCCCTTAACGCTCGGATCAACGACCACGTTCAATCCGCTGATTTCATGGACGAGTCGGAAGAAGTCCTGCAAATCGACGTTCTTAAGATTGACCGAGATCGGCGAACCCGTGTATTTGGCAGGGCTCATCTGATCCTGGCGAACCACGGACGCTGAAGCCGCAGGCGCAGGCTCTGTAGATGCCGTCTGTGGCACGGGAGCAGAGGCGGTCTGCGGCGGCGTTGCCGACTGGGTTGCTGCGGCTTGCGCCTGAGACTGCGTGTCTTGGGTCGTCTGCTGCGCCGATTGATCAGGCGGAGCAGTTTGCTGCGGCATCGCCGCATTCTGTGGCGCGGCTGCTTGCGTCGATTGCTGCGCGGTCGGCGCCGATGATTGTGCTGGGGATTGGCTCGCGACCGGCGAGTCCAATCCAGCAGGCTTGGCCGAGTCTCCAGCAAGAGGTGCCGTTGCGCTGCTCTTTGAAGAGTCCGCCGATGACTGAGAATCTGAAGCGTTCGCCGAACTCGTCGAAGGGGTTGAGGGCTGGGTTGCCGTCTGCGACGAATTGGCTGCGCTTTGGGTCGAACTCGATGCATCCTGAGCCGAAGCTGGAGAGCCGGACGCCGATTGAGAAGCCGGAGCCCCTGACGTTGTGGTCGAACTCGGCGATGACTGTGACGCGGGGGCAGGATCCGTACCCGTAGATGCGCTCGATTGCGATGCCGCTGACTGGGCGTCGGCTTGAGCCGGAGCGGACGAAGAGAATTCAACAGCCACGCCACCGTCAACGTGCCTCACACTGTAAGCTGCATCCTTCGACAGATCGATGACCACTCGTGCGACTTCAGGTGAATATTGCGCCGCACGAACATCGCGAATCGGATCTACGTCGCTTGCGGTTTTCTTCGCCGCGGACATACGCTCGTTATCAAAATCGAGAACCAGTCGCGCCGGGTTGCTCAAGCGTGATGCGCGGTAGTTCATTGAACCAGATCCCATCACCAACACTTCAGGAGCGTCTCCATCCTTGGCGACCGAAATTTGGCGGATGATCGCCCTTGATGCGGCAGATCCGTGCAGTGCTGCGTTGACCAGCCGGGGCTTATCCGTGGACTCGGCACCGGCATCCATGATGTTCTTTCGAGACACAACGATCTGCAACGTGTCATTTCCCTGCCGCGTGATTTGTGGCGCTGCGCCGTTGCCGAGAAGAAGTTCGAGGCGCGAAACGGTTGTATCGCCGGACTGGTATTGTTCAAGGCGATAGCTCCGAACAATGTCCGTGCCAAGGACCTGGGCCGCGGCCGTAGAAGATGCCGAGACGCCACTCAGGTCAATGTAATAGAGGTCCGTGCTCGGATGGTGAATCACATAGCTGAACGGGCCGCTGGCCTTCGCATCGAGGCGGACGATTCCCTGTCCGACAGCAGACGTGACCCGAACCGACGGTTGCGGATCAGCTTGGACCGCATTCGTATTAATAATAAGAAGGCTAGCTGCCACGAGACACGCAAGCCCGATCCCCCGCCAAATCTTGCTCATTGCTCATCTCCTGCAATCGGATAGAGTCGCTTGGACACATCGCGGTCAATTGTGCGGCCAAACGCGTCTTTACTTTCCTGACGGAACATAATGTCGTCGATGCCGATCTTTTCCACCACTCCGTCGAAAATGCGATCGCCGTCGTGAAGGAAATAAACGCTGTCCTGCGGATTCGCCACGACCGCCACCATGCCGTCGGACGTTTTGACCATTCCCTGAAGCCTCAAAGTGGCTACCTGCAGTCCGCCTATGCCAGGCGGCAGATTCGTACGTCCCGCGTTCGGATCCGTAGGCCGAATTAGCGCTGCAAAAGGATCTCGCCCATGACTAGCCTCTAAAACCACCGGTGTCTGATTGGCAAGTGCGGCAGGGCTCGAGACAGCCGGAGTTACTGCTGCCGGCGCAGGCTTCGGAGCTTGGGCTGGCTTCTTTGCCACCATCGAATGCGCAGGAGCCCGTTTGCTGGTCGGCTTCATTGCGGGTTTCATCGCGGCGGTTTTCTTGGCAGTGTGAACGACTGCATGCGTGTGCGCCCCGCCAGGAGCCGGCCGAACTGGCTTGTGCGCGGGCGGTGCCTGATTTACGGATGGCGCAGGCTTTTGCTGCATCGCACCGACCGAAGCCACGCACCAAAGCACAAGCGTCGCCAGCGCTGCAATTCTCGCGAACGTTCTCAGATCGCTCATGTTTCTACGCCCCATAATTGCTTACCGTGTAGCCTTTCCCGCCTTTGATCCCGCCGCAGAAGCTGACGCCGCGGAGGCGCTCGCCGGCTGGGTAAAGAAGGTCGTCACGGTGAACTCGCCCGTCACAGTCGTTCCCGGAGCCATACGAAATTGCGCGTTTGTACTTTCGCCAGGCTTCACTTCGGTAAGTTTCATGTCGCCTACGTTGATGATTCGCGAAAGACGTCCAAGACGCGTGAAGAAATCCAAGACCGAGTAATACGGCCCATCCGCAGTGACCTTGAATGGCATCTCCGAATGATATTCGTGCGGAACAACGGGCTGGGTTTCAAGCTTCCGAATAAATACGCCCGAACCCGAAGCAGCCCCTTGCACCATCTCAATGAATTGGTCCACTTCTTTGTCTTCAGGGACAATGGCTTGCAGAGTCGCGAGCTGCTTCTCCGATGCTTCCATCTCACTTTGAAGCTCGACGCGACGCTGTTGATAAACACGCAACGGCTCGACCTGCTTTTCCAGATCGTTCAGGTGCGCATTCTTTTCATCAACCTGGGCGCGGGCGGTAGCCACAGGAGATATCGGTACATAAAGGCCGGCGAGCACGAGCACGACCGCTAGGACGAGAAACGCCAGCGCCTGAATCGGCCACGACATTTCGCGAAACGAGGTTGCCATTGCTCCTCCCTAGCTCTTCCCCGGCCGGGCCGGTGCGGCTGTCGCGCTGCTGCTGACATTCGCTGGTTTTGTTGCGGACGGAATCTGCGCGGACATCGTGAATCCAAACGTCTGCGCGCCCTTCACGAGATCGTTTTCGGTCGCCTGTTTCATTTCGATACTGCCGAAATACCCCGAGCGCTTCAGTTGCGTCACGAAGTTCGCAATCGCGTTGAGCGATACCGCTTCGCCGGCGAAATCGAGCGAATCGCCTTTGCGCGTCATCGACGTCAGCCACACTTCGCTGGAATGCTCCACCGTAACTGCAACCATTTGCAGCAGTTGCTGACCGCCAGAGCGATTGGCTTGGAGTTGCTCAATCACGTCAATACGCTGTTGCAACACTGCCTTCTGCTGCTCGTACTTCTCGACCTCGGCCTTCACCTGTTGCAGCCGCGTCAGTTCCGCCTGGCGACTGGTGATCTGGCTCTCGATTCCCGCCAGCTCGGTCTGTTTCTGGTGGTACATGGCAAAGAGAACTATGAACGCCACCAGGAGCGACGCGACGAACAACACAAGCCGGAGCGAGGATTCCAGTGGAATCGTCGGACCGCGACTCGCCTTCGGTCTTTCCTGGCCAAGAAGGTTGATCCGTATCATGGCGTGTCAAAACTCCTCAGCGCCAGGCCGACCGCGATCGCCAGGCGAGGCGCCATTTCACGAATTCGCTCCTCATTGTGTTTACCGGGATTCACGGAGATCTTTCGGAAAGGATAAAGTTCCTCGACCGGCATGCTGAACTCCTCGCGAAGCAAGTCGAGCAGCCCGGGAACGCGCGCCGTGCCTCCCGCGACGACTATGCGGCGAATGTTCTCGCCACTCGCCGTGGCGCGGAAGAAGTCGAATGTCTTTTGAATTTCAAGGATGAGAATGTCCGAGACCGACCGAAGAATCGAAGTGCGCTGCTCCTCACTCACTCCGGGCAGCGTACCGCCCATTTTCAAGCGCTCGGCATCGTCGAAGTTCAGGTCGAGTTCTTTCTGCAGCGCGTCCGTATATTGGTTCCCGCCCACCGAAACGTCGCGCGTGAACAGCGGCGTCCAGCCACGGACGATGTTGATATTCATCACGCTCGCGCCGATATTGAGCAGGGCCACCACTTGCGCCGGATCGGGTTCGTAGTTCACCTCGAAGCAGTTCTCAAGAGCAAACGCGTCGATATCAACAACCACCGGACTCTTGCCTGCCTGAGCCAAAACGTTCGTGTGGTTGAGAATCTTGTCTTTCTTCGCCGCTACAAGCAGGACATCCATTTGGCTATCGGTAGCTTCCAGAAGTTGGTGGCTCAGATTGACGTCAGCGATGTCGAACGGAATATGCTGGCTGGCTTCCGCCTGAATGCGGTCGAACAGCTCGTCTTCGGCCATAACCGGCATGGGCACTCGCTTAACGATTACCGAGTGACCCGATACCGAGGTCGCCACGTCCCGCAACTTTATTTTCTGGGAATCGAAGATAGAGCTGATGCGCTCGGCAACCGCAGGCGCATCCATAATCGCGCCGTCGACGACCGTGTCTTGGGCGAGCGGCTCAACTCCAAAGCTGACCAGCTCGTAGCCGTCTTTCACCTTCTTGAGCTCGACTGCCTTAACGGAGCTCGAACCGATGTCTAACCCGATGAGCGACTTTGATTTCTTACCAAACATCGCATCGTCCTCGCTAACCGCCTATAAGTCACACCAAAACTGGGCCGAGTAGCGGTCGACCCCTTTGTTTTGAGTTGTTCTTTGAAATCCACCGTCGCCAACTTCGACCACCCCATCAAACTTGGCGACCTACCCCAGGTTCCCTTACCAGTACCATAGTCTCAGTAGTTCTAGAACCCTTATGTCACCGAAACTGTTCGACTGTCAACGCAGCCATCACAGCCTGTTGTTCAGTTGGCTAACGGCTGGAGTTGCTTTCGCACATTGAGATTAGAAAATAGGGCGCATTTTAAGTCTAGCGGGATTGCCACGAAGCGTGCGAAAGGGAAACCTGTTCGAGCGTACAGGAGCGAATGTTAGTGCGGACGGGGAGGGTCCAGATCTAGACTTTTCCACAAGCTGTCGACGCGTGTCCTTGTCGCCTGGTCCATGCGAATTTCATCCGGCCAGCGGCGCATGAATCCCTCCGCGGGCCACTTCCGCGTGGCGTCAACGCCCATCTTCGAACCGAAATCCTGCAAGCGGGAGGCGTGCTCCAGCGTGTCAACAGGACCAAGAACAAATTCGGTGTCGCGCTGCGGGTCTATCGCGCACAGCGTTTTCCAAACCACCTCGCCTGGATTCTGAACGTCGACATCGTGATCAACAACGATCACAACCTTGGTAAACATCGCCTGTCCAAGCGACCAGATCGCGTTCATGATCTTGCGCGCGTGGCCGGGATAAGATTTTCGAATCGCGACAATCATCAGGTTCTGGAAGATCCCCTCCGCCGGCATCGACACGTCGACGATCTCCGGAAACTGCATCTTCATCACTGGCAGGAAAATCCGCTCGATGGCGTGCCCCATGAAAGAATCCTCTTGCGGAGGACGTCCGACAATTGTCGTTAGATAAACCGGCTGCTTGCGATGGGTGATGCAAGTGATGTGGAAAACTGGATACTCCCCTTCCAACGAGTAAAACCCCGTGTGGTCGCCAAATGGGCCCTCCGTGCGGAGTTCGCCGAGGTTTACGTGGCCCTCGAGCACAATTTCAGCGTTGGCGGGTACCTCGAGGTCCACCGTCTCGCAGGCCACCAGTTCCACTGCGTCTTTGCGCAGGAACCCGGAAAACATAAACTCATCCAAATCCGGAGGGACGGGCAGGATGCCAGCCAGCGCCGTCGCAGGGTCGGAACCTATGGCGACGGCAACCTCCAACTTCCCCGAGGCGTTGCGTGCCCTTGCGCTTCGAAAGTGCTCCGCGCCATGCTTTTGCGTCTGCCAGTGCATAGCCGTGGTTCGTTCGTCGAACACCTGCATGCGGTAGCAGCCTACATTGCGCTTCCCCGTTTCTGGATT
>Ga0126373_10000676_pt1 | contig 22938 bp, 26 predicted proteins | sample PanSoiMetPlot_11_FD_92545 | JGI IMG/M metagenome (GOLD analysis project Ga0126373, IMG submission 92545) | Tropical forest soil microbial communities from Panama - MetaG Plot_11 | ecosystem: Environmental > Terrestrial > Soil > Tropical forest > Bulk soil | place: Panama | collected 2016-02-17 | reverse complement strand
GCCGGTCGTGCTCAATCTCAAGTCGCACTGGGCGAACGAGGTCTGACGTCGCCTTTCCCGTTCTTGAAGTTTCTCCAACCGTCCCTGAGCAGAATCCTCTAAGCTTCACGGTTCGGGTGCAACATGAACCCGAGGCGGTAGACAGGGAAAGGCGCGCTCGGAGCGCCCAGGGCATCATACCATCCAACGATGCCCAAGACGACTTCGGCTGTTATCTTGGCGGCAATGGCCGCCGCGAGTTGTTGCAGAGCTGTGCAGCTGCCGGGCGAAAGATGAGTGGCAACCTCAATCTCGCGAGCTTGAGGTCGGGGAGGCAGGAGCTCTTTAAATTGTTCAGAGATTTCCGCCGAGGTGGGTATGAAGCGGCGACGTGGTTCATCGGCGGGGCGGTCGGGGTCACGCAGATAATCGCGCGCCAACTTTGCGATTAAGAAAATCGCCACCAATCAAGACCGCGATGGCCGCGATAATGAATGCCCAGATCAGGGCCATGTCGGCCGGGGAAGCCTGTTGGTGTCCGCCCATATTCGCGAAGGCGACCGCGCAGAAAGCCAGCAGCAGCATGAAACCGGAAGCCAGAATCACGCACATGGCGACAGCGATAATGCCAAGGGTGCGGAACGTGCTGGCGGCAAAGCGGTCCATCCAAGTGAGGTAAAAGAACTACCACAGGGGACACTGTACGGATGCGATTTGAGTACTTTGGACACGTTACCCGCGTGCCCACCACGGTGGGGCCATTTTCAATCGCCGCGTTTCAATGGAAACTAGGGGTATGACGGGGGATTTCACGAAGCGCAAAGACACTATGAAAGTGGAGAAAGTCTCGCTGCTGGTGTTGACCGTTTGCATCGTGGTGCTGGTGTACGTGCTAGTGGCACGGCCTTTTTAGGTTTACTCCAGATCGAACAAACAGTCTGGACTTCACCGATGTTCGCTTTCTGCGAAGCAGCGTTCGCTCCGACAATCCTCAATTTCGGCAAGTTCGGCAAAAGTGGGTACCTCCGCGATGTTTGATTGACCCATTATTGCCGCTCAAGTAGCGCGGCGAAGAAGCCGTCGCATGGGTGAACCCCGGGAATCGTGCGAAGGTACGGACCGCGGGTAAGCGAGATCGGGTCGGGCCAGGTTAGGACTTCCGTGTTTTTCAAGCGATCGAGTTCTTCGTGGCAATCACGGCGGTGAAGCTGCGGGTCTTCTTCCAAGAGCTGCTCGATCACGTCCTCGTTTTCTTCTTTCTCCAGAGAACAAGTGGAATACAGGACGCGCCCTCCGGGCTTGAGGAACTGGGCTGCGGAGCGCAGGATCGCCAGTTGGCGCTCGTGTAGTTCCGGGAGATCTTCCGGTCTCAGGCGCCATTTGATTTCTGGATTGCGGGCGATGGTGCCCGTGCCAGAGCACGGAGCATCAACGAGGATGCGATCGAATCGCTGCGTAAGCGGGAGATGACGGGCGTCGGCGGTCAGGACTCGAATTCGCTGAGCGTCTTCACCGAACAGTTTTCGCATGCGGCGCGCGCGATGCGGGTGCATTTCAACCGCGATGATGGCAGCCCCGAGATTCTGATCGGCAATCGCCAATGTCTTGCCGCCTGGGGCGGCGCAGCAGTCTAGGATTTGCTCATGGCCGGGACCGATGAGCGCCGCGATAATCTGTGAGGCCTCGTCCTGGATGACTACGCGGCTCCGATGGAAGGACTCGGTTTTGGTGACATCCCCGGATATCACGCGTCGCGCTGAGATAAGAAGACTGCCGGGAGCGAGGCAGATTCCTTGTACCGCTAATTCCGATTCTGCAATTGGGGTGCGGAGACGGAGAGTTGTCTCCGGAATCGATTGGTCGTGATGGCAGACTTTTTGTGCTGCTTCCAGACCATACTGCTGTGTCCACCGTTCTATCAGCCAGAGGGGATGGGCATAGGCTTCGCCTATGCTTTGTGCGGAAGAGTCTCTCACCCCCGGGGACACATGCGGAAAAAGGGAAGCCTTCGAAAGCTTACGCAGGACTGCGTTGACGAATGGGGCGGCGGAGGTTTTGCGCGCGCGCTTCACTAACTCGACGCTTTCGTGCAGGGCGGCCCGAGCGGGAATTCTTGCGAGCCACCCGAATTGATAGACGCCGAGACGGAGGGCGACAAGAACCTCCACATCTAACTTCTCTATTGCTTGAGATGAGGCCCCGGCGATTGCGCTGTCCACGCGGGACCGCCAGCGGAGAACCCCCATAACTAGCTCCGTGGCCAGGGCGTGATCGAGGGTGGAGAGTTTCTCGTTGGCTGGAGAATGGAGGAGTTCGGAGGCGTAGGAGGAGTCGCGCTCGACGCGTAGGAGAATGTCGAAAGCGGCGGCGCGGGCGGGGGAAACGGGCATGGGGTGATTGTACGGAAATCAGGAACAGACGCCTCGTGATTCATTGCGGGAACTGGACGGAGGCTGGGTTGCCAAACGGAAAAGATAAGCGGAGAGAACACCGAGAAAAGCCGAGAGCTTCCGAAGAGGCTTCGATTCCCGCCTCGCCTCGCTCAGCGCGACGGACCAAAGCGTCCGTCGCTACACCAGCCATCGCCTGCTACGATGACCTTGCATGAAATCGATCATCGTTGGTACAGCGGGGCACATCGATCACGGAAAGACCGCGCTGGTCAAGGCTTTGACGGGCATCGACGCCGACCGTCTGGTCGAGGAAAAGCGGCGCGGCATCACCATTGATCTTGGCTTTGCGCATATGAGCCTGCCGGCGGCGGATGGGGGCACGCTACTGATCGGATTCGTCGACGTGCCGGGCCACGAACGCTTTGTGCGCAACATGCTCGCCGGGGTCGGGGGCATTGATCTGGTGCTGCTCGTGATCGCAGCCGACGAATCGATCAAGCCGCAAACGCGTGAACACTTTGACATCCTGCAACTCCTGGGAGTGAAGCGTGGGATTACCGTGCTGACCAAGTCGGACGCGGTCGACACCGAGACGCTCGATGTTGTACGTCTCGAGGTTGAGGAATTTTTGCGCGCGACGTTTCTGGAGAGCCCAAAGGCTCCCATTGTAGCCGTAAGTTCCTTGACCGGGGCGGGGCTCGAGGATCTGAAGCGCGCCATCGTGAGAGCGGCGGATATCGAGCCTCGCGACTCTACCGCGCTGGCGCGTCTGCCGATCGATCGCGTATTTACGATGAAGGGATTTGGCACGGTCGTCACCGGAACCCTGATCTCGGGCACGATTCAGCGTGAAGATGAGCTGGAAATATTTCCCTCCGGCAGGAGGGTCCGCGTGCGTGGAATTCAGGTCCACGGACAGAGTGCGGAACGAGCGGCGGCCGGACAGCGCACGGCCCTAAATCTGGCGGGAGCCACGATCGAAGACATAGCTCGCGGCATGACCCTGGCGACGGCCGGGACGTTCACGGCTACACGCAGGGTCGATGTTCACCTGAGGCTGCTGGCTTCGGCGCCTCGAATTTTGAAGGATCGTTCGAGAGTGCACTTTCATGCGCATTCCATGGAGGCGATCGGAGAAGTCGTATTCCAGCGCTCGAACCAACTCAATCCGCAAGGAATGAGCGTGGCGCCCGGAGGAGAAGCGTTTGCGCGCATTCGGCTGCCCGAGCCGGTTCTTCTGCTGCCGGGGGATCGATTCATTCTGCGGCAATTTTCTCCGGTGATAACGATCGGAGGCGGAGTAGTGCTCGACTCGACGCCCCTCCCAGGGTTGAAACAAGTGACGGTGGATGCGCTGCTCCAACACGCGTGGGCGGGGAGAGTGCCAGAGATGCTGGGGTTGCGTGTGGCGCGGCGATGGTATCGGGGGCTGACAATCGCTCAGGCAGTTGCCGAGACCGGGCTGCGAGCAAGCGGGATCCAGCGTCACTTGAGTGAGGCCCTCGCGAAAGAAATAGTCCTGGACTTCGGCGATGTCTTTCTACACTCGGATACGATGGGTGCCCTCACGATGCTGATTCCGCAAACGCTCGCTCATTTCCACGAGAAAAATCCTCTGGTGCCCGGAATGGCAAAAGAGACTTTGCGGGAGCAGTACACGCTCAGCCCCGAGATTTTCACCGCCGTTCTCGAAAGATTAGTTCAGCAGAAGAAGCTGGAGGTCTCAGGTGACCTGGTGCGGCTTCCGGGCCGCGGTGTGGTGATGAAGGATGAAGAGGCAGAATCGAAGAAGAGAATTGAAGAAGCTTTTTCCACGGCTGGGCTGCGGGTCCCGGCGCTGCACGAGGTGTTGGCCGCGCTCAAAATCGACCGGGCGCGAGCGCAGAAAATCGTTACACTCCTGCTGCGGGACAGAGTGCTCGTTAAGGTTGCCGACGGGCTCGTGTTTCATCGCAGCGCGCTGGAACAATTGCGGGCGCAGGTCGCCGCACGCAAGTCGAAGTCGCCGGTGATCGACGTGGCGGCGTTCAAAGACATGACTGGCGTCAGCAGAAAGTATGCGATCCCGCTACTCGAGTATCTCGATCGCGAGCGCGTGACCAAACGAGTTGGGGACTCGCGGCAGATCCTTTGACCGATGTACTTTTGGGGGTGAAGGGACCGCAGTAATGGCCTCTGGTAACCTACCCCTTCCGCGTATCGCCCGATATGCTGAGCCTTCTGGTTACAGGAGGTATTGATGCACTTTAGTTTCGGGCTCCGGGCGTGCACCTTCGCATTGTTGGGTCTGGGTCTCTCCACGTTTGCGGTCGCGCAAGGGAACGGCCACGGTCATGACAAACACGATGACGACGACCGCTGGCACGACCACGACTACGATCATGATCGCGACCACCATGACAACGGGCACCATCACGGACACGAGCATTATGTAGATCACGACCGCGATATCCGCGGCTGGTACCGAACGCACTACAACCATCTTCCACCCGGGCTCGCCAAGCGCGACCGGCTGCCTCCCGGGCTCGAGCGTCGGCTAATGGTGAATGAAACTTTGCCAGTGGAGGTCCGCGGAAGGATGCAGCCTTGCCCGCGCGAGCTGGAGGTGATGCTTCCACCCCCGCCACCGAACTACGTGCACGTGGTGATTGGCGGGAACCTGGTGCTCTATAACCGAGCCAGTTTCCAGATCGCGGATGTCTTTCATTTCGAGGTCAACTGACAAGGGCGGCGGTGATTTAGATTGCGCCGGCAAAGTTTGGCCTCCCTGAGTATGGTGTCGGGGCCAGTCTCGTGGTTCGCGGCTTGGGGTACACTCCAACTAGGTGTCCTCCCTCAGCAACCAGCTCGGATTTAGTTTTCGTCCTCCTGAACGACGAGTGTGGAGAGTTCGCGATCTGGTGGCGTCGGTCCGCACGCACCTGGAACGCGAATATCCTGATGCCTGGGTGGAAGGGGAGATCTCGAATTTTCGCGCACCCGAATCGGGGCATCTTTACTTCACTCTGAAAGACGGAGACGCGCAGATCCGGGTTGTCATGTTCCGGTCATCGGCGCGGTTGCTCCGCTTTCGTCCGGCTGACGGGCTGCAGGTGGTGGTGCGCGGGCGCGTAACCATCTACGAAGATCGCGGTGAGCTCCAGATCTCTGCCGAGTACATTGAGCCCAAGGGCGCGGGATCGCTGCAGCTTGCGTTCGAACAGCTCAAGGCCAAGCTCGAGGCCGAAGGACTGTTCGCTGCGGAACGCAAGAAGCCGATTCCACCGCTGCCCGGGCGTATTGGCATTGTCACGTCCGCGCAAGGAGCTGCGTTGCGCGACATCCTGAATATTCTGCAGCGGCGGCATCACTCAGTGAATGTTCTGATTTTCCCGGCACAGGTGCAGGGGGATGCCGCCTCCTTCGAAGTGGCCGCTGGAGTGCGGTTCTTCAGTCAGCAAAAAATGGTCGATGTAATCGTCGTGGCGCGTGGAGGCGGGTCCGCCGAGGATCTGGCTCCATTCAACAGTGAAGGGCTGGCGCGCACGGTCGCGGCATCTGTGATTCCGGTGATCTCTGCCGTTGGGCATGAGACTGATTTCACGATCATCGACTTTGTCGCGGACCTGCGTGCTCCGACGCCCTCAGCCGCTGCCGAGTTGGTAATCCGCTCTCGTCAGGAAATCGAGGACAACAGCGCATCTTTGCACGATCGCCTGGTCCGCGCCATGCGGTACCGGCTCCTGATGGGGCGCCAGGCTCTGACCGAACTTTCGCAACATGGGGCTTTCGCGCGGATGATGGAGGTCATTCGGCAGCGGGAACAGAAGCTCGATGACCTCAGTCATCGCATCGAGGTCGCCGAGCGAGGCGTAATCGAGAAGTCGAGGCGGCGTTGGGAGAATATTTCTGCTGCGGTCCGCCACTACGACGTGCGGCTTGTGCTGGCCGGGATGCGAAAGGAGTTTGATAGCCGAACGACGGCTTTGGCGGGTGTGATGCGAAACCTGTTCTTGCAGCACCGAGTGCGCAGCGAGCGGCTGGACACTGCGCTGCAATCGCTCTCGCCACTCGCGATTCTGGACCGTGGCTACGCGCTGGTCTTTGATTCCAATGGAAAGCTCCTGAAAGATGCCGATAAGGTAAGCATCGGCGACGAAGTCTCCGCTAGGCTTGCCCATGGGCAAATCCAAGCCTCGGTTACCAAAAAGCAGCAGTCGTGATCGAAGCCCGCGATTCACACAAACGTTCTTGTGGACGACTGGGACACGCTTCCTCGGGATCGCCTAAATCGGAATAATCACTGCATTACAATGGAGTTTCGGAACGAGGAGCTTTGATTCGAGTGCTGCCCCTTATCGCAACCCGAGCCCAGGCCGCCTGGATCGCGCTCGACATCATTCTGGTGGCATTGCTGATCTATCAGGTTCTGGTGATGATTCGCGGCACGCGCGCGGTGCCCATGCTCGTGGGCCTGGTTGTGATCGCGCTGATGTTTTATCTTGCGCGAGTCGGCGAACTGACCACGCTGAATTGGGTGGTGAGTCATGTCCTGCCCTATGTTGTATTCGCACTCATCGTCGTTTTTCAATCGGAGATTCGGCACGTGATGGCCGACCTGGGTCGACGGTTGACGTTTCTGAGCGCATCGCCAACGGAAGGCGATGCTTATGACGACATCGTTCTCGCAGCAAACTTGTTTTCTCAGCATCAGACGGGGGCGCTGATCGTAATTGAGCGCGAAATCGGCCTGCGGACCCATGTTGAAAGTGGGGTGCCGCTGGACGCGCGGCTTTCGTACGATCTTCTGGCCACGATTTTTCGTCCGAGCGCACCTTTGCATGATGGCGCCGTGATCATTCAAAAGGACCGCGTGGCGGCGGCCGCGTGCTTTCTACCGCTGTCGATGAATCCGTTGCTCTCCACACAGCTTGGCACACGCCATCGCGCGGGGATCGGGATCACCGAAGAAACGGATGCAATCGCGGTGATCTGTTCGGAAGAAACGGGCGCGATCAGCTTCGCGGTTGGAGGAAAGATCGAGCGCGATCTTACCGTCGATCAACTGCGCGACCGCTTGAGCGCGGAGCTGCGCCGTCATATCACCCCGGCCACGCTGCCCACGATTGCAGGAAATCCCGAGGATGAGGCGGGTTTTGAATCGCCGATCGCAGAAACAGCGCCGCAGCGAAAGTCAGATTCCACGGAGCCTCTCGCGTGATCAATTTCTTCACACGTTACGTTCTCCGCAACTTCGCTTTGAAGTTGTTGTCGCTGCTGCTGGCGACGGGATTGTGGTTCATGATCGCGCGCGATGAGCAACCGGCGGAAGTGGCCATTCACGCGCCTATCGTGTTTCAGCATGTTCCGGAGCAACTTGAAATCAGTGCAGAATCGGTGCCCGAGGCGCAGATCCGCGTGCGCGGGCCGGAGCGGATGATTCGTCAGTTGAAGACGAATGACGTGCAGGCGGAAATCGATCTGGCTGGGGTGAAGTCGGGAGAGAGAACCTTCGATCTGACATCGCACCAGATACGGCATCCGCGGGAAATCGAAGTGGTGCAGATCGTACCCAGCCAGCTGCATCTCGGGTTCGATACCCGTGCCACGCGAGAGGTGGAGATCCGGCCACGGGTGACGGGTAATTTTGCGACCGGAGAGCAGATTGTGAAGGTGGACACCGATCCTCCGCGCATCAGGATTACGGGCCCTAGGCACCATGTCGAGAGAATCGATGCAGCCACTACCGATCCCATCGACGCGACCGGAACTCTGGGCAGTGCCGTGTTCACAACCAACGTGTATGTGCCGGATCCACTCGTGCAGATCGAGCCGGCAGGTTTGATTCGGGTCACGGTTACGGTTCAAAAAATCGGGACTCCAACCACGCACTGAGACTTTCCGTCCGGTGCCGATACTCTTCAGTTATCATCTCTGTTCGTCTTCTTATGACCCAGCAACGCCAATTATTCGGAACCGACGGCATCCGCGGGGTTGCCGGAGAGTTTCCTCTCACTACGAAAAGTACGTATATGATCGGGCGCGCGCTCGGTCACGATCTGGTACTTGGTAAACACAAGGCGCAAGCCGTCATCGGACAGGACACGCGGGAATCCAGCCGATGGATCGCCGATCGCGTGTCGGAAGGACTGGCCGCGGTTGGGGTGGATGTACACAGCGCGGGAGTCATCACCACCCCGGGCGTGGCTTATCTGGCGCGTGCGCGGGGAATGGCGGCAGGAGTTGTGATCTCGGCGTCTCACAATCCATGGACCGACAACGGGATCAAGGTTTTCTCCGGAGACGGTTTCAAACTGAGCGACGCTCGCGAATTGGCAATCGAGCAAGAGATTTTCGCGCAGCTGGAGAATTCGGTTACGCCGGACGAGGCTGCCCTCAAGGTACCCGACCCTTCGCTGCCGGGAGAAGCCGAATTGCGGCATGCGTACATCCTGTCGTTAGCGTCAAGCGTGACGGCCGAGTTGAGCAAGCTGCGCGTGCTGGTCGATTGCGCAAATGGTGCTGCCACTGCAGAGGCGCCTGAACTGTTTCGCAGGCTCGGCGTGCAGGCGACATTCATCCATGTCTCGCCGGACGGCAAGAACATCAACGAACAGTGCGGTGCATTGCATCCGGAAACTTTGGGAAGGAACGTTGCTGCTGCCGCGGGGAAGTTCGACCTCGGCGTTACTTTCGACGGAGATGCTGACCGCGCGCTGTTCTGCGATGCGGCAGGACGAGTGGTGAACGGAGATGCCGTCCTGCTGGCAGCGGCGCGCGATTTACATGCGCGCGGGATGCTGAAGAACGACACGGTGGTGGCGACCACGATGTCGAACATGGGGCTGGAGATCGCACTAAAGAAATCGGGCATCCGCATGTTGCGTGCGAATGTGGGCGACAAATATGTGCTCGAAGAGATGCTGAAGACGGGAGCGATTGTGGGCGGGGAACAATCAGGGCACGTCATCTTTCTGGACGGCGACGCGACGACCGGCGATGGCCTGCTCACCGCGCTCCGATTAATGGATATTGTTGTGCGCTCCGGCAAGCCGGTGTCCGAGTTGGTGGGTGATCTGAAAGTGTTTCCACAAAAAATCCAAAACGTGCGGGTTCGAGAAAAGGTTCCCTTTGCCCAGGTGCCGGCGATCCAACGGGCGATCATTTCAGCAGAGAAAGAATTGGATGGAAGCGGGCGGGTCGTGGTCCGTTATTCGGGGACCGAAGCGCTGGCAAGAGTAATGGTGGAGGCGGACTCAGAGGCTAAGATGCAGGCTGTGTGCGCGGCGATTGCCGGGGAGATTCAGAGGGTGTTAGGAGTATAGGCGTGTAAGAAGTGCTTTTATGCACATTGTGCAATCGTAATCGCCATGGCTGTCACTATTGCCCGGTACGTCCGCATCTTGAAGTTGATTCGAGAACCAGTGCAAATCCAACCTGAGATCCATCGGAAGCTTCCGCCGGATCAGCAATTCGAGCCGACTTTCTGGGGGGATGGAACACATGAGCGATTGCGGCAGCTGCAGCGTGAGTTGCTGCCCGACGGTTCTCGACCGCAAAGGCCACGCACGTTTCGCTTGATCGGCTGGGCTGCGCTTTTCCGGAATGTTGATCCTGCTCGCGATCTGGTTGGCATTTCACAGATAGCATTGGAAGGGCATCTCGGCGGCTAACCCCGCTTTACGGTGCACTACCTGAACCGCAGAGCTGCAGCGCAGCGCCACCCCAAGAAATCTCATCCCACGAAATAGCCTTCCACTCTGAATGGAGCTTACAGCGCGAAGTAGGTTTTCTTGTGGCCCAGGCTGTTTTCGTCGCCGATTACGAAATGGTCGGGCCAAGCGGGAACGGTTTCGAGCAGCAGTCGCAGGACGTGCGCATTCCTGGCGACTTTGAATTCCACCTCCGTCGTATATGACGTTGCTGGCGTTAACGGCGTCATCAGTGAAGTTCCAGCAATCGAGACTGCCGGGTACTCTTGCCCCTCGCTATCGATCAGGCGCAACTCGCGCGGCGACGGAGTGAGAGGCGCGTCCTTCGGGCGATTTGGCGACGTGGTGGTCTCATCGAAACGCGTGCGCAGCGTGATGACGTAATTGATTACCGGGCCCTCCGCTGTTCTCCTCACGTTGACCACCGAATACGCCAGGTGGCAATCGATTTCGCAGAAGTACTTCTCCTGACCGCGCGAGAGCAGGCTCTCCTGGCTGCTCGCTGAAAAGCCGAGGAGCAAGCCGAAGTAGATGAATGCTCCGACTCCGATTGCGAACGCTGCGAAGCGCGCAAGCCTAGGCTTGCGGGCGAACCAGAAAATCAAGACTGCTGCGACCGCGACGAACAGACCGATAGAGGCGGCGAGGAATCCGATGATCGCAAGAGGAGCGGGGAAATTCATGTTACTGGCCGACGTCATGCTGCCAGGGAACATCTCGCCTGCTCCGAGCATTGCGGCGCCTTGTTTGTCATGGACGTCGGGATAAATTTCGTCGGCGATCCAGTAGTTCTCAATGAGCACCGCAAGCAGCATTCCCGAGATCCAGATCAACCAGCGCAATCGAAATCGGGTTTTCTCCGATGAAACAGCCTGCACCACCCAGTCGACGGGATAAGCGGCGCCGTAGCAGATGTTCGCGAGCAGGGCTAGAACCAGCATCTTGCCCAAGGCTTCCAGCGTCAGCGCGGGGCGAAAGTGCGGCCATGTGAATACGAGCCACAGGAGCACAACGATCGAGAGGACGGCGTTGTACCAGAGGCGAAGCGGTTCCCAGAAGCGGGCCGTTTCGCCGAAGTCCGAGGACGAGTTGGTTGAGGGTTTTTGCATGGGGTTTCTCTAACGATATCCGGCAACGAATTTTGCAACCCAAAGTCTATTGGCCCCAAAAAAAGGCCGCCTCGAGTTTGCGGCAAACCCTGATTGGAATGGCTCCCGAACCGAAGCAACCCCCAACACGCGGCGGCTATGGCCAGAGGAACACAAATGAGAACCCCAATGGCGATGAACTCTAAGATGAGGAAGCGGTTACCTGGCGGAGCACCGCGTTCCAGGATAGCGAAGCCGCTCGAAGACCAGCGCCGAGAGCACACCTGCCAGTCGCACCACAACACCCGTTGCAGCTGCGAGGAGAAGTCTGCCCACGACTCTCATACCTACTGCTCCCGGGTAACGCGGATCCATTCTTCCATTTGATCCAAATACTCCGCCAAGGCGGCGCGGCCTTTCGCGGTCAGGCGATATTCCGTGCGCGGCACGCGGCCTTCGAAGAATTTCACGCACGAGATATATTCCGCCTCCTCCAGCTTGCGGGCGTGGACGCTCAGGTTGCCGTCCGTGGTCTTCAGCACGCGTTTGAGATCGTTGAAGCTGAGCGAATCATTGGTCGCGAGCGCGCTGACGATACCGAGGCGCATGCGCTCGTGGATCAGGCGATCAAGTTCAGGGAGTTCGGGCGTTCGCAGCATCGCCTGCTCGCGCGAATGCTCACGCGGCCGCACTTCATGCTTCCGGTGCTGTGCCAGGACCCTAGCCACCATGCCTCCGTGCGATCAGGAATCCAAAGACGATGTGCAACCCGCCGAATCCGGCGGCAAGGAACCAGTTTCCCCAAGTCACCGGTCCAAGCACCGTGAGGCCGCCGAGCAGCATAAAACACAGTCCCATGACCGGCACGATGGGGACCGAGAACGCGCCGCCGGTCATGATTCCAGCGCCATAGAGCAACAGCCACATCGCGGGCAAGGCGGCTTCCTGGCCCGAACGAAACAACAGGAACGTCAGGAAGGCTCCTGCGACCAGCGGGGGAGCCAAGCCCAGCGCCACTTTGCGCGCAGGTCCAGAGAAAAGCGGCAGACCGCGTCGATTTGCTTTGAAGGTGCAGGCGAGCAATCCGATTGCGACCGCGAGAAGGCCTTCGGCCAGCCAGACGCGCAGCCAGCCGTACGGTGTCGTCTGCCGGTTTGCTAATAGTGCGGCGCAGAATGCCGTTGCGCCCAGGAAAACCTGGCCCCAACCGGAGACGGCCGTGAAAGCAGCCGAGCGCTCCATGGTGTCGCGAATGAAACGGAGATCATCGGCGAGATTAGGCGCGACCGCCGGCCTGGTGGTGCGATGGAAGCGCCGGATCCGGTGCGGGCTAGGGTCCAACATAGACGAAAGGGTAGCGGGAGCTCCTATGTTTGTCAAGTACTTTTCACCACAAAGTAACCAGATTTCAGGTACACGCGAGGAAGAAAATTGCTATCGTCATGTCGCTCTCGCCGGGCCACGGGCGCCCCATTCAGATGACGCGGTTATTGCAGTAATCCAAAGACGGCGACTCCTGTCGGAGTCGCTACGTAGACTTTCCCGTTCGCGATGATGGGTGTCATAAACTTGTCGCCCGCGCCCGGGTGGTCGCGGCCATTGGCGGCCTGATTGGAGTTGTAGAGTTCCAGCAGATTTCCGGCAGTGTCGGCGTGCAGAACGCCGGGATTCGAATTTTCCATCGCCCACACGATGGCGCTTTTTCCTCCATTGGAGGAAATGCTCGGTGTCGCTCCCGGATAGCCGAACGAGTTGGAGCTTTTCGCCACCGCCGAAGGCAGCAGCTTTGCGTTCTTGAACTGAAATGCAAGCAGTGGCGAGCCCACGGGACCGTAATAGACGAAGCCGTTGAAGAATGCCGGCATCGACCAGACCCCGCCGGGAAGCGCGCCTGCCAGCTCCTGATAGAGGTGATTGGCGGAGGAACTGAACTTGCCCATGTTGCTGCGATCGACTACCTAGAGATTCGAGTCTTTACCTGCGCCAACGGCTAGCTGCCAGACTTTTCCGGTCGAGTCTTTCTGCGTCACCAGCAACGTTCCACCGGAACCCAGATCGACATCGCTGCCATTTTCCGAAGCTTCGTTATCCATTTCGAAATAATCTGCCACTGCGAGGCCGCCCTTAGTAGTGAGCCGCAAAAATGCGTTCCCATAATCGCTGTCGATGGGGAACCGGGACGCAGTGAGCGAGCTATCGAAAACGCCGTTGGCGTCGAGCAGAATGATATTGCCGTTGCCATCGGCGGCCATGCCGGCACCCGAGTTCCAGATCGCTCCTTCATTCCCGTTCGGGGTTAGATTCAACACGGTTGTCTGTTTGAGTGTGGTGGCGTTGTAGCCCATGATCCAGCCAGTGTAGGGACGAAAATCGCAATGCGAGGCCCACGCCAGGTATAGGGTGTTGCCGAGCTGCAGCAGCCCCGCACGTTCCTTGTACTGTGCGGGATCGAAAATCACCTTGCCGCCGGAGCTGTTGTCGCCGATGCCGGGATAAGCGGCTGCAATGTCGACGGGCCCGCCGCGGGTTTCCGCACCTGTGGTGGCATCCAGCGCATGCAGGCGCTGATGATAGTTTCCAGATTTATCCTTCGACATCGCGACCACAAAAATAGTGGGATTACCGGTCTTGGGTCGCACAATGACGGGCGTGGCGGTGATCCCGATCTCCGGTGTTACCTGGCTGCAACCACGATTGTCGGAGGCTGTCTCGCCTGATTTCAGGGTTGTGACGTGCCACAGACTCGCGCCGGAATCGGCGTCGTACGCATAGACGCTTCCGTGCTCGGTCGCCACGATCAGGAGGTCGTGAGTGACACCGCCGATCGAAACCGCCGAGAGATACAGCGGTTCAGCATCGACCAGGCCATCAGCGGGGACTGTGAACAACTTGCCGAACGTTGCTACATTGACGTTGCTCGTGGTTAGGATTGTCTCTTTATTATTCAGTCCGGTGCGGGCATTGTTGTTGTGATAGGTGAGGACGTCCTGTGCCGAGCACGAGACGACGATTAGCACCAATACGGCTACGGGTGCGGTCGTGCCAGGCGACGGGCATGCGGTAAGTGACGACATGGAAAAACCTCCGGAGAAACCGGCTGGCAACTGGCGAAGGGAGACTCCCAACGGTGGACGAGTGAGGTGCGGTTTGCGGCAGCCAGTTTCCCAAATATCGCAGCGACCTACAAACTCGAGAGTTCATAGGAGCGAGCATGCTGGGCGGATGCGGATTGTTCGAGCGGTCAATCCACCCACCCTCTCGCAACATCGGCGAGACTCTTCGGCCTTGCTCTGGGCAGACGTGGGGCACCCAGAGTTCTCGCTGACGCCGAGCCGTTAGAATAAGAAAGCGACTGCGCTGATCCTGGTCCAATGAGCGAGCTTGGCAGAGTTCTGATTGTTCTCGGCGGCGTGCTGATACTGGCCGGGATTGTGCTCGTTCTTTTTGGGCGACTCCACCTTCCCTGGGGGCGATTGCCGGGCGACATTGTCTATCGCGGGAAGAACACAACTGTTTACTTCCCGCTCGCGACCTCGATTCTGCTGAGCGTGGTGCTGACACTCATTCTCTATCTGATCGGGAAATGGCGAAGATAAGCGATCGCTATGCCGAATGCTTTCGGTGCTTGCCTGTGCCAGGGTGACGGGTGCATTCTCTTTGCCGTGGTAGTTCCGTATTTGACGTTCACAATCGTGTGCAACAACAGGGGGAGCGATGGCCTATTTCGGGGTGTACCGAGGAGTGGTGCTGGACAATACGGATCCTCAGATTTCGGGACGAGTGAAGGTAAGTGTGGAGGGAAGGCAGGGCTGGGCACTCTCTACGCTTGACGGCCCGAGGGTGCAAGTCGGCGCGATGGTGATTGTGGCATTTGAGCAGGGCGACCCGGGCAGACCGGTTGTGCTGGGCCGGATTACTTAGCTGACCAGATGATTTTTTTCCGAATAAAAATGGGGCACACGGAATAATCCATATGCCCGCATACACATGGACAGAGGGATCAGTAAGTGAGGGTCAGTTGCTTCGGCAGTGTTCCGCCGTAACCGCACGACGGAGTCAATCCAGACGATAGGTTCGTTACGGTCCAGGCCGGATTGGCGATCTTCGTCCACCTGAAGTTATAGAGCCCCAGATTATAGAAAGAAGTTGAGCCACCCGAAGGATAGTCGCTGCACTGGGAAACGTTGTAGACCTCCAGCGCGCCGGCAAAAGCCCAGTTGAAGGTCTGACCAAAGCTCGAGGTACTGAGCAATTCAGAGAAGTTGTTGTTCGTCAGGTCCCAGGTGACGATATCCCATGTCGGGCAAGACAGCGTTCCTGAGGCGCAGGTATCGAACATGTAGCCGAGGATTACGTCGCCGGCATTCACATGGGCCGGCGGAGCCTCGTACACCGTGCCGCTCACGCAGCAATTCCAACTGGCGATGCCCCACGCGTTGGCGTAATCGGAGTTCCAGCCCAAGACCGGCTGAATGATGGTCACAACATCGGCATAGTCCTCCATTCCCGGAAACAGGTAAATGGTCTGGCCATCGTGGGAAGTCGGTGCCGAGGGCACGTTCCAGTAGGCATACAGGTACGCGTAGGAGGTACTGATCGTCGTGCTGGCGTATTCCACCCAGGCATGCCCGATGGACGGATCTTTCATGCCCCGCTCATTCCCAACGATCTTTGTCCCATCAGCTTTGAAATGTGGAAAGGCGCACGCCTGGATGTTATCGACGGTGCCATTGGCGTGGCGGACGACGTTTTCATCGCGCCGCACTTCGTCACCCTTCGCCAAGTGCTTGACGCAACTGGAATGGAAGTACCCAAACGGCGTAATAAGGTAATCTCCCGGAACTACTGCCGGGCGATTTGGTCCTGCAGGTCTCTGAGCCAAACTCAGACTGGCAGCGAGCACGGTGAGGGCGACCGACTTGAGCAGTCGGGAGTACGCTGAAGTAGAGAACATCGTTTTACTCTCCTGTTGGGACAAGGCTTTGGCACGCGCTGCTTGCCGAGGAGGGATTCGTTGGGCGACTTCGTCCACCCCGTCCACTTTCTGCAGCAATAGTGCGGTCGAGACGAAATTCGTATCACGAGGGGAGACAGGCCGGTCATTTGCTGCAACCTGAAGGTCTTGGCACACTATAGAAAAGCCTTCGTGGCTAACATGTTTCCGCGATGAACGGAAAATATCTTCAGGCCTTTGTGCTTGCCTACATGATCGGCTGCTTTCTCTCTCGAATACCGAAGAGGAAATAGGATCGCATCCGGGTCCCTCGCACTCTGGCGAGCGGGCTGCAAACTTTCGCGTCGTTCTCCTGCAACTTTGGTCTCCGGCCGGGGTTGAGCCTGACGGAGGAACAGGTATGTTCAAAAGCGCAGTCTCCCTCAGCACCTGCCTGTTCGTGGTTGTCGTCATCGGATCGCTTGGACAACGTACAACCGCGCAGTCTATTCCCATACGCGTGCAGCAGCCCTTGCCTGGGCATTCCGGCCCCGTCACTCATCCACCGCAAACGCACCAACTGCCCTGCTGGCAGGAGGCCGGGGTTTCCAAGTCGGCGATGCAGGAGCGAGAAGCGATCCAGCGGAGAACGAAGTCGGAAGTGGAAGCAGTTTGTGCGGAAACTTCCCTTACACCGCAGCAACGGCAGCAGAAGATTCAGCAGATTCACCAGCAGGCCAAGCAGCAGATGGACGCGCTTGTTTCGCCGCAGCAGCTAGAGGCAATGAAGTCGTGCCAGATGTCCCGGAACCACGGCGGGGGACACCCTGGGGTAGGGCACCCTGGGGCTGGTGGAGGACATGGACCGTGTGGGGAACTGCCATCAGGCCCCCATCCGCCCAAAACACCGAATCCATCGCCTGGAGAAAAGCCGGAACCTGAGAACGATAACTAGAACTACAGATTGAATCTGGGCCCCGGGAGTTACGCTCGCACCCGCAGCGGAGCTCTGCTCGACCGAGGCTGCTGGCATCACCCTTGGGGGTCTCCCCACACGAACATGTACTTTTGATTCCCGTCGGTTGGCATACTCGAAACCGGGAATCTGAATTTCGACGTATGCTGTTACGGTGCAGCCGCTTCGCATTGGATTGGCGATCGCGCTCTTCCTCCTCTCGGGGGCGCCACCGGTTGGCGTAAACAAAGTGCAAGCGTCGTCGGAGCCGCATAGGCAGAGCGACGAGAACGACTGGGCGCCGAAGACCTTAAGATCGCTTCCTGCCGAAGAGAAGGTTGGTCAGCTGTTCATGGTTCGGCTGCGGGTGGAATTGCTGCGCGATGCCTCCGAGTACCTGCACCTGCGCGATGAAATCCGAAAATACCACGTGGGTTCGGTGGCAATGTCGTCGCCGCGGGGAGGGCACTTTGTTCATCGCGATGTCCGGTATGACACTGTAACGTTGCTCAATGGGCTGCAGGCGGAATCGAAGCTGCCTCTCCTGGTTGCCGGAGACTTTGAGCAGGGAGTTCTGCCTCCGCGCCTGTTTGGCACGACCGTGTTCCCTCACGCCATGGCTTTCGGAGCTGCGGGCAAAGCGCAGTACGCCGAAGAATTTGGACGGATTACAGCTCAGGAGAGCCGCGCCATTGGGGTTCATTGGAACCTGTTTCCGGTGGCCGATGTGAACTCGAACCCGGCAAATCCAATCATCGGAACCCGGGCCTTCGGGGCTGATCCGCGGCAAGTCGGGGAATTGGTGGCGGCCTACATAAGAGGCGCTCGTTCCGCAGGAATGTTGACCACCGCGAAACATTTCCCCGGACACGGTAATACCGCGACCGATTCGCATCTTGCCGTGGCAAGAGTAGATGAGGATCTAAAGACTTTGTCTGCGGTCGACCTGCCGCCGTTTCGGAAGGCAATTGAGGCTGGCGTAGATGCGATCATGACGGCGCACGTCCGCGTGCCGACGCTCGATCCAGACCCTGACCGTGTGGCCACGACATCGCACAGAGTAGTGACAGACCTGCTGAAAAATCAGCTCGGATTTAAGGGGATCGTGGTCGCAGACGCGATGGATATGGCCGGCCTGAGCCGAGCATATCGGGCAAATCCCGGACGAGCCGCCGTCGATGCGTTTCTGGCTGGAAACGATGTGCTCACCATGCCCGCGGATCTGGGTGCGAGTTACGCGGCAATTCTCGAAGCAGTCCGCAGAGGAGAAATTTCTGAGGCGCGTCTCGACGAGTCCGTCCTCAAGATATTGCGGGCCAAAGCGTCCCTGGGCCTTGAAAACAATCGTTTTGTGGATGTAAATGCGATTCCGCGGTTAGTCGGGGCGCCTGAAAATCTTGCGGTCGGCCAGCGCATCTCAGACGAGTCGGTCACGCTCGTGCGCGACAACCACAAACTTCTTCCATTGACGGCGTGGGCCACCGAAAACGTCGTGCTGCATCAGCGGACAGAAGCTCTCGGCCGCAACCTGCTGCTCATTGTGCTCTGCGACAATGTGCGAGCCGAAGACGGGCGGGTTCTGGGCCGCGAAGTTCGGGCTCGCCGTCCCGACGCCGCGGTCGTTTTTGTGGATCCCGCTGTAGCGTCGCAAGAATCCGACGACGTAATGAAGGCTGTGGAACTCGCACGCGCAGTGGTGACCGCCGTGTACATTGTCCCGTCGGCCGCGCGATCGATGCGGGTGGGACGCAAGTCGAAGCACCCGGCTTCTCTTCCGGACTCAACCAGCGCCCTGTTTGACAGGATTCTCGCCCGGGCCGGCGATAGAACCGTAGTCCTGGCAATGGGAAGTCCGTACCTGACTGACAATTTTCCTGGGATTCAGAATTACATTTGTACTTTCTCCAACGCGACCGTATCGGAAGTGAGCGCAGCCCGAGCGCTGTTTGGCGAGATCCCGATTCACGGTCATATGCCAGTCAATCTGCTGAAGGCCGGGGCGCAGCCAGGCGGTGGCGGACCGGCGCAGATGATCAATGTGAAGACTCCGCGGTGATCCGAAGAGTCCGGCCAGATCTGCATGCAGCAAGCATTTGATTAACAGGCTGCCCGTCTCCTCACTGCTGCAAAGCAGAGAAAACGTGTCCAAACCGATGGGATTTGCGTAATTGCCAATCCGATCGCGTAACCCCGAGCCGCTATTCCAACCCCGGTAATTCTGCCAGTTGCCGTCGCCATTCCTATCCTCAATCATCTTCACGATTCGGGAGTGTTTTGTTGGACATTCCTGCACTTGGGAGGGTGTATGCGTCGCTCAGTCGTTAAGCCGATGAATGGTTCGAACCTTCGTCCCACCGCATTAACTCTGGTCCTTTCCTTGGTTGTCCTCGCGTTAGGTACCGCTTCGGCGGAGGAACCCACAAAAGTTGAGGGTTTGATAGTCGCCAGAAGCGGCGACGAAATCATCGTGGAGTATATGAAAGGTGCGGAGTTGGCCTTTCTTTTGACCGACAGCACAAAGGTGTCGCAAGTGGAAGGAGTACTCAAGGCTCGTCGAAAAGAAATGTCGATGGCTGCCCTGATTCCTGGCCTCAAGGTCAAAGTGGAGGGCAAGTACAACGAGTCTCGTCAGCTCCTTGCCTCGTCCGTGACTTTCAAGGGAGATGATCTGAAAAACGCGCAATCTGCCGAGGCCGCGACGCGGCAAACTCGCGAAGCGCAACAAGCGGAGCTGGCACGCCAATCCGCTGCTCTGAAAGCCCAGAATGAACAACTGCAAGTGCACGAGGCACAGCTGGCCGAGCAGAAGGCAAACATCGAGGCGGCGGTCGCGCGCTTCGGCCAACTCGACGATTACTACATTTTCGACGAAGTGACCGTCTACTTTGCCAACGGGAAGGTGCAGGTCGAATCAAAGTACGAGGCGCCACTGTTGACGCTTGCTGAGAAGGCCAAGGGCATCAACGGCTACGTAATCGAGGTGAAGGGGTACGCCTCAGCGGTTGGCAGCGTTTCCACAAACCAAAAACTTAGCGAAGATCGTGCCAATAACGTCACCAATGTGCTGCTCCAGAAAGGAAAAATCCCCCTCACACGTCTTTTGGCACCCGGAGCCATGGGGGAGTCCGATCAGGTTGGAAACGATAAAACTGCTGAAGGACAGGCAGAGAATCGCCGCGTAGTCGTCCGCGTATTGCAGAACAAGGCGATTGCCGGCATCTAGTTGCTGTCGCATTTCCAGAGAGGCAGATTTCGACGCGTCTCGCGGGTGCGAATCAGCCCCAGCCTTCTGGCGAGACGCTGCGAAGGATGGTTGTCGTCCGGTATGGTGGCGGTGATTGATCTGACGCCTGGCTGTCGCCAAGCCCATTCGATCACTGCCGCCGATGCTTCTGTGGCAAATCCCCTTCCCCGAACGTCCTCCATCAATCCCCATCCGATCTCAACCTCGCCATCGGGGCTCGGTGGTCCTTTTAGGTTAATCGATCCCACAATCGTATGGGACGAACGCTCAACAATGATACGCATCCTCCACGGGACGTGTCTGCGGTCCGCCTGGATTGCCCTCAGATGCCAGGCCAGATCGCCGATGTCCGGATTTTCAGGTGGAAATCTGAAACCACTCAGCGCCTCAAAGCCCGCAACGTCCCGAACGAGCAGCGCCTCGATCTCCTGGGGCAAGAGTACGACGAGAACCAGGCGTTCAGTTTCGATGTTTAGGGGCCGTTTCACTGTCGAATACTATCGCTCTTCTAAACTCGCAAGTTGGAGTCAACTGGTCAGTTCCAGAATCGATTAAAGCAGGCGATAAAACTACGCCGTCGCCGAACTCTGTTTGCTGTAGGCCAGTGAGGGTCATCCAACCATGGTGGCTCTCCAAACTCCAACGAAAAGGATTGACCTAAGTGAGTTGATAGAGCCGGGGCCGTCAGCGACCCGGGGGATAAGCAGCGGTTCCAACGGGCAGGGCTTGCAGGGTCTTTCCTGCTCTCGAGAAAGACGGGATTTCGGCTTTTGCCTCTTCCGGGCCCAGATACTTCACATCGAGCAGGCCTTGGCTGGGAACCCCGTATAGTTGAAAACTGACTTCGGCCAGACACAAACTCCAGCCATCTAACCACACCTGTAGGTCCCTTTGCTGCTGGTCGTTACCGTCGCGAACCACGATCAGGTCGATATCGCTGCCGACCTCGGCGTTCCCGGCCTCTGTACTGCCGAAAAGATACACTGCCTGGACCCCGAACCGGATAGGATCGATGGCTGCGGCAATCCGTTCAGCGAACCGTTGCCGCCAGCGCCAGTGTTCTGGTGCGGCGCCCAGCCGTTCACCGCTGAGTTCCCGCTGCTTCCACTCCAGATATTCGCCGATCCGGTGAGCGATGTTGTCGAGCAACTCGCGCTCTTCCCGTAGAAATGGACCTTCCCACGCGGTGGCTTTTCCGTCTTTGTAAAGAACCTCGATGGCGCCAACCGCGGTGCGCCAGACCGAGATCGATGAACGCAGCCGCCAGGGCGAGTCCACAAAATCGGGCAGGGCATGCGTTCGCCCGAGATATTCAATACGAGCCGTAGTGTCCTGTGGATACTGCCAGGCAGGAGGGATCGCGTCCAGGACCCAACGAAAAACTACCTGGGGGGGTTCCTCGCGACGGGACAGAGCGGCTGCCACCTTATAAATGCATCTCAGCTCTTTGGCGCGCTCTCTTAACGCCCAGAGTTCATCAGCCTGCTTACTTGCTTCGTCTTTCATTGATGCTTCGGAGGCCTCGGATGCGAGAGATTGAATAGAGCGCCGATCGAGTTCAACTGGGATCGTACTCCTCACATAACGGCACTGAGAGCGGTGCCGTTCGAGCGTCTTGTCTATTATCGCAGGGTAGACCCACTTGGCGGATGCACAACCACGGATGGCGATACGCGAAGACCCAAGAAGGGAGAACAGCGAAAATATTGGTCGGCTTTGGCAGACGAATTTTAGAACTTCTCTGCTGGTCCGCGATGGCTCTGAGTCGGTCTTCGGGCCGTTTACCGCCTGAAGCCAAAAAGATGGTGCCACCTGATTGACTCATATATATGAGTAAGATATACTCACTTAATGAGCAAGCGGCTCCAGGTCATTCTCCAGGATGCAGAATATCGAGAGATCCAGAGGGTCGCTCGCTCGCGGCACATGACGATTGCAGAATGGGTCCGACAAGCCCTCGACTTGGCGCGCCGCAAAGAACCCACGGGGAGCATGGCGAAGAAGCTCGAGACGGTCCGGCGGGCTGCGCAATGTCAATATCCGGCTGGCGATATCGATAGCATGCTCGGCGAAATTGAGGCGGGATATACAGCCGGTTTACGCCCGTGATTTTGGTCGACTCCAACATCCCGATGTATCTGGTCGGCTCGCCTCACCCTCATAAAGCCGATGCGCAGCGTTTGCTCGAGAAACTGATTACCGACCGAGAACGATTGGTGACCGACGCAGAAGTGTTGCAGGAGATCCTGCATCGCTATGTGGCGATTGATCGTCGTGACGCGATCCAACCCGCGTTCGACGCCCTCCTCGGGCTTGTCGACGAGGTCTTGAGCGTAGACCGGAGTGCCGTGGAACGGGCTAAACAGATCGTTCTCGGATACCGGCAATTATCTGCTCGCGACGCCGTACACCTATCCGTTATGGAACAAAATGGAATTCACCAGATCTTGAGTTTCGATTCGGGGCTTGACGGGTTCCCTGGTATTACCCGTCTCTCGTAGTGCGCATGGCGCCCCAAGCGCTACTGCTTAGACAAGTCGCGCCGACCTGTCCCCGTATACTGACGTTTTCCTCAGTACTGCAGATGTGGTTCGGGTTGATGAGGGGCAACCAGCACTAATGCTACCGTGCTAGCGGCTTCTCAGTTTAAAGGCG
>Ga0126373_10000675_pt1 | contig 22960 bp, 11 predicted proteins | sample PanSoiMetPlot_11_FD_92545 | JGI IMG/M metagenome (GOLD analysis project Ga0126373, IMG submission 92545) | Tropical forest soil microbial communities from Panama - MetaG Plot_11 | ecosystem: Environmental > Terrestrial > Soil > Tropical forest > Bulk soil | place: Panama | collected 2016-02-17 | reverse complement strand
GTACAAGGCTGCCAGAGCAGGGGACTCAAACGCCGTCCCCTGCTCCGGACCTCATCCCCGCTGAAACCGAAAACCAACCGAGGACTAACATTGAGACTGGTACAGCAAACGGGGGCACTTCATGCCCTCATACCTAGTTAGAGAGCCGAAAAGTGTCAATTCCTCACGCACTGGCCGAGAAATTGTTTACATTCGCGGCCAAAACCATTCAGCCGAAGAACCCCTCACGAAAACTTGGTTAGCTGCGCCATTGCCCAATGGCAGTTCGGGAGACGTGTGGCTAGAGGAGGGAGGAGTCATGAGACCAGGGCAACACGCTGGTTTAACTTGGCTATGCCAGCGGGCGTTTGCCTGAAAAAACGAATGAGCAGTCGAACCAGATTTAAGTCACGAGAGGGACTCAAAAAGCACTACAAACTTCATAAAGGAGTATTTCATGGAGTATCAGCCGAATTACGGTATGGCCAACGAAGAGATGGAGCGAGAGGACCAAGCAATCCGTGAGTATCGAGCGGAGCAAGCAATGCGTGAGTATATGGACAATCTTCTTCGCGAATTCGAAGGCAAGCGCGATTTCGAAGAGTGCCTTATTTTCGACCTTGCGTCGATGTTTCGTAATCTTGTTGTGCTCAAGCGAGATGGTAGCGAATGAAGGAACAGGGAGCGTTTCGCTCGGGAACCAGCCATACGAAATAAGGGCAGTATAAGACCTCGCACAACCACGAGCGAGCTGTCAGCTCAACGAGGGAAGGACAACTATGTCAACCGTCACACGGCAAGAAGTCGAAGAACTGTTTGAAACCTTGGATGAAGGGCGCTTCAGGGAGCCTAACGACCACCAAATGGAACACCCGGACGTTTTGGAAGGGCGCACGCGACTCGAACAACGCGCCTCTGAGACCGTGCCGGATTTTATTGATACATACCGACGATATGCGGACGTGCTGGAGATTCCGGGCGATGCCCACGAAGCGATAGCAATTGCTCTTGCTGCCTCCGCCGCGAATTCCAGGGTATGGATCAAAGCGGGTGACAAGAGATTATCCCTAGATTGTTGGACGCTAATCATTACGCCGAGTGGCGGTGGCCGAAACACCACCGTGAGCAAAGCACGCCAGATTCTGAAACTAGCAAAGCTTGAGGCGCTCCTCCACAATGTCCAGTGGGGCAGCGAGGCTGCGGTCAAGCAAGATTTTGCAGAAAATTCGTGTGGGCTGTTTATCTGGCCAGAGATGTCGGAAGTGCTACAAGACCTGAACCGTCCACACTTTGCCGGGGTGAAACAGTGGATCACCAATCTTTATGACGAGACCGCGCCACCTCCAAGCAAGGTGTACCGGAAGGTGGAAGGAAAGAAGGGCACGCCCCCCATTGAGTTCTTAGTTCCTCCTCGCGCCAGCTTTGTCGGCACAAGCTCCTATGAGTGGCTGATACAAAACCTCAGTCGAGTGGATGCGTCGGGCGGATTTTTGGCGCGTTGGATGATTACCTTCCTACCGGATATCAAGAAGCGCATACCGATCCCACCAGAATCGGATTCTTCTTTGCTTGAGCCTCTGGCCGCTAGGCTCAAACAGATATCGAGCCAGGAAGGAACCGCCGATCTGTCGAGGGTGCTGGACATGTACGAGGCTTGGTATATCGAGACTGCAGATCGTTTCGACAAGCACCCAAACCGTTCCCTAGCCACAGCGTTCTGGAACCGCCACCGCGATCATCTGCTTAAGCTAGCCGTTATTTTCGAATTGTCTAAGTCTGGGACTCTGAGGGTCACTGTCGCTTCGATGAAGCGCGCAATCTACTACGCCTCCAAACTCGAACGGGGGCTACTGCAACTACTTGAAACCGGGCTGGACGGTGAAAGTTACGAACTAGGACGCATGATTGATTTCGTTCGCCAAGGCGGCTGTGATGGAGTACTCGCTAGCGAGCTGACCAACGCCTTCAAGAACATGGACGGGCGGCTACGATACAGTCGGACCCGGACACTCTTGGACGGTGGCGACTTTTGCGCGTTTACGCGAAAGACGCCGGGGAGACCTGCAACCGTGTTTGTCCACAAGGACTACGTACCAGAGTACAAGAAGACTCATCCGGACGACGGAGAGCCTAACTTATGATCCTTTCTTCCTTTCCTCCTGCCGTTTGGCGGCTGATATGGCGAACGTAGGGGTGCGAGGTAGGAGGTAAGGAAAGAAGGAAAGAACTAAAAAAAGTAAAAAAATAAGAAAATAAGGATCACAACCTACCCCCCGGCTGCCCGATCATCAGCCCTAGAACCCCTTCCGTTCAAAGCGATTTTCAAGGACTTGCAGAGGATAGCCACATACATCCCTGCGCTAGTCTAATCAGCAAGATAGAAAAAATCGAACACAGACTGGCCATCCTGGGTCAGATCCTTTCCCGGCAGTTGTCCGAATTAGCTATTTCTATGGAAACACGGCGATCGAGGTGAATAGAACATTCACTACAAGTGCTCTCTTTTCAAACACGACGATTCTCGGAAAGATCGAGAGGGCTGGATTTCGCGCCCGTTCCACGTCGCTGCCCGGATGAAACCGTGCGAGACTACAGGTACTGTCTAGCCGAATACGCGCCGGGCCGAAAGCCATCGCCAGCGGGCCAGCTGAGACCTGACCCCTCGCGAGACTCAGGGTTCGCAAGCCGTACTGCAACTCGTGTTTTCAGACTCTTGACCATCCCCTCACTCCGGCCCACGCTGCCGTAACGGGTCCGTAGCCTTCGAAAGAGCAAGTAAGCTGCGAGTTCGTTGGGAAGAAACGCCATGAACACGCCCACCATTTCCTCCCCGTGACGTGCGAGCGAAAGATGAAAGGCCAGAGCTATCAGAACCCGGAGGATTCCGCAATCGTCGGTCAACCTTTTGGAAGCTTCATTGGAAAATCTTTGAATGCTCCCTGTTCGCATCGCAAGGGAGAAGACAACACTCGTGCTGAACTCTGCAGTTGGCTGGTCACTTGCTCAATATCGGTCGCGGCGAATAACACATTAGGGAAGAAGCCCCAGGTATCTCTTTCTGCGATAAAACTTAGTTCTCCACTTGCAACTAATCCGCAAGCATCCAACAACTCCCGGTCAACGATCGATTCAACAACAGTGCTTGTGAATTCATTCCGCATGGTCCCGTAAAATCTCATCGGAGATCGGTACCAAAACCGGTCAAGAAAGGTCCCCATTTCATCGGCATTCGACAGCTCAAAAAGCAGTGCGTTGGGTGTTCTGCCGACAGGTACTTTTGGCGCAAGTTCTAAGTCTCGTTGGCGGCGGCCCCACCAAGAATCGGAGGATGAGATTTGCAGATAGGTGATCTTCACCCATGATCGTAGTGACTCAAACAGAAGCCCGTAGAAAAGGCGGGCGACCTCCTTTGTCTCTGCGAAGGCACCTACTCTTAAAAGCCCGCACAGCCGTAATGGCATGTAGCAAGAGGCATTCTCTGGCCCACGTGGGTTACCTATTTGAATTTTGAAACGCATTCAATCCTGATATGGTCAAAACCAGTTCGCTGGATTTAAAGGGATATGAAACAGGCTATGCCCGGTTTCGCTCGCCCCGACTCCAATATGCCAGCCGTTAACGGCATCGATGCCCAAGCTAAGTAAGTTGCCGTAGACATTGTATATCGTGAACTGTCTAAAGGCTCCCCACTTTCCGGCAACGTTCCAGCCGAGTCCTTCGCTGAGCACGCCAGTTTCTGCAGCGACCGGAACTCCAGTCACGACCAGTCCGGTTGCTATTAGAGCGGTATTCGCGGCTCCGCTGGCGTTTCGCCAGATTGCAGCGCATCCAGCACAATGCGCGAGATCGAAACCCACAGGAACATCCCCTGGAGCTAGTCCAGGGTATCGCAGGTTGGTCGAGTAGGGTTGACTTGCATCAACTGCTTGAGCCGGGGGCTGGCAGATCACGTCTCCCAGAGTTCCCCCGCAGTGCACTATGATCGTGTAGCCTCCTCCGCTCCCATCTCCCCCATCGCCCCCGCCGCCTCCGCCATTCGACGAGCCCTGTTGCTGGAGGTTAGCAAATCCCGCGTCCACTTCTTGCTGGTACCATCCCTGCAGCGCTTGCTGTATCGGACTGTTCAGCCCGGCCTGCGCATAAAAGTCCTGTATCGCGTTATTGATGAAGATCGCACCTGGGTCTACACCGCCTCCTCCACAAGCTACCTTGCAAAAATTAGCATCGCTCCACGCCCAGAGCCCGAGTGGATCAATTATCGTAAGGGGAATGTTGTGTACGTATGCGTACCTATTCCACGTCTGAGGGTTCGAAGTGTCAACGGCTCCCAGCCCGGCCGGGTCGGGCCACACCCATCGGCTCTGAATGGAATTATATTGCCGGAACGTGAAGGGGTACAGGTCCGTGGTCGTGTCCTTCCCCTGCCCCGCGAACACCACCGAATTGTTCCCGCCGCTGCCAATCAGGGTAGCATAGGTTTCCCCGTAGGGCGCGTAGGCAATGTCGTAGTAGAGAGTCTGGGTCGGCGTGCTGGAGAAACGCGCGCTTCCCAGCCAGTCCGCATGCCGATAGTGGCTGATGGTGACCGAGCCGCTCACCACCTTGTAGATTGCCTCGCCTCCGCCGGGAAGCCGAATCATCGCCTTTTGCAGCGTCTGTCCGTTGGAGAGCGCCAACTCCTCGCCGGTCGGACCATACACGTACTCGGTGTTGCCGCCCGTGTAGTCCAATTCCACCATCCGCCCAACAGCATCGTAGACGAAGGTGTTGGAGGTGTCGATGGAGACCGGCTGATTCTCGGCGCTGTAGGTGTAGGCGTGCTCACAGTCGTTGGTGGGGTTGCCGTTGAGGTCGTAGGAGGGCCCGCCAGCGGGGGAGCAACTCGGCACCGATGAGTACTGGTTCTTGCTCAGATTGTAGGTAGGTACGAACGATGTCCCGGCGGTGGCGTTCTTAATGATATTGCCGAACGGATCGAAGGTAAACGTCTGGTTCGATAGCGGGCCGCAGTTGGCCGTCGCAATGCGCCCCAGGTCGTCGTAGGAGTAAAGGCAATTCTGGGAATCGGCTGAATTGAATTGATCGCTAATGGTGAGATTATTGATTGTGCCATTCGTGTTCCACGTGAGTGCCCCTTTCACCGTTTGTGCTGGGCTGCCGACGTTGAACGTATACTTCTGAAAACGTCCGGTCGCCGGAATGTACGTGTACGTGTCGTAGTCACCCGATCCAAACGTTACTTGCGACAGCGCTCCCGCAGGGCTGATGGAAGTGTTGTAGGTAACCAAGCTAGCTGGATTCTGCCCGGAACTAGCGGTGGCGTTGGCAATTCTGCCTTCACCGTCTACGCCGTAGGAAATAGTTGGCAATCCCAGGAAACTATTCAGCGTTTTGACTACCCCGTTCGGCCAGTACGCCTGGGTGATGTGGTAGTAGCCGCTGGAGTGAGGCGTTGATTCCCACGTGTCGGTCACTTCGCCCCTCCCCGAATAGCTGAACACAAGGTCAGTTTGTTTGTTCGATGACGTCCCGGTGTAGGCTTCAGACAGCCGGGCCTTCGTGTTGCTGAGGGAGAACCCTGAAGCGGTTGCCACGTCATAAACGAAATTCTTCTGAGGTGAGGCGGCGGAATTGGGACCCGCCGGATAGCTAACGCTCGTCACACGGTTCAACGCATCGTACGTGTAGCAAATCGTGTTTCCCTGCGCATCGTATTTCTTAACGAGGTCCCCGTTGTACGTTCCTACGCAGGTCGCGCCCGGAGAGTTTGCTGGTGCGTTGTCGTAGAAGTAATAAGTCTGACCTGTCTCCGGATTCGACTCATAGGTCAGGCGACCGATCATGTCATAGACGTATGAACGAGCCTGCGAGGTTCCCTTTTGCGAATTCTGCACCACGTTCACGGAGTTGTAATTCGGGGCAACATCATACTTATATGTCGTTAAATACCCGTTGTAGGCAACCTTCTGGTTGCACGCACCCCAGTAGGTGTCGTTCGTGGCGCTGGTGACCTCGCAGACGGAGGTTAGCCGACCGAGTCCGTCGTATTCCAGGTTCCGGCGCTTGGTGTTGTTATCCGATCCAGGTTTTGGCGCAACTTCGCGATAAACGTCGTTCAGGGTGTAGGTAAAGTTAAGCAGAGCGCCTCCACCATCCTGAGTTGCAGTCGGTCGGCTCATCGCATCGTACGTCGTAGTCGCGGAACCCGATCCGCCGTTCTGCTTCGCCGTACCTTGATAGGGAACAGTTACGCTGTACGGGCGGCCAAGGCTGTCGTACGTCGAGTAAACCGTGTCGTAGTAAGTAGACGTGGGAGCTTGCTTTCTCTGTAAAAATTGGACGCGCCCAAATGTGTCCAGGGTGGCGAGAACATCCACCGTAGAACTACCGAACGTGAGAGCGCTCTCGGCCTGAGCCGGGGTTGTCGGCGTCGGAGCTGTGTACGTGTACGCTGTCACATTTGACAGCGCGTCCGTCATGTTATCGGGCCGCCAAAAGCTTGAATCGTTCTTGTACTGGTACGACGTAGGCTGTTGATTCGCGTCCAACGAAGAGGTCATGACCCCGCCGGTACAGTTCCACGTTGCGGTTGTGGAGAGATTGAGCGGAACAAAATTGACTGTGGTCGGGAAAGCTCCAGCGCACGCCCCGTACGTGTAATTCGTGACAGCACTGTTCACGTCCGTCGCGGTGTACACCTTTCCCGTGTCGTAATAGGTAAGTGTGTGGCTGAGGGAGGTCGATGCTCCCGTAGAGGTTGTAACGGTGGTCAGATTCCCTCTCGGAGTCCCAGTCGCTGGATTGACGTGGTTCTGGCTCGTCCCGATGGAGCTTGGTTGCAAAGCAAATTGATCGTAGAAATAGGTTGTGTAGGACTTCGTATTCCCCGCACCGTCGGTCACTTTGACAGACGAGGGATGATTGTTGATGCCGTTGCCCAAGGAAGCATACAAGATGGTCGTCTTTCGCGATGGACTCGGCGCGCCGAAATCGTATTCATCTTTTTCCGTTAGGTTCTCGTATCCGTCATATTGGGTATCGACTCGCGATTGCGGGCCGCCATTGAATGATTGCTCCACCGTGATCTGACTGAACGGTGGCGTCACGGTCCCGGTCGGACAAGGGCTTGACGTGGTTCCGTTATAGCAGGTGGTCACTTGCTCAAGGGGCGTAGCGCTAGCGGTGCCCTTGTAGACGCTGCGGGAAATTTCATATAGCCCGCTGAAATTGATCACGGTCTGGTTACCTTGCGGATCGGTGACTGTGGTTGTGTAATTGGGGCTGGTGCCGGTTCGACTGTATGTCCATTGACCATCAGGAGTCGTACGCACAAAACCAGCGGTACTTCCGTCGGTGCAATTGACGCCATTGTTCCCGAACCCCTGGTAGTTGTAAGAAAACGTGCCACCGGCGGGAAGCTGAATGGAGGCAATTCTCGCGGTCACATTGGTGCTGCCCTGTATCGGTGTTTGTTCGTAGGAAAACTGGTAGTACGAGGCGTCCGGCAGCGTTACCCTGTCCACGAGATACTGTTGAGTTGCGGGGTACTCCGTGACACCTGAGCACCCGAAGGCTGTTTGCACCTGATATGACTTGTAAGTCACAGTCACATTCGCAGGAGTCCCGGCGGGGCTGGTGTAGCCATATGTGACAGGTCCAGTCGTGTTCCCCGAACCGTTGATCGTCAAGACAGGCACTTGTGTTCCAGTACTGTCACTGATCGTGTCAAGAAATGTGGTTGTGCTTCCGTTCGTGCTGCTGGTGATTTCGTTCCCGTTGGTGTCGGTCTGCGTGGTGGACGCTGCGCTCGTTGTAACCGGGACATTCAGGACCTGCCCGGACTTCAAGGTCACACTTGCGCTTGGTCCGTCGGTGACGTTGATTGTCATTCCCGAGCCGTCCGGGATCTGCTCACTCGCGTTGTTGATTGGCGGAAATGTGCACGTTCCATCGTCGTCGGTCACAATCATCGTTGGGAAGTGGTGCAATGTGCCTGTCGAATCGGTGTAGCCGGTGTACGTGTAGAGGTTGTAGTAATTTGTCTGGCCCGTATTGTGATCGACACAGTGGGCCTGTCTAATCCCTACCCCAGCGTATCCAGTCGCCGCAGCCGTATCCTTCGTTAGCCCAAACGTTGCCGAAGGCAACCACAGCGACCCTGCAACCGACCACACACTACTGTCATAGGCGAGAGCGTAAGAAAATGGGATGCCTCTACCAGCCCTACTGAAGACGGGAACTGACAAATGCACATTTAGGTTCCCGAGATTGATGACATCCGGGCCACCGCCAAAGCTCTGAAAGGGTGGAATACCGGTTGTGGGCTGGGTCTGCCCGGTGGCTGTTAGAGTAGCAACTGCGAAAACAAGAGCAACGACACCATACTTCAAGCTCTTCACTCAACCCCTCCAGAGTTGACGACTCCGTTTCTCTACAACCGACGGGCTACTGCACTGGAAACAGCGCATCGGATACGCCCGAACCGAAAACGGCGCTGTTAACAGCCACGTCCAGAACCAGCTTGCGTTCAACGATTTTCTGAATGTGCAATGGCACCTGAACACCATTCACGATCTGGTAGTCCGCAAATTCGATGTCCGTCGCGGTGTCTGTACTTGCATCGCCATCAGGATGTGTGTTAAAGGCAAACGCCACAGGCAATAAGGATACGGAAGACAGATAGACATCTGTTGCGCTGAATTTCTCTATCCAGCCAGTGGCCCTGGCGCTCTGGTTTGCGAGATGCCGCGATATTCTCAAGTGTTCGACACTCAACCCATTTCGCGTTTCTGGACCAATGTAGGTAAAGATCAGCGTGGGATCGTTCGCCTGAGCCAAGTAGGATAGGGCAGGAAAGAACCAGCTCGGCGTCACCCAGCAGTTGTGCAGCGCTGAGGGCGCGAAGTTTCCTTTTGCGTCGGTTGCAGCCCCTTGCGGGAACGCCCCGGTGTCGTTGCGGATCACCGTTCGGGTGAGCGCAATATCTATGCGGCTCTCGCTCGTACCCTTGGCGACCAATCTTCCGGTTGCGTTCTCGGGCTGTCCACCAGCGAACGAAGTGACCTGAGCCTGCAGAGTTGCGTCCGCAATCTTCACGCCCCCGGTCATGGCAAGCATTGAGCGATTGGCCAGATCACGCGCTCGCGCGTCACTAGCCGTTGGATTCTGTGCGATGGCGGCACCGGCAAGACACACGCTTGTAATCCAAACGAGAACACGCACGCCACCACGAAGCATCGCTTTCCTCCTAATTCCACCAGGTTCTGACCTTGTGTGATCTAGGGCACACTTCTCCTGCTGCGCCATTCAGGCGCATACTCAAGCCCATTGATCTGACTTGAAGCACTTACGGGGAGGGGATTTCTATCGCACGTGACGCTCGTACGAGATAGCGATCTAGCCAGTAGTGTTGCTCTGAGGCGAAAGTACCAAGCGTGACTCTTGGAAGTCAAGTCGAAAAATGCTGACCACGAGTTCCAAAACAAGAAGCGTGCTGACCAGCAATATGGAAGGCGACCTGGAATGCATTATGACTTCAAGCGAAACGAGAGGAGCGACGGATGCTCGTCTGCATAGTTGCCACTGCAGGCCGGCGAACGCGCAGCGGCGATCTACAGCTTGATCGGTTCCGCAAGACTCAATGACCTTGACCCCCAAGCCCATCTGCGTGACGTGCTGACACGCATCGCCGACTATCCCATCAATCGCGTCCAGGAATTGCTGCCCTGGAACATCAACTCCCCGTTGGCAGAAGTGTCCACTTAACCTTTTTGTGGACACTTAGCAAGACGGTGCACGGCGTACGCGTACTTTGGGATCAGCCTGTCAGGAATTGATGAGGGGAGTTTAGCGAATGTCCAAATGTCCACTGCCAGCTGGGAAGCTGTGCGCATCTGCGCTCACAAGTGCACACCCATCCGGTGTGTTTACTTCGCGAGCATGGACCTCGTCTATGAGGACTGTCGAGACGGTCACAACCGAACGCTTTACCCTCCAACTGTTCCAGCGCCCCGATCATTTGCGCTTCCGTCTTCTTGCTCTTGGACATCCCTGCTCCTCTTTCCTTCGTCCGAAATCATACTCAGCTTTGTGCCGAAAGAGGGGATCAGGGGATCAGGGGATCAGGTCACCTCGGCATTCGCCTCCGGCGTTTCCCGCTCCCATCGCTCCGACGGCGGCTACTACGGGTGAAATTAGGAGCGATCATTGGTGCTCAACTTGTGGGTAAGTTGAAAGCATCGGCGTACGCTTACCTTTCGACCGCCTCGGGGGCACAAAATAAGACGTTTCTTGTCAATCAGTTCGCTGGATCCTTGAGAAGTCTCCATTCTCTCCGGCCCTTTGATCACCTCTAGAATAATTTGATACCAGGAATGCGCTGCATCGCATGCTATGTCCGGGAGCTTCAAGGCCCGGTCCGCGACGGTCCGACGGTCGGAGGAAGACTTACTTTCTGTGAGGCGCGTCCCCGGTTTGCCTTTGATGTCTAACCGAACTTACAACGACGGAAATCATCTTTGCAACGAGTAAGCTAATCACCCCGTAGGTAACAGCATTAAGCGGTGCGAAGAGGAGCAGATAGACAGGCCACGTCGGTCCGACAGTCTCGATAGTAGGACATATCGGGCAGACAAAATAAAGGGTTTTCAGTGTGTGTTCGTAAGGATAAGCAACAAAAAATAGAAGCACCAATGAATAGCCCACCGCACCACCAGTAATCAGATACGTCTTGTATGTCTTGACCACTCACGTCTCCAAGCGGCAACGTCGCATTCTGGCATCTGGCCGTTGACAGAGCGAAAAGATAATCGGCCTCACAGTTTTAGCATAAAGAGAATATACGCCAGAACTATGCGTCTGTGGTTCCTATATGTGCTCTCATTACTCGCATAATTTCGCTCAACTGTCCAGCATTCATTTCTTCTTCATTCTCTCAATAAGTCTCGCATCCAAAGAATCCTCCCGAACATCCGCCTGGGCCCGGTCCACCGCCTCCTGGTCCGATGGCGCCGAAGCCGCCACATCCAGTACCGGGAGCTTCGCCCGGCAATCCCGTGCAAGGTGGCCCTCCCATGTTATCGCCCGGGGACATACCGTTCCCATTCGCTCCGCCTCCACCGCTGTTTGGATGCTTCATCTTACAAGCCTGAAACAGCTCACCTATCTGACCCGGCGAAAAGCGCCAAATCTTCGAATTGGGATTGGAAACTGCATCCAACTGTGTTGTTTGCGGCGCGCCATAGAAAGCCATGATGTTTGGATTCTTCGAGTCGTACTTCACATGTCCTAGCCCAAAGTTATGAGCTATCTCGTGTGCTCCAACATCGCCAATTACGGATGTTGCGTTGACCACATTTGTCTGGCCGCCGTTATACTGGAGTAGATTGTTCCAATATACGGTGGGAGTCGTCGTCCAACCACCCTCAGCGCCAAAGGGAACATCCAAAAGTCCGAACAAGCTAAGAACGGTATTTGTGAGCGAACTTGCATTCGAGATATCGACGGTTGCGTCCGCTTTTGCGCCAGAGTCGAACGTCACCCCGACAGAGTCCCCACCTGAGCTGGTGGTGGCTCCAAAGACTTGTTGCAATGTTTGCTGTACGGTATTGATTTGTGACGAAGTGAGATTAGCCAGGTTGTTTATCTGCACGTTGAAATTACATGTATCCAGTCCGAGTTGGTCGACCGAGTTGCACGGCTGATTCTCGACATACCCATATTTATTCCACGTTTGCGGATCACTGGGGTCAACCACTGCCAGGCCGCCAGGATCGGGGCTAATCCATCGACTCTGTGCTGAGTTATATTCTCGATACATAAATGGATAAAGATCAGTCGGAGTGTCTTTGCCGTTTCCCGTGAACGACACTGAAGTGTTGCCGCCGTTACCGATCACTGCGGCGTAGGTTTCGCCGTAAGGCCCATACGCAGTATCGTAATAAAGTGTTCGACTTGGTGTTGTAGAAAGCCGTGCGCTGCCTAACCAATCTCCATGTCGATAATGGCTGAGACCGGAACTACCCTTATAGATTGCGGTGCCGCCTCCTGGCAGCGGTATTATTCCTTTCTGTAATGCAGAAATCCCGTTCATTAGACCAATCTTCTGACCGCTCGGTGCGTAAACAACTTGGGTATGTACGCCTGCGTTCGAAATCTCCACCATACGACCCAATGCATCATATATGAACCCGGTGTTGTCAATCATGAGTGGATTTCCAGCAGCGTCCCACGAATAACTATGTAGACAGTCCCACGTTGCAGAGCCATTGGCATCATATGTTGGATTTGGAGTACACGATGGAACTGTCGAATATCGATTTGTTGGTGGTGCAGAAGTATAGGTTGGAGTAAATGCCGTACCAACAGTTGCATTCTTACTAATATTCCCGAAGGGATCAAAGCTAAACGTTTGATTCCATGCCGTACCACAGTTCACGCTTGAAATGCGACTTATATCATCATAAGAGTACGTGCAGTTTTCAGAGTCTATTGAGGCAGGGAATTGATCGTTGATCACCAACGATTGCAGACTGCCATTAAGGTTCCATGTCAAGTTGCCTGTGTCGGATTTTGCGGGGTTACCCATAAAAAATTGATATTGCTTCATGCGACCTGTGTTTTGATCATAACTAAATGCATCGTAATCGCTGGAACCGTAACTCACCTGAGTTATCGAGCCTATTGGCTGACTTCCGGTAGTAGTATAGGTTACGCTGCCTACTGGATTTTGGCCTGATGCCGCGGTCACTTTAGTTATCCGCCCCTCTCCATCAAGGCCTGAGCCGTCGCTAGCACCATAGGTTATCGTCGGGATTCCCGTAAGACCACTCAATGTAAATAAACCGCCATTGGGCCAATAGTTAGCATTCAGTTGAAAGTAACCCGCCGAGTTGGGAGTAGACTCATAGACCGCATTAACCTCTCCACGTGCAGAATAACTAAAAAACAGGTCAGTCGCTTTGCTAGTCGTGTATGCCTCAACCAACCGTCCTTTCGCGTTTGCCATAGCCTGTCCTTGGAGAGTCCCTGAGTCGTATATGAAATATCGACTGGGAGTATTTCCCGAGTAAGCTCCCCCTGGATAGGTTATGGTGGTGACTCGATGAATAGCATCGTACGTGTAGCATGTCGTATTGCCAACAGCATCGTATTTCTTTATCAGGTCTCCATTAAATGTGCCAGAACACAGAGTTCCAACGGTGCCGGGATCTTTGTCATAAAAGTACTGTGTTACACCTGTCTCAGGGTTCGTTTCCGACGTAAGCCGCCCGAGCAAATCATACGAATATGTGCGACTCTCCACACTGGAGCTGGCAGTTTCGCTTACCGATAGTAGATTGCCCACAGCGTCGTAACCGTAACTTGTCCAATACCCGTTCTGCGGTGTATTTTGACCGCACGCTGTACTACCCCCACTACTGGTTATCTCGCATACTGATGTTAATTGACTAAGACCGTTATACTCCATCTGTCGCTGTTTAGTATTTTCGCCGATAGGCGCTGGCTCTATGGCGATCAAGATGTCGTTATTGTTAGGGGAGTTGTTTGCGCTATAATTTAAAGATATGTCCCCTCCTGCCCCATCGGTTATTTTAATCGTACGCCCGAGTGAATCGTACGCACGGCTGCTGCCCGGACACGAGCCGGCACAGGTCGTTCCAGCCGATCCAGCGTATGGCAGGCTTGTCTTCGACACTCGCCCTAGACTGTCGTAGTCCGTTTCGGTCGAGTCAAAAGTAGAAGAAGTCGGGCTTTGACGCTGTTGTGTGAGCTCGGGGCGGCCAAATGGATCGGTTTTCAGTCGCACGTCTGTTGAAGACGCGCCTCCGTTGAACGAAAGCACATGCTCCACCGATTGAAAATCTGGATAAGTTATGCTTCGAACGTTCTGCAATTGGTCAGTAATGCTGCTCGCCCGCCAGAATGGATTGGAGTAGTCATTAAACTTCGTAGTTATGGTGTTGCCGTTTACATCAGTCGCTACTTTTGTAACGGCGCCATTACAGTCCCAAGTGGCATAAGTCTTCAGACTAACAGGTAGTACCGGAGGCTGCGGAAGGTCAACTTCGGTCGGGAAGGAATTTCCGCATGTCGATGTCGGATCTGGATAGATATAGGTTGTGACAGCATCGTTCATGTCTGTAGCTGTCTTCACGTTGCCAGTGTCGTAATACGTATATTTCTTGGTTAATACGGTCGTGCCTACTACGAGATTAGACACGGTAGTCGCGTTGCCGCGGGAGCCTGTAATACTTGTATGTTGCGGCGTTCCCGTCGTAGTGGTCAAAGTGTTCGCTTCGTCATAGGTGTACGTTGTCTGCGCCCTGGTATGTCCGCCGCCGTCCGTGACAGTTACCGAACAAGGTTTGTCGATGATCCCGTTTCCTAGGCCCACACACAGACCAGTGCCCGTATTATAACTGCCATAGGATATGGTCGTCTTTTGCAATAGCGGCCCAGGACCCGTTTTACCAAAGTCATAAACGTCACTCTCAGTCGCTAGATTGTTGTTATAGAAAAAGTCTGTTTTTGCCTGACCGCCGGGGAGCTCCTTCGTGATGGTCTGCCGAGTAATCGGGAGCGTTACCGGAGTTGTGTTGCAACTGGATAAGTTGCTGTTGTAGCAAGTGATTATCGTCTCAAGCGCGTTGGGACCAACGCTGCCTTGATACATTTGGCTCTCTGTTTGATAGAGCCCCTGAAACGTGAGCACTTTTTGATCGAGATTCGGGTCAGTGACCGTTGTCGTCCATTCTGCACCCGACACTTGAGCCCTAGAATAGAGCCATGTACCACCTGGCGTTAGAACCCGCGTAACACCCGAGGCGCTACCGTCAGCACAGGTGATGCCGTTTGTGCCACCTATATAAGTGTAGGTAATCGTGCCGCCGGTTGGGAGCGTCACTGACGCGAGACGACCCGTTACAGCGCCAATTTGAGTATTCGGAGTCGATTCGTATTGGAAGACGTATTGCGAGCCGTCGTCGTAACTGATGTCGTGGATCAAGTTTATCTGGGTCGCCGGGTATTCAGCAACGAAGGAAGATCCAGTACATCCAAAGCTCGTTTGGACGGTTTTCTGGGTATAGTTTACAGTCACCTTCGCGGTCCCAGACGGTCCAGTATACGTATAGATCATCTGGGGAGGCGCACCAGTAATAGCGAGCACAGTAGTATTGAGCGTATCCACAAAAGTGCTGCCATCCGCAGTGCTTATCTGATTACCGTTATTATCGGTAAACGTCGCGGGTGTAAGACCGCCATCGGCTGGCACGTTGGTGACTGACTGGCCTTGCGGCGTGGAAACAGTAATTCTGAAGCTAGGCACGGCATATGCAACACTCATATAATACTTGGATCCGTCGGTAGAATATCCGCTGTTGTTGAGTTGAGAACAGTAGTCGGTAGTAAAATTGAATGGATGGCGCACCCCTAAGCGGTCAACATATGCAACCCACGTGAATATCGAGTATTTTAATCCTGTTCCAGGGCAGATGTTTGTGCTTAGTGCATAGGTATAGTAAGCACCACCGGTGACAGTGTCCGTTTCTCCCGACCACCCCCAATTAATCGTAGGCTGCCATGTCTTCAGGCCATTCACCAGCACAGGACTCCAGATAGAGCTTTCATAATCAAGGACATAGAAGAACGGTACCCCTCTGCCCGGCTTCGTGATGATAGGCACGCGTAAGGTCGTGTTTAGATTCGCCAGGTTGATCGAATCAAACGGACCTCCGCCGGAAGTCCCGAACGGCACAGGACCGGTCGTAACTTGTCCGAAGAAAAGACCTCGAAGCACAAGCAGAAGGAAGATACTAGCCGTAGTACACCTACGTGTTAAGCGCATGAAGGCCTCCGCACTCGCTGATAAGATCGACTATTTAAAGTCGCCTGGGTCCAATCCACCGTTTATCGTCACTGCCGTGATTACAAATTCCGACGCGAGTTCCCCACCTGACAACCTCCGCACCAACTTTGGCATGAAGACGCCAGCGAGCTGAACATAATTTTTGAATTGCACTTCCACAGGAATGTCACGTGACATGTCATCATCAGGATGCAGATTGAAGATCATAGCGACAGGCAGCAATGTTTCAGCGTCCAGGAAGTAGTCCGTCATTGTTAGTTTTTTGAAAGTCATAAACTCCCTAGGAGCTTCTGGCCATACTTTATATGTCCTCAGATGCTCGACTTGAACGCCGTCTTTTGTCTCCTGACCGAGATAGGAGAGAATTACGTTCTTTTCGGAAACGGACGCGAGGGAAGACAGAGCGGGGAAGAGCCAGGCTGAGTCGGTCATGGAATTGTGTGATGCGGCGGCATGCGTTCCATTACTGTCCAGCCACCATTTTTGAGGAAAACCTAGTCCGTTAGATTGGACATCGGTGCGCTTCTGGCCGTCTAGAATCGAGTCGATGCGACTCTCGCCTTTACTGTTGAGCTTGACCGTTGCCAGGCCGCTAGAACGATCTGATCCTTGAAATGACGTGACCGTAGCATTGATTACCACATCACTAATTACCGTCATTCCGGTCATTGATAGTATTGACTTCCCCGCCATGTTGAGTGCCTGAGGGTCACTCGCATTGTCCTGAGCGAATGAAGTTTGGGAAACTGTGAGAAGAACGGCGAGAGAAAAAACTAACATGGACTTCATTGCGAAGGTTCCTCCAATTCTCCGGACCACAAATTGCCGTGTCTAGGGACACTCTGAATATGCATTGCTTTTAGCTGAGCAAGTTGCCCTTCGCTCAGGAAATCCTGCTTCGTGGCGATGTTCGGTCACTGCAAGAACCGGTTCTGCTTGTTCTCTGACCGCGACATTGCCACCTTTGCTCCTACACTGGTAGCGCGAAAAAGTATCAAGCGCGACTTGGTGTGTCAAGCTAAATAGTGTTACTTCTGGTTCAAGCGGCGGGCTCCTCCGAGTGCATCGGTCTCGCTCCCTCAACGAAACCGGGCGCCATCTAAGTAAGACAAGTTATTCTTGAAGTCAAGGACAAACTTGGCTCAGTTGTGAAAATTGGTTGACGGCGAGGAAATGTTGTCTAGATTTTGGACAAATGAAAAACGTTTCCCATCCTCCTTGCCGGGAAAACCGAACGGCTCTGGTCGAAGCTGGCTAGGCTGGAGACGGCTCTTGACGGTCATTGGTTCACACAAGCGGAAAAGGTGACTTGCTCGCCAAAGTGGTCCGCGTCCTGTGGAGGGGTTTTATGGCTGATGGCAAAAGCGCACTGCTACTTATCAGTAACCGATCAGCAGATTGCTGACCGCCGCTACGCGGCAAGGCGCACATTCGGGTCTTGCCACTTATGCCGCAGGAACTTTAACGTGCCTCCCACAACAAATCCCAAGGCTGAAGGCAAGCAGCAGCGCTGCTACGATCAGGTTCGCAAGATGGAAGTAGAAACCGTCTAACTCGGCCTGCGTGGGAAGTTTGGATGCACGGTTATCAAGCCAGTTCACCTGGGGAACTTACCGTGGCTTTAGTTTACTTTGCCCTGTCAGACAGAGTTGATCCGAGCAATCCGCTCCAGCTACGGGTGATAATCCCCGCTCACCACTCCAAACGTAGCTTTGAACCTCCGGGTCTGCGATATTCACTACGACTCCTCAATAATCAACATCTTGCGAATAATTCCGATTTTTTGTCTGATCGCCCGCGATCTGGGACTCCTGACTCGCGGACCCCACCCCCCTGGATGTAGCCAAAACTTCGCCGCTGGGCGGAAATGGCACTCGTACCGGGTGGTTCTGGTAGAGGGGTTTTACGGCAGAAGATTTCGCGGCACACGATCCGTTTGTGCGGCGATGTCTTCCGTGACAATCTTCGCCGTCCTTGCCCAGTCCACGCCGGGCGGAGGCTAGATTAGCGTCGAGGCTGGCAGCTCACATTCCCCCTCCATTCTGGACGGGGCCGAATTTTCGCGCTGGCTGTCCTGAGTCGTTGCCCTTGGAGCAATGAGAAGCGACAGCAGGGATCGTGCGATTCGCGTCTGGTAGAGGGGTTTTACGGCGGAGGTGATCTTCAAGATCGTGCCTTCCGTCGAAGACTCTCGATGCCGACTGTAGCGGATACTGTAGCGGGTGCTGGTTTAGATGGGGTTGGATGGAGAAGGGTAGAACATCCCTACCGCCAACACTTGCCGAATGCTACCAACTGGATACAACGTGGTCCAATCCAGCACTACAGGGGGAAATTCGGATTAAGAGTCAGTTGCTCCGCGGCCGCCGGCGGGACGTTTCCGAGGGCGTGGGCTGGTGGCTGCTCTGGTGGCTCTTCGTTTTGAGATTCCCTGCGCTCTCGTGCACCTTCCTGCGTCAGACAAATCACTACGTCATTGATTCCGTTACAGATTCCGTTACACGGTGCGATTGCGTGCATTCACCTGCGCAATCTCGGGAAGGATTTAAAATCCAAGGCTTGCAGGTTCGATTCCTGCCGCGCCTACCAACCTTTTCAACAGCTTAAGGACGAGCCCTCACGCAGTTTAAGGCAAGTCAACTGCAGGACCGGGTATCTCCGCCATGGCGCCAATGACCACCCGCAAACTCGTCCAGATGCTCTCCTCCTGTTCTGTCACGCCGATCAGTTCCTTTTGCCGCTATAATGTGAATGTAGGCAGCTGGACCGGACGGTCGCTCGTCGCAAGACGGGAGGAAAGTCCGAACTCCGCAGAGCAATGTGCCGGATAACGTCCGGGAGGGCGGCTTCAAGGCCGTTCGACGGAAAGTGCCACAGAAAACATACCGCCCGGCAGCAATGCCAGGTAAGGGTGAAAAGGTGCGGTAAGAGCGCACCGCCGTCGCAGCAATGCGGCGGGCAGGGCAAACCCCACACGGAGCAAGACCAAATAGGGAGGGACTCGGGTTCGCCTGGGACACGTGCCGGCTCGGCGCGTCACAACCTCCGGGTAGGTCGCTTGAGGCGCGCAGTGATGCGCGTCCCAGAGGAATGATCGTCCCGCGGCATTTTTGCTGCGGACAGAATTCGGCTTATAGGTCCGGCTGCCACTTACCTCGGTTTTCAACTGTTTGCCAAGATCTGTGGGTTGTTGTGACGCCCGTGTGAAGCATTCACCGTGCGGGTCTTCAGGCGAAGATTTCGAGCATGTCGAGCACAGCTATCGGCAAGTCCAATCAGGCAGCGAATGGTAAGTTGCGGATCGGCGACGACTGGAACGCAATCCGCATTATCGCGCTCTCGCAGAGCAATCCGCTGAAGGCAATAGCAGAGTTTGTCGAAAACAGCATCGATGCCCAAGCCCGGCACATTTCAATTACCCGCGGCCGCGAGCACGGCGAACAATACTTAACCGTCAAGGACGATGGCAACGGCGTGCCGCGCGATGAAAACGGGCTGCCGGATTTCAAATACGTTGCCACCCATATTTGTGACTCCATTAAGCGGCAACTGAAAGCCGACGGTGATGGCGGTGGTCTGCAGGGAGAGTTTGGCATCGGGCTGTTGAGTTTCTGGACCGTGGGCGAGAAACTCGCGATGACTTCAGGTGGTGCCGATCAGCGCTTCTACCAGATGATGATGAGCAAAGGGGATCCGCGCTACACGGTTAACGTGAGGCGCGCGCTCTTTGCTGAAATCGGCACCGAGCTCAAGATTAGCCCCTTGCTGGAAGGCATCCGCAGCTTGAGCGGCGAGAAGATTCAATGGTATTTAGCCTCCGAGCTGCGCGACCGAATACGCTCGACGGGGGTTCGCATCACCGTCGTCGACAAGCTTGCCCGCAAGCAATATCAGGTCGAACCGCGGCAATTTGAAGGTCGTTTGCTGCACAAGCTGCCGGCCATTCGTTCTCCTCATGGCGAGGCGTACGCGGAATTGTATCTGGCCGAGCCTGCCGAGAGCTGCCGAGTTGCGCTTACCCGCGGCGGCACGCGGGTGATCGAGGACCTGGCTACTCTGCCGGGTCTGGAGCGACCGCCCTGGAACTCCCGCTGCCTGCAGGGATTGATCGATGTTGCATATCTCAACCTCACCCCGGGCACGCGTTCAGGGATCGTTCACGATGAGCGGTTTGCGGCATTTCGGGAAGCTCTCGTGCCACTTGAGACTCACCTGAATGAGCTGATCGAGGCCCAACGCCGGGCTGAGGAAGAACAAGCGAACCGCGAGTCCCTGCGCGCCATCCAGCGTGCCTTTCGCGAGGCCATGCTGGTTCTGCCTCGCGAGGAATACGACTGGTTTGACATCCAGGCACGTTCAGCCCAAACAAGCGGGGTGAACAGCAGTGCAGAGCGCGGCGCCGAACTGAGTGGCGAAGGAGAGGATACCCTGCCCGGCCTGCCGGAACCGCCTGGAGGCGAGTCACCGCAGCGGCGCTTTTTTGAGTTTGCGGGGCCGTTACATACGGTCAGGATTTCGCCTGCCGTCCCGACCTTGGCCGTGAACCAAAGCCGGCGGTTTCATGCCCTCCCCCGCGATCGTTCACACCGTCGGGTGGAAGCGGATCTGACCTTCGCCTGGCATATTGCGGATGGGAGCGGGGCACTCTCCTCCACTTGCGATCAAGAAGTAATTTTCACGGCTCCCTCATCACCCGGCCTCGTACGCTTATGCGTCCAGGTCTCGCAACGGGACGTGCACGCAACTGCCGAGGCGCTCATCACCGTTACCGACAGTCTCGACGCAGCGCTCGCGCCAACCGCGGTCACTACGCGAGGTCTCCCTGGATATACCTTTGAGCGGTCTGCCGGCGAACTGTGGCGCTCCCGGTTCGATCAGGAGCGCAATCTGATCGTGGTCAATAGCGGTCACCGGGACTTTGTCTTTGCCACCCGCAGCCGCGCCCTGCAGTTGCGTTATCTGGTGCGCCTATACATTAAGGAGTTGGTCCTTAGAAACTTTGCTGGCCTCCCTGCGGAACAATTGACGGAGCGCATGATCGAGTTAAGCCTCTACGTCGAAGATAACCTGAAGCCAGCCTGAAAAGTCTCGTTTCGCCAAGTGCGCGCCCGAATGGGATCTCGTGAGACTCGGCTCCACAAGCCTATTGTGGTAAGTGCCGCCACAGTTGCGCCGCGGGGTGACGCAAAACCTGCTGTCGTTACCAAAGTTGACATCATTAACAGGCGGAGCGACTGTGGCTGTTGAAAAACTCTTTTCGAGTGTACTTTAGTCAGAAAAGGGCGTTTTGTAAGTCGTTGATTTATCGTTCGACGAGTGCGCAGAAGTTCGCGGAAATTACTACGTTGGTTCCTTTTTCAACACCCACTCCCCTTTACACCAATTAACCCCAGGTCAATGAGCGAGAACGCTGGTTTCAACAGCTATTCCCAGGACACACATGTTTTTGTGCCTGAAGGGCTTTCGGCGGCTCACATTTCCCGCAACGTTTCGTCCATCGCTTCGGGCCGATTGGGAGGCCACTTTTGTCGGGATCATTTCGGGCGTTGGCCCTTAAGCTCATTCTCGGTGTGATTCTTCCGCTGTCGTGGGTGACAGGCGACTGCGCTCAGAACCTGCCACAGGGGAGGCCGTTACGAACTACTCCGCTGGCGAAGAATCTTTACCTCATTTCACCTGGACTTGATTCCCAGGATGGCAATGTCGTCGTCCTCTGCAATGGAGCCGGCAATCTGCTGAGCGATACGGGACTATCACGCGAGGCCCCGGAATTACAAGTGGCCGTCGACGGGTTGCCGTGTCCGAACCACACCATAAAGTTTGTCATCAACACCCACTGGCATTTGGACCACGCTGGCGGAAATCGCGTGTTCGCGGCCGGAGGTGCCGTGATCGTTGCACAGGATGAAGCACGTCGAACCATGAGTTCGAGCCAGAAGCTGATGGGATCGACGGTCAGTGCCTATCCGGAAATCGCGCGGCCAACCATCACGTTTTCCGACCGCGCTACGGTTCATCTTGGCGATGTTGATGTCATCGCCGAACACTATGCTAACGCTCACACCAGCGGGGACGCGGTGGTGTCTTTTGGCAGGACAGGCGTAATGCATATTGGCGATATTTATTATGGGGCTGTTTTTCCATGGGTCGATGCAGACCACGGCGGCAGCATTTTGGGTCTGAGAAGCGCGCTCGCGCGATTGCTACAGCAACAGGACTCAAGTGTTTTCGTTCCTGGGCACGGAGAACCGATCACCAAGAACGAATTGAACACGATGGCGCGCATGATTGACGCGTCCCTTGAGATGGTTAGGAACGGAATCGCACGAGGACTTAGTCTGCAGCAGATGCAAGAGAAAGGCGTTTCCAAAGAGTGGAAGTCTTACGCCTGGGAGGGCATGTCCGAATCGGCCTGGATAGAAGCTGTGTATCGAGAGATGGCTACAGGTCGGGCGCCCCAGTTTTCAAGGCGACCATATCGTCACGCGGACAGTTGAGGTTAAATCTCCTTTGTACTCAAAATCCCTGAAAAAGGCGAACAGAAGGCGCACGCTTGTGCAAACGCCTGAATTTCAACAATCATCTCTGGCATACTCTCGGAAGATGCTGAACGGAAACCAAGTTTCGTCTCTCGTAGGCGAAGAACTGACACGCACACGCGTCCATAATCCCAAGCTGCTCAACAGACGCGATCATCAAGCGGTAAGGAAGTTCCATGGACAATGGTCGGATTCTCTTCATTCCGGTGATTCTGGGCACAACGAGAATGGGTCGCATGAGCTTACATGCAGCGCACCTGGTGACTAGAGAACTAGGGAAGCGAGACGGTATTGAGACTGAGCTCATTGACATTGCAAACCTTCCCCTACCTACGAACGATGCGGGCGAGGCGATTAAGGACGCCGATTTTTCTTTCAAGATGGATAGGGCGGACGCGTTGGTGATCGTGTGCCCCGAATACAATCACGGCTACTCCGGCCTTTTGAAGCACATCCTGGATAGTTGTCTTAAGGAATACATTCATAAAGCGGTTGGCATCGTGGGTGTGTCGGCGGGACCGTTCGGAGGCGCCCGAGTCATTCAGAACCTCCTTCCGGTGATGCGCGAGCTAGG
>Ga0126373_10000672_pt1 | contig 22991 bp, 20 predicted proteins | sample PanSoiMetPlot_11_FD_92545 | JGI IMG/M metagenome (GOLD analysis project Ga0126373, IMG submission 92545) | Tropical forest soil microbial communities from Panama - MetaG Plot_11 | ecosystem: Environmental > Terrestrial > Soil > Tropical forest > Bulk soil | place: Panama | collected 2016-02-17 | reverse complement strand
GCCGATTCTGGTTCGCAAGCAAGCCGGGCAATACGAGCTGATCGCCGGAGAACGCCGTTTACGGGCGGCCAAACTGGCGGAGCTGGAAGAAATCCCGGCCATCGTTCAGGATTATGCCGATGATCGCCTGCTCGAGGTCGCCCTTATCGAGAATATTCAGCGCGAGGACCTCAACCCGCTGGAGACGGCGCAAGCACTCGATCGGCTTTCGCGAGAGATGGGCTTAAGCCACGAGGACATCGCCACCCGCACTGGCAAGGATCGCAGCACCATCACGAATCTCATCCGCCTGCTTCGCCTCCCCGTGGCGGTCCAGCTCTTGGTTGCCGAGCGCCGCCTTTCCATGGGCCATGCTCGCGCGATTCTGGGGATTACGTCTCCTGAGCTTCAGACGCAGGTAAGTGAGAAGTGCGCTGCACAGGGGCTTTCCGTTCGCCAAGTCGAGCGCCTGGTAAAGAAAATGAACGAGCCGCGGGAGTCAAGCGAAGAGCTGCTCCAGGATCCGAATGTTCGGGCGGCCGTCGGCGAACTCGAAGCGGCGCTCGGCACAAGAGTCCGTATTGTAGAGAAGTCGGAGCAACGGGGTCGGATCGAGATCGAATACTACTCACAGGAAGAGCTTCAGCGGGTGTATGAAGCGATCCTTGCGGCAGCTCGAAAAGAATGATGGTGCCGGCGGCAGGAGTCGAACCTGCGACCTACGGATTATGAGACCGTCGCTCTAACCACCTGAGCTACACCGGCAAGAAGAGCCGCCTTCTCAAGCGTATTGGGAAGCCCGCATCTAAGTCAACCGTACCAGGCTAAATCATTAAAATGCTTGACTATTTCTGAACATTAGATTATCTTAATGCTGGAGGCTAAGGGAAGGTTAGAAAGCCTCTAGTAGTAACCGTAGGAGGTTTTATCGAGTCTACGATTGCTCATCGGGGCGGCTACCGGCATCCTCGACGTGCGGCCTCAAACGGAACGAAAGCAGAGTGAGAACAAAAGGCCTCACTGCTAGCGGCGGTTTCACCGCGTCCGAGAAATTGGAGGTTGGCAAAAGCGGGAGTCGGCGGTCGCCCTGAAGTCATTTGACAGCTTTCTTCCCCTCCAGTAGATTCGAGTTGAGTGTCTTCCCCAGTCGTCGAGTTCCGCGCTGTTTCAAAAAGCTATCCCATCTATTCCAAACCCAGCGCGCGCCTCAAAGAGCTGGCCCTATTCAATCGCCGGTCTTTCCATACTGACTTTTGGGCGCTCCGCGAAGTCAGCTTCGAAATTTATCCTGGTGAGACATTCTGCGTAGTTGGCGAGAACGGTTCCGGTAAGAGCACCTTGCTGCAAATGGTCGCCGGCATCCTTCACCCGACCAGCGGCGATGTCCGCGTACGCGGGCGCGTGGCGGCTCTGCTCGAACTAGGTACGGGATTCAATCCTGAATTCACGGGCCGCGATAACGTCTACGTCAGCGCAGCAATTCTCGGTCTCTCTCACAAAGAAATCGACGGCAAATTCCGCCAGATCGAGGAATTCGCCGAAATCGGCGCCTTCATCGATCAGCCTGTAAAAACGTATTCGAGCGGCATGGCAGTTCGCCTAGCGTTTGCGGTAGCGATTCACGTCGATCCGGAAATTCTTCTGGTCGACGAGGCCCTGGCGGTTGGCGACATGTACTTCCGCCAGCGCTGTCTCAGGAAGGTGCACGAGCTCCGCGGCAATGGCGTCACGATCTTATTCGTCTCGCACGCCATGTCAGAAGTAAAATCGATCGGCGATCGTGCTCTATGGCTTGAGGGCGGACGCATCAAGGAACTCGGCAACACGGATGTCGTCGCGGCTAAGTATTCCGCAGCGATGGTCCAGAAAGACAACGCCTACATCACGCGCGCGCACCGTAAGGCCCAGACCGAACCACACGAGCGCGTTACCGCGCCCGAGATTGTTGACACGATTCCCAATGTGGATCATCGCTTCGGTGACGGCCGCGCGGAGGTTCTCGGAATTGCGGTGCTCGATACCGCGGGACAGCCGGTCTATATTCTCGAACCATCTTCGAGCATCGTCGTACGCATCAGTGTCCGCGCGAATGATGACATCACCCTGCCCATCGTCGGATTCATCATGCGGAACCATGTCGGTCTCGATTTCGCAGGCACGAATACGGCGCGCGAGGGATTCGACCTGCCTCCCATGGCGTCCGGCGACATCTACACGGTTGACTTCCATCTACAGCTTCCTGAGCTCTACGCGTCGCCCTTCTCCTTCTCGCCGGCCATCGCTGACGGCAGCCTGCACAACTACACGAATTGCGATTGGATCGACACCGCCATCGTGCTGCAAACGGGTCCGGGCGAAGATCACATTTACGGCTATATTCATTTCCCCTGCCGCGTAGAACTGAACCGCTGCCTCACAAACACCGCGCCTGCATTGACGCACGCGGAGTCGAGTGTTGGTTGAGTTCACCGGCGAACGCGTCGTTCCCGGCCAGGTGAACGACGACCTTTGGAGCGAACACCTGGCGCGCTATGCCTTCGCGCGCCAGTACGCGAGCGGGCGCAAAGTGCTGGATGCCGGCTGCGGCACCGGTTACGGCTCTGCGGAGCTCGCCTCGGTGGCCGCCGGCGTGGTCGGAGTCGATATTGCGAGCGACGCGATCGACTACGCGCAGTCGCACTTTTTGCAACCCGGCATCCACTTCGCTCTTTCCTCGGCTAGCTCAATGCCGTTTGCATCTCACACCTTTGACCTGGTGGTCGCTTTCGAAGTCATCGAACATTTGACCGACCAACGCACCTTCCTCCAGGAGTGCGCGCGCGTCCTGAAGCGCGACGGACTGCTGATCGTTTCTTCGCCGAACGGCCTCTACTACACCGAATCGCGCGCCAAAACTGGCCCCAATCCCTTCCACACCCACGAATTCGAAGCCGGCGAATTCGTGGCCGAACTCCAAACGGTTTTCGGCAACGTTCGTTTGCTGCTTCAGAATCGTGTCGAGGCGTTTGCATTCCATCAGGAAAAGCCTGGAGGGTCCGCGGCTGTCCGTATCGACCGCGGTAGTGACGCCTCCGACGCCCACTTTCTCGTCGGACTATGCTCATTCGATCCGCTGCCCGAAACACGCGACTTTGTATATGTCCCCGCAGCAGCTAACTTGCTGCGCGAACGCGAGCGGCACATCCAACTGCTCGAACAAGAGCTCGCGACGACGCGTGAATGGCTCGCGACAACGCAAGCCGATCGCGATTCTTTGCTCCAACTGCACGCTGAAGTCAACAAGCAGCTCGAGACCAGCAACCGATGGGCGGCTTCTCTAGGCGCTGAGCTCGAAGCCGCCGGCCAGCGTATCTTGTATTTGCAAAACGAAATCGAATCGTTGAGTGGCGCTTACGAGAACAAGATTCGCGAGCTTGAAGAGGAAAATCGAACGAAAACCGTATGGGCCTTGGACACGGAGACACGCCTGACCCGGGAGATCGCCGCCAAGTGCGACGAGCTCGCCGAGTGTGTGCGTTTGCTGGAAGCTTCGGAAGCAACCATGGTCGAGCGGACACACTGGGCTCAGCGTCTCGAAGCGCAGCGGGCCGAGTTGGCCGCGAAGCTCGAGATGGTGCGCACTTCCCGTTGGGTCCGTCTGGGCCGTAAGATGAGCGTTGGTCCCGATATCGATCCATCCTGAGCGCCACAGGAGGCGGTGGCCTCCTCGCGCAGAAGAGCAATCGCCACCACGGCCTTGCGTCGTGGCGCGCCTTACCGAGGAGCCGCGCCGCCAGTGAGAACCTTCCTCACCACACTCTGGCGCGTTCTGCGATCACTCCCGCTGTTGATTCTTTCGCCCGTGCTGATGACAGTGGCAATTCTGTCGATTGCCGCGGCGGACCTGCTCGCGACTCTGCGATCCAAGCGGCCACCGGTCGACAGGCTGCCCTCTCTCGATGGAGCTTCCGTGGTGATTCCCAACTGGAATGGCCGCGATCTGCTCGCCAAATATCTTCCCCCGATTCAGGCGGCGCTCGCGGGGAGTGATAAGAACGAAATTCTCGTGATCGACAACGGCTCGAGCGACGGCAGCGCCGAATTTCTGCGCGAGTACTTTCCTGCGGTGCGTGTGCTGGCGCTCGATCGCAATCTCGGCTTCGGCGGCGGATCGAACGAAGGTTTTCGCGTGGCACGCAATGATGTCGTCGTACTGCTGAACAGCGACATGCGTGTGGAACCGGACTTCCTCCCGCCGCTGCTCGCCGGGTTCACAGATGAAAAAGTGTTCGCCGTCTCCTGCCAGATTTTTTTCAGCGATCCCGCGAAGAAACGCGAAGAAACCGGACTGACGCAAGGCTGGTGGGAAAACGGCGGCCTGAAGGTGGGCCATCGAATCGACTCGGCGGTCACATCCCTGTTCCCATGTTTTTATGGCGGCGGCGGATCGTGCGCGTTTGACCGCAGAAAATTTCTCGAGCTCGGCGGATTTGACGAGCTTTTTCGGCCTTTTTACTTCGAAGATACAGATCTCGGCTACCAGGCCTGGAAGCGCGGCTGGAAGGTCCTGTATCAGCCGGCCAGCGTCGTCTATCACGAGCACCGCGGCACGATCGGCAAGAAGTTCGCAGCCTCGCAGATCGACGCGGTGCTCAAGCAGAATTTCATCCTTTTCTCGTGGAAGAACATTCACGAATGGCGGCGTTTGTGGTCGCACTTCTTCTTCACCCTCGCAGGCGCGATTGTCAGTGTCTTCTTCGGCGATTCGCCCGAGCGCGCCACGCTGCGCGGCATCTGGAGCGCGTTATGGCGGCTGCCACGAGCGCTGGGTTCGCGCAGCCGCGCCCGATCGCTCGCGCTGGTTTCCGACACGGAAGCTCTCCGGCGCCCGCTCGGTGGATATTTTCGCGACCGGTTCGCGAGCATGCCCGCCGAGCCTGAAACGCTTAGCGTGCTTTTCATTTCGCCGTATCCGATTTGCCCGCCGGTTCACGGCGGCGGGGTGTTCATGTACCAGACGGCGACTGAACTCGCGCAACTCTGCTCGCTGCACCTGATCATCCTGCTCGATTTCGAACATGAGCGCGCGGCCCATGAGGAGCTCGAGCAGAAAGCCGCGTCGTTGGAGTACATCATCCGGATGCCGGGGCGGCCCAAGGGGCTCGGCTCGATTGTACCGTTTGCCGTTCGCGAGTTTGGTAATCCGGATCTCGAATGGCTGCTCCATCGGCAGATTTATCTGCATAATGTTGACGTTCTGCAGCTCGAATACACCGTGCTCGGACAATATTCGGCTGATTTTAACCGCTTGGCGTGCGTGCTATTCGAGCACGATGTATATTTTCAGTCGATCGGACGTCTCCTCGCTGGGATGCATGGCCTGGTGCACAAGTCGAAAGCGGCGTTCGAGTACCTGCGCTCGCTGCGCTTCGAGTTGAACGTGCTTCCGCGATTCGATCGTATCCAGATTTGCAGCGCTGAGAATCGAGATTATCTACTCTCGTTCCTTCCAGAGCTCAAGGGCCGGCTCGATGACAATCGCGCGGGTATCGCTACGTCGCGCTACGATTTTCGGTCGGACGGCCGCGAGCCAGAGACCATGCTGTTTCTGGGCAGTTTTCGCCATTTGCCGAACCAGGAGGCGCTGGATTGGTTCACGCGCAAAGTGCTGCCTAAGGTGGTCGAGCGGTCAAATAAGGCGCGGCTGGTGATTGTCGGTGCGGAACCGCCTCCGAAGCATTCGCTGCCCAATCTTCCCGATAACATTGAGCTGCGCGGCTATGTGGACGATGTGCGCGAACCGCTCTCGCGATATTCCGTTTTCGTTTGTCCGATTCTGAGCGGGTCAGGAATGCGGGTAAAGCTGCTGGAGGCCTTCGCGGCTGGCATTCCCGTCGTCTCGACAAGCATCGGAGCCGAAGGCTTGACCGCGAAGGATGGCGAAATCTGCTCGCTTGCCAACGATCCGGCAGAGTTTGCCGGCAAGATTCTCGAGTTGTTCGAGCACGGCGAAAAAGCGCGTGCGCTTGCGGTTCGAGCTCGCGAGCAAGTAGTCAAGACCCGCGATATGGCGGTGCTCACCCGGAACTTAGTAGAGAGCTACCGCGAAGTTTTGGCGTGGAAACAAGGAATGCGGCGCGATTCGCGCGGTTAACGAACCCGTAGTTTTCGATCGTGCACGAACTCAGGCACAAATCCTAACCTGGTCTGGTAGAATTCCGCCAAAGTGTTCTTCCAGATACTCGGACCGATTACTCATCGAGACGCTCGCGAATGGTGGTCGATCCGCGAGCTCTCGCGTATCCGCAGGCGCTACGGACCGGGACGCTGGCGGAAGCGCAAAGGAGTCGCGAGCGTTCAACGGGACTAATGGCTGCCACAACGAACGGCGACGTAGTTTGTCTCCAGAATGACGGGCACGCTGTTTCGCAAGAAGGGCGCAAACTGTATCGCGTCATCCGTGACGCCTATGCCGAGGCCAACCATCTCATCCGTGTCGTTGACGAGTCGTGCGAGGATTACTTGTATCCGGCACGACTGTTTCGTAGGCTTGATTTGCCGGTCAGTGTCAGGCGCGCTTTACGGCTGGTATCGTAAACGCTCTTTAGGAAACGCAACGCATCGAGCATTTGGAACGTCGGTTGCTTAGAAGGCCATGGTCGAGGATATATGTTTGAAGGTTTGCTACAGCCCACGCATCTGCTCGTGATCTTGGTTGTCGGATTATTTCTCTTTGGTCCCAAGAAGTTGCCGGAGCTCGGCAAGGGCCTCGGAGAGGGAATCCGTGGGTTCAAGAAGGCTATGAACGGCACTGACGAGAACCCACCCAGCAAACAGATTGAGTAAGACTAAGGGCTTATTCCCGCAGATCGCGCGTTGGCCGGAGTGGGTTTTGCCCGCGGCGCTAACATCCTTCACGAGTTTCAGGTCTGAGCCTCGCCTATAATCGGACAATTGAACACGAATTCCTTCCGCGCCGGCACTATCGCCGCCGTGGTCGCCTGGTGTTGCGGCATCGGGAGCGCCATAGTTGCGCGCGGCCTCAACATTCAGCCGACTGAAACCGTTGCCACAAGCGCCGAGGTTCTCGGCATGGCCCAAGAGCACACGGGCACGCTGCTCGGATTCATGGCGTTCGACACGATATTCGTAATTGGATACGTCACCGTATTCGCGGTGATCTTCCTGTGCATCCCGAAAGAGGACCGGCTAATCGGAGGCATCGGGCTGGGCGCCGGGATTCTCGCCGGCTTCTCCGACATGACCGAGAACGCGTTGTACGTCATCTATGCGTTCGCCAATGTCTACCAGAACACCGAGCTTACGCCGTGGCTACCGGCGCACTACCTGGCGACGGGCGTAAAGTGGATGGCCGCGTTCGCAGCGGTCGGGATGCAGCTGCTGGTTTTCCCGCGCCGCACTAAACTGGAGCGGTCGATCGTCGCAGTGATGTGTACGTTCCCGGTGTTGGGTGCGGTCTCGATCGCGTGGCCGGCGCTTGCACCCTTGCGCGCGATTTTCTTCGTGGTTGGATTGCCGCTCCTGGCAGTTTACTTCCATCGGAGAGCGCGGGAGAGCACCGCAGCGAGGTGAGCTACTTGTCCGGTCGACTCACTCCTCTTCGGAATAGTGAAATACACTTTCGAGAGGTTTACCGAACACGGCGGCGATACGGAACGCTGCTTCGAGCGACGGCGAATACTTTCCGAGTTCGATTGCGTTCACGGTCTGGCGAGTGAGATTGATCTTTTCCGCCAGCTCCTGTTGCGTCATCTCTCCATGCTCGAAGCGCAGCCGTCTGATTTCATTGCGGATGGTACCCATGGTCAAGCTGTACGCCGGTATTGAATGATCTGGCAGCCGGAGCGCAAAATCTCGGCGATCACAAGGAGGAACAGGAGAGCGTTGGTTTTGAAAATGATCGGCGCATTGAATGCTCCGAAGATGCACGCGCACGCTACGCTCCCGGCGAGCGCCGCATAAGGGAGGCGTGTGGCTCTCAGGTCGATCAGTTTTTCGCGTTCATCACGCGGCGCCTTCGCATCCCTTGGGTCGATGATGGCAACGGCGACATTCAGCACGACCTGCACTATCACGAGCGCGATGATCGTACCCACCAGACCCGCGACCTGTGGACCGGACCCCTGCGACCTCTGGTGGAAGGCCAACCAGAAGTAAGACGCATAAATGACGGATATCGAGCTGAACGATATCCAGGCGGTCTTTTCACGGAATGACATGCAGGCTGTGTCTACCTTTCATGACACAGTGTATTCTATATCAGACTTGGTGTCAAGACTACTTTACATTAGCCCGCCATCGGCGAGAAGCCCACGTTACTTGCCGTCAGGCTCGCCGTTGGCGCCGGGGGCGGAACTGCCGAGGAAAAGCTTGCGTCCGTCGGCGAAGCTGAGCGTTTTGCCGACGCCGCGATTGGATCCGTCCTTGGCTTGAAAACCTTCGAGCACGATCTCGGCGCCCGGAGGCAGCGCTTCCTTGGTGAATCCCATTCGCAGAAGAACATTCGGGCTGCCGCCTTCGATCATCCAGCTTGTGACCTTGCCGTCGGGGCCTTTCACGTCGATGTGAATCCACGAGTGTGGATTGATCCAATCCATCTTGGTGACGGTGCCGCGCAGCTTGATGGGGCGGTTGATGTCGAACTCGGCCGCGAAGGCATGATGAGCGTTCACCGGAACTCTTGAAAGCAGCAATGCCAGAAAAAGCGCGCGCCTCATTTTGCGGCCTTCGCTTCCTCGGCTGCGCGCGCGCCGCTCAACGTATTCGGCAAACCGAGATTTCCTTCGTGACACGCGTATTCGAAGATCGGCCCTTCGATCTTGCTGAGTGGCATCTGCGCGGTCCACGGTTTCGTCCACGTCGCGGGATCGTCCACGGTGAATTCGTAGAGAATCGTGTCGTTGTCGATACGCGTGAAGCGCTCCAGCACGTGCAGACTCGACGTGGAGCCCATGAATGACGTTTTCTCGGTGAAGTTGGTTGTATCTACGACCAGCGTGTCGCCTTCCCAGTGCCCGCGGGAGTCACCGAGGTATTGTCGGATGCCAGAAGGCAGGTGCGGGCGCCCGTCGGTCGGAATCATCCGCGCGTCGTGAATCATTTCCTCCATCACGCTTACGTAGCCAGGTCCTTGAACGATTTGGAGATTGCTGTTATATCCAGACGACATCATGGGCGGACCTTCGGCGGCCCAAACGATGCAGCGTTCTTGAATGGGCCGGTCCTGCGCGCTGTCGAATTCGTGACCGCGACGCGCGGCGGCGCGGTCGGCTAGGCGTTTTTGAGCTTCTGGCGTGACTGGCGGGATGCGTCCCTCAGGGCCAATGATCAGGGACGTCCGGCGGCTGAGTGCGACCTTGGCTTGGATCACGTCCAGACCGAACTGCGACATGTCATAATGCACACGAGCCTGGTTGCCAAGGCGATCCCAACTGGTGCGCTCGGTGAATTCCTTCTTATCCACCGCGGCGGCTTCTTCGGCTGTGTAGAACTCCTTCGAACCGAGCTCGGGCGGACGCTGCAGTGGCGTGATGGATGCGTTGCTCCAGAAGCCTTGGAGATCGGGGTGGCCGTCGGGAGTGCGCGGGGAGACCCAGGGTTTTTCGGATGCCGCAAGCCTAGCCGGCGCTTGCGCAGCGGGTTGCGCCTGCGCGCTTCCGATCGCCAAGACGCACGCGGTCGCGGCGAAAATTGCGCGGATCATTTGGCCTCCTTGGTCCCGGCTTTACTTTCTTTTTTCCGGAGATGGCCGTACATCAATTCTTCCACAAATTCGACGCACTTGAATTCCAGGAGCTGCGCGTTGGTGTCCTGAACGCGATACAGAAGCATACTGATTTTCCACGGCCGGGAGAACGTCTTCGGATCTTCGATGGTCGCTTCGTATTGCATCGTCTCGGGACTACGAGGCGTATAGCGCTCGACGACATGCAGCGCGTCGCTATGAAAATCGCCGGCACGATCGAACCAGGTCTCGTCGTTGAGGCCCGTGACGTCGATCACGAGGGTGTCGCCATCCCATCGCCCGTTCGACCATCCCATCCAGGAGTCGATTGGCGCTTTCTTCGCCGAGGTCATGTTGATGTTGCGCGTGGCGCCCGCGTATTGGTAGGCGAACAGCAGGTATTTCTCCGACTGCACGACCTGGAACGGATACGGCATGTAGGTGGCACGCGGGACGCCCGGGAGGTAGCAGCGAACTTCGGGATCGAGCTCCAGCCGGTGCGCGAAATTTTCCTTCTTCTTCGCAGCCGCTTCGGGCAAGTAGGGAATATGATCGCCCTCGACGACGCCGAGTCCCGGCGGAACCGCGCCTTGGGCGCCCAATTGGAACAGCGGACCGGGTCCGGGCCCGTGCGGTTCGAGGTCCCAGTTGGCGGTGTTGAGGACCTGCCAGATTCCGTTGAGATCGGCATGGCCGTCGGGCATGCGGGGCGCGCGATACGCGGGTTGCGCGGCTAAGCTAGCAGCGAGCCAGAACATGCCCGCGAACGAAGCCATTCCAACCGCGGCTGCTAAGGAACTCGCGCAAAACGGAGTGCGACACCAAGCGGTTACTGAAACGTTCGGCGGCGCGCGCCGCACCCTTTGCGCTCTTATCACGACGGCGATTCTATCAAATCCGAAATTTTCCGAGAAGCCCCCGCGTCTGAAGAAAAGCGATGCAGGTGCGCTGTCTCGTCTTCATATCACTGGGCGCGATTCGCTTTGCCGCCGGTGCCTCGCCATCTGTCGTCAACGTCCAGGTATCGAATCAGGTCAATACGGCAGTGGGATTGAAGGGCCGTTTGAAACTGGCCATGTCCACCTCGTTTCAACTGCTGGGTCCGAATTACAATTTCTTCACGCAGGCGCCGCAGGCTACAGGGTTCCTGAACGCGCTTGGACCGCAGCACACACGGTTGCAGGTGGTCTCGGGCACAAGCCCGCTCACTGCTCCCGGCGTTTGGGATTTTACCGAGCTTGATTCGTTTCTCTCGCCGATTCAGTTCTCGGCCGACCACAGCCTGGAGTTTCAGCTCGCGGGCGCCCCTTCCTTCATGAACGATTCGAGCGGCCACATTTTGCCTGGGAGCTACAACGGCTTCGCCAACCTCAGCGCGAACTTGGTTCAGTATTACAACACCGGCGGGTTCAGTACGTCGTCCACGCATTTTGCGAGCTCGAATCCATATCCGATCACGTGGTGGGGAATTTTCAACGAGCCGAACGGAAACGGTTTGACGCCGCAGCAGTACGTGGCGCTCTACAACACCACTGTTAGCGCGATGGCCGCCGAGGATCCGAACATCAAATTTGCCGCGCTCGAGCTGGCGGACGCCAATCAGGCAGCTGAAGCGTACATGCCCGCGTTTGTTTCGGGCGTCACGGCTCCCGTAAACGCGATTGCCATGCATTTTTACTCGACGTGCAACCAGAAGGACATCGATAACACGCTGTTTCCCACCGGCCTCGCGTTCGCAAGCGAGGTCACCTACATCTATTCGCAACTGGCAACCAACCCGAATCTTGCGATCGTTCCGGTTTGGGTCACGGAGAACAATGTCAACGCTGACTTCGATGCAGGAAACGCCGTCAGTAATTGCAATGGGACGCCCTTTGTCCTCGATCCACGCGGCACGAGTCCGTTTTTTGCCGCATGGCGATCCCTGATGTTCGAGCTGCTCGGCTACGCCGGTGCGCGGGCGCTATACCACTGGGATTTTTCGAGCAACGCGCAGTTCGGAGAAGTGAACCCATCCGCGAATCCGTACTTGAGCTATTGGGTCGACTACTATCTCTCGAACTGGCTGCCGTCGCCGCCCGGGCAGGATATTCTCCAAACCACTTCTTCCGGCTGTTGTTTGTGGATCGGCAACCTCGGGCAGATGTATGGGCTCGATACGCATACGATGGCGCTGCGGAACGAGGATGGATCGGTGGTCATCCTGATGTCCAATCACGCGGTCGCGAATCCGATGACTGACAACAACGGAGCGGGCTTGTCGCGGACGTTCGCGCTGGATCTTTCGGCGCTCGGATCGTTCCGAAGTGCTACGCTCGTCACACTGGATGCCTCAACGCCTGCGTCAGGGCCAGTTCCCCAACCCCTGATGCCTTCGGCCCAGATGCAGGTCACGCTGCCGGGCTACGGCGCGGCGTTACTGCGTCTGGCGAATACGGCGCCCAGTCTTGCAGCGACCGGCGTAGTCAACGCAGCGAGCTACATATCGGGACCGGTGGCTCCCGGAGAGATTTTGTCTATGTTTGGATCGTCAATCGGACCAGCGTTAGGCTTATCTGGAGCATTTGCGAACCCGCGCCTAGTGGCCGATTCTCTCGCCGGCATTCACGTCTTCTTCGACGGCGTTCCAGCTCCAGTGCTTTATGGTTCGTCGCGGCAAATAAACACTGTCGTTCCATTCAGCGTCGCAGGGCATCCCACCACACAATTACAGGTCGAATACCTTGGTGTGTTCACCCCGCCGATCGAGCTGCCGGTTGCGCTCACTGCGCCCGGCGTTTTCAGCCGGTTCACCACGGGGCAGGGAGCCGCTGCGGTCCTGAATCAGGATGGCACCATCAACTCAACAGCGAATCCGGCCCATCGCGGCGATATCATCAGTATTTTCGCGACGGGCGCGGGATCGACGACGCCTGCGAGCTATGACGGGTTGGTTAACTCGGCGCCGCTGCCGATGCCGAACGCCAGTGTGTCGGTCACGATTGGAGGCGCTGCCGCTCACGTTACATTCGCGGCCGCTGCGCCGACACTCATCGCGGGCGCACTTCAGATCAACGCACAGATTCCGGCTGGCGTGTCCACCGGGTCCGCCGTTTCACTGCAAATCACCCTGGGGACCGCAGCGTCGCAGCAGGGCATCACCGTCGCGATCCAGTAGCTACTTCTCGCCGAAGTTATACCCAAGCCAGATGGTTCCTTCCGGAACCCAATTGCTGCCGAACTGCTGCGTGAGGTTCGGGACGTAGTGCACATTGAATTGGGGGCGAACGAAGACGTGACTGGTCAAGTAAATCTGCAGACCGACTCCCGCATTCATGTCGAAGTGCGTCGCGTTGCCGATGGGCTCCACCGCGGTGGAACACACGGCAGTTCCGACGCATGCGCTCTGGGAGAGCGCGAAGCTGGTACGGGCCGCGCCGATCCCGCCAAGCAGACGAAGCTCGACGCGCTTGTTGCTGATGGGCGCATAGATCGCATTCGCATCGAAGAACGATTGGCGCGATTGCAGCGGGCCATAGGCTCTACGCGTCGGCTGCACCGTGAAGTCCGCGCCCACGCCGATGTGTTTGAAGAGCATAATATCGCCGCCTAGGCCGAGGAACAATCCGCCCAGTCCGGGCGTGGCCTGACAAAACTGATCGCCCGAGCCCGGCGTGCACGATCCGAACGCATTGAAGGATGAGGCGCTATCTATTCCCGCGCCGCTAGCCGAATTGTGCGCGGTTCCGAGTCCGATGTTGACGTCGAGGGCAGCCTGCGCCCATGCCGACGTCGCGCAACCGAACGCCACCGCAAAGACAAGTACGAAACTCTTTGTATTCACCTGAAACCTCCAGGAACCCAAAAGCCCTTTTACTGAGCTTTCAGACGCCACCCTGGTAGCGGAGGTTTCAACTCGGTGACAACAGCGGGTCTAGCGCTGCAAGGGAAACAACCGCGAACGCTAGTCAGATTTCTTACTCGAAAGGTCGGCTTCCAGTTGCTTGACGACTCTGGAGGCGATCTTGGTCAACGACGCCGGTGTGGAATCTTTCGCGGGAGGTTCATAGATGGACCACACTACAGTGCGGCTGGCGCGATCCACCAAAAAGTAGGTCCCACGCGCGCCGCTGAAAGTGGACGTAGGCCGGCCGACCGCTGCGCCGCTTAAATCGAAACCGCGGCGGGGCTCCTTGTTCTCGCTTTCTTCCTGTTCCTTCTTCAGCTGCTCAGGCGTTGGCGGGGGCGGGTACAGTTCGTTCAGCTTCTTCTCGAAGCTTTCGCCCAACCGATCGGTGAAAATGGCGTCGGCTTTCTTGGGATCGGCCACCACGCGGAAGACGCCTGCATGGGTCAATTGATTTGCAAGATACTGATCCATGCCGTTGCGCATCGCGAGAACATAGACGCTCGAAACTGCTTTCAACTGGGGATTGGTCGTCCCCGGAAGCGTCAGCGCGACGCAAGTAATGCCAGCCAGGGTCCAAAACAGCTTCATGCGAATATGGTACCAGCGCCAATCGTATTGCATCGAGCGCGGTCCGATCCGTGTACAAATCGCAAAGCATTACAGTGATCATTCCCTGCCTGAACGAAGAGCAGGGAATCGAGAGGGTCCTTTCGCGCATGCCTGACTTCGTGGACCAGGTAATCGTGGTGGACAACGGCTCGGAGGACCGGACGTCGGAGGTGGCAAGCCAGTTCGGAGCGCAAGTGATCCGCGAGGAGGTGCGCGGTTACGGCCGCGCGTACAAACGTGGATTCGCTTCGGCCACCAGCGACATCATCGTAACGCTCGATGGCGACCACAGTTATCCGCCGGACGCGATCTCGTATCTGATCGAAGCGCTGCTGCATCTCGAGGTAGATTTTCTGAACGCTTCGCGTTTTCCGGTGCGCGAGCGGCAGGCCATGAGTTTCAAGCACAAGGTGGGGAACTGGATTTTGTCGCTTGCCATGTCTATCCTGTTTTTCCGCTGGGTGCGCGATTCGCAATCCGGCATGTGGGTGTTCCGGCGGGCGATCCTGAAAAAAATGCGGCTCACATCGGACGGCATGGCGTTCTCGGAGGAGATCAAGATCGAGGCGCTGAAAGATCCGCGCATCCGGTTCGCGGAGATTTCGATCCTTTACTCGTCTCGTTTGGGCGAGATTAAACTGAACCCATGGCGCGACGGATTCCACAATCTGTTTTTCCTTGTGAAGAAGCGCTTTCAACGCGGATCGTGACAAGCTCACGCGGCGCGAGCACATGTACCAGGTAGCCGCGGTCATTCCGAACTGGAACGGCGCGACGCGGCTGGAACGCCTTTTTCAGGCTCTCGCGGGGCAAATCCAGCCCATCGTTCAGGTCATCGTAGTCGACAACGGCAGCACCGATCGTTCGCGCGAAATCGCCGCTGCCGCGGGCGCCAACTTCATCGCATTGGGCACCAACACGGGTTTCAGCCATGCGGTGAACTGCGGAATCCGTCAAGCCGGCGCGGAGTGGATCCTGATCCTCAATAACGACGTGCTTCCAGAGCCTGACTGGCTGGAAAACCTACTAGGGACGGCGGCGGCGAGTGAGGCTTGGTTCGCAACGGGAAAGCTTCTAAGCACGACCAATCCCGGACAGATCGACGGCTCGTTCGATGGCCTCTGCCGAGGGGCCTGTGCCTGGCGGTGCGGCCACGGCCGGCCTGACTCCCAGGTCTGGAACCAGCCGCGCAAAATCAGCTTTGCGCCGCTGACTGCGGCACTTTTTCGCAGAACACTGTTCGACCGGGCCGGCTTGCTCGACGAATCTCTGGAGTCCTTTCTGGAGGATGTCGACTTAGGCTTACGTTGCGCCGCCAAAGGACTTACCGGCGTCTATGTTCCCTCCGCCGTGGCCTTCCACGAGGGCAGCGCCACGTTGGGCGCCTGGCATCCGGACACAGTCCGTAAGATATCCCGCAATCAGTTACTCATTGTGGCGAAACACTATCCGCGCGGATGGATCTTACGCTATGGTTGGCCCATCTTAGTTGCGCAGGCGTTGTGGGGATTCATAACACTACGTCACGGGAGATTTCTAGCCTTTGTCGGAGGCAAGCTGGACGCGATCCGGGTCTTCCGAAAAAGCCGGGGAGTAGCTTGTCCCGATCTTGCCCGCATTCTGGTTCAAAGCGAAAACGAAATCCGCGAGCTGCAGAAACTCACCGGTTTCGATCTTTATTGGAGGTTATACTTCGCTTTGACGTAATGCGTACGGGCGTTGTTGTGGTGACTTACAACTCGGCGGGGGTAATCGGGTCGTGTCTCGACTCGTGCGGCGGCTTGCCCGTCGTCGTGGTCGACAACGCGTCCACAGACGAGACCTGCCGCGAGGTCCGCGAGCGGTCCCACGTGCAGCTGATTTCGAATGCCACCAATCGCGGATTCGCGGGCGCAGTGAATCAAGGAGTGGCGGCCCACAACACCGAATTGATCCTGTTGCTGAACCCGGATGTAAGGCTTGAAACAAGCATCGGCGGGCTGGAGACTGCGTGTTCGCAAGACAACACAGCCGCAGCAGCGGGGCAACTGCGGGACGAGCAAGGCAATGCTCAAGCGGGCTTCGCGCTGCGCCGTTTCCCTACGCCTTGGAGTTTAATTTTCGAAACATTGGGCATAAATCGATTAGCGCCAGCGAATCCAGTAAATCGGCGTTATCGATGTCTCGATGCGGATCTTTCTCGCGACCAAGAGGCTGAGCAACCGGCCGGTGCTTTTCTCCTGTTTCGCCGCGACGTGTGGCAGCAGTTGGGCGGTTTTGACACACAGTTCGCGCCCGTTTGGTTCGAAGATGTCGACTTTTGCCGCCGGGTACACAACCTAGGCATGAAAATTCAATATGTCGCCTCCGTTACCGCGCGTCATCAGGGTGGCCACAGTGTTGCTAAGTTACAGTGGGCCTGCCGTGAGCTATGTTGGTATGCTAGCCTTCTAAAGTACGCGTCCAAGCACTATCGGCCGTACGCATATCGGGGAGTAAGCGCCGCGGTAGTGCTGGCATCTACGTTTCGAGCCGGTCGGGTGATGGTTCGGGAGCGCAGCTTCCGTCCCATCACAGTATATGCACGGATTGCGCGATTGGCAGGACGAAGTTGCCTTATCGGCCGCGTCGATGAAATACAATGTTGGACCGCTTTGAACAAACGAGTGATGTAAGGATTAGTTCGTTAAACCAAAAGAATAGAGACACGACCCACATACATGGCCTCCAACGGTAGGGTTTCCGTCACGATCGTTACTTACAACAGTGGCCGTTTCATCAAGCGATGTTTAGAATCCGTGCTGGCGCAGCGTTACTCGAACAAGGAGATTATCGTTATCGATAATGCTTCCACCGATGGTACGGTGGACATCTTGGAGCAGTTCGACGGGCGCTGCCAGATTGTTTACAACGATGAGAACATCGGTTTCGCTGCGGCGCAAAACCAGGCCATCCAGATCAGTTCGGGCGAGTGGGTGCTCACGCTGAATCCGGATGTGCTGCTGCTACCGAATTTCATTCAGGCGCTAGTGGACGCGGGGCAATTCGATCCACGGATCGGCACAGTATGCGGCAAATTGCTCACGATCCTAGCGAGCTTCGATCTTCCCGAGAAGCCGCTGGTGGATTCAACAGGGATCTACTTCACGCCGATGCTGCGTCACCTGGATCGCGGCAGCCAGGAGATCGACAACGGGCACTATCTGAATCATGAATATGTCTTCGGCGCGACGGCGGCAGCAGCGCTGTACCGGCGGCTGATGATCGACGATATTTCAATCGCAGACGAGTTTTTCGATCCCGATTTCTTCGTGTATCGCGAAGACGCGGATGTCGCTTGGCGCGCCCAGCTGATGGGCTGGCGCTGCATCTACACGCCGCACGCGCGCGGCTATCACGTGCGCAACGTTCTGCCAGGCAACCGCCGCGCTCTTCCTCCCGTCATCAACATGCATTCAGTGAAGAATCGCTTCCTGATGCGCATGAAGAACATGACTGGGGATCTGTATCTGCGCAACTGCCTGTCGATCACGGCACGCGACCTGGTGGTGATCGGCGCGTGCCTGATCCGCGAACAGAGTTCCCTGCGTGCGTTCGGATACGTGCTGCGAAACTGGAGCCGGGTGATGGCCAAGCGGCGCGAGATCATGTCGCGCAAGCGCGTGGATGACGAATACATCGCCAACTGGTTCCGCTATGAGCCGGTCTCGACTCCGGCCGCCAAGCCGAAGCCGGCGCGCGCCCTCGCGAAGTCCAAGGCGGCGAGGGCCGAGTAACGGCGCGCATCGCGATCCTCGGCACGCGCGGCATCCCAGCCCGCTACGGAGGATTCGAGACGTTCGCCGAAGAGCTTTCCACGCGTTTGATGGCGCGCGGGCATCGCGTGATCGTTTACTGCCGCGGGCAGCACTGCGAGCCGAGTCATCAAGGTGTCGAGCTCGTTTATCTTCCCACCTGGCGTCACAAATACTTCGACACGCTCGCGCACACATTTCTCTCCACGATTCACCTGATCTTTCATCGAGTCGACGTGGCGTTGTATTGCAACGCCGCGAATGCGATTTTCACTCTGTGGCCGCGGCTGGGCGGGATTCCGGTCGCGCTGAACGTCGATGGCTTGGAGCGAAAGCGGAAGAAATGGAATGCGTTGGCGCGCAGCTGGTACCTGATTTCGGAGCGATTGGCGACATTTTGCCCGTCGGCCATTGTCACAGACGCAGAGAAAATCGCGGAATACTATCTGCATCGATACGGAAAAAAGTCGGATTTCATTCCCTATGGCGCGGAGACCGGCAAGGTGGAGACTGGCGCTGTGTTAAGGCAGCTCGGGCTCGAGCGGGTCCGGTATTTTCTCTACGTCAGCCGCATGGAGCCTGAGAACAACGCTTTGCTCGTGCGCGAGTCGTTTGAGCGAGTGGATACGACGATGAAGCTGGCTCTGATCGGCGATGCGCCGTACGCGCACGGATACGTCGAGCGCGTCCGAGCCACAAAGGACCCGCGCGTGGTGATGCCGGGCGCGATCTATGGCAAGGGATATCACGAGCTCGAATCGCACTGCTTCGCTTACATCCATGCAACCGAGGTAGGTGGAACACACCCGGCTTTGATCGAAGCCATGGGCCGCGGCGCGCTGGTGCTGTATCTGAACACGCCGGAGAACGCCGAGGTGGCAGGTGGAGCGGGGTTGGCGTTCGAGCCGGACAACCTCACGCAAAAGCTGAAGCAAGTCCTCGCGATGACCGAATCGGAGCGAGCGGAGTGGCGCGCCCGCGCCGCTCAGCGTGTCAGGGAGCGCTACAGTTGGGAAGCCGTGACGGACCAGTACGAGCGGTTGTTGCTCAAACTAGCGCACAGAGTAGTCGATTGAGGAGATCTAGATGCCCACAATTCCCGACTTGCTAGCAGTAGCTTTGTTGGTAGCAGGCTATTTCGCCTTCACGCAGTGGATCTTGCCTAAACTCGGCGTCCCTACCTGACGATCCAAGTTCTGCGACCGAGGGTCCCGGCGCGAGAAACCCAGATCCGGCGGCTCTGTAACTTAATGTTGCATCGCTTTCTTGAGCTGGTCGATCAAATGATCCGCGAGTGTCGACTCGCCTCCATGTTTTAGGTCGAGGAACTTAGCGCTACATCCTCAGCGTGACCGTCGCATTCTGAGTCTGCTGCGCGGCCAGACTACTTCCGCTCAGCACGGCTTCGGCTTCCTCGCGCTTCAAAACAATGCTGAGCGTATTGTGGAATTTCTTTGAAATCGCCGATCGCAAGTATTGGTCCAAATTGTTATCCATCTTGTCGATGTAGATCTTCCGAACGTCCGCTAGCCGGGGAACCGATTGCGCCAGCGCGGCTAACCGCGCCAAGAAAAGCAATGGCCATTAAACGCATAGGTCGAAAGTATACCGACACAGAGTTCCAGTCTAGTTACAACGAATCTTACGATCTTGCCATTAGCAACAGTTCGTTAATTCTTTCACAATCGGTTCGGGAATCCGTTCTGCGTCTACAAGCGAGCGTGGTCGTAGCCTTGCTCTGATGGACTCTACCGACGTGAGTAATTTACGAATCGATCCAGGCGCACTTTTTATAATTGCTAAACGAACCCAAGGCCAACACCACCGTCGCAGCGACCCAGGCCGTTACCATGAATCATGGGCCCGTTCGCCTACCGCTCCTGGGTGGAGATTTCCCTCCAGCAAATTGCCGACAACTTCAACGCTGTCCGGTCCGTGGTCGGACCATTGGTGGAGGTGATGCCGGTGGTCAAAGCGGACGCATATCGCCATGGCGCCGTGGAAGTCTCGCGGACGCTCATCAACGCCGGTGCGCGCTGGCTCGCAGTTTCGAACGTGGAAGAGGGCGCAATCTTGCGCGAGCGCGGCGGCATCGATGCCCGCATCCTGGTGATGGCCGATTTTCTTCCGTCGGAGCGAGAGGCCCTCTTCGAATACAACCTCACGCCGGTCATCCACTCGCTCGAAGACATCGGCGACTGGAACAGAATGTGCGCTGCGCGCGGAGTCAGCGCCCCTTACCATCTGAAGATCGACAGCGGTATGGGGCGGCTGGGAACGCTCGCGAGTGCGTCTAAGATCTTTGAAGCTGTCTCGTCCGCAGCCAGTGCCCGACTGGAAGGCCTCATGTCGCACCTCGCCTCCTCGGCTGATTATGCGAGCCCACAAACTGAAAATCAGCTTGCCACATTCAACCGGATCTGTCTCGAGCTTGCCGCCGTGCGCGTGACTCCGCCGCTGGTGCATCTTTCGAGTTCAACGCCCGTGGCCTACGGCCGCAGCGAAGCCTGGCAGCGCATGGTGCGGCCGGGCCACGCCATTTACGGATATGTTTCGCCGGTCGCGAAGGGGACAGCCCCTGCAAAACTTCTGGACGTCCGCCCCGCGCTGACCTGGAAAGCGGCGGTGCTTGCGGTAAAGGATCTGCCAGCCGGCGCGCTGGTCGGCTATGGTGGGATGTACCGCACGACGCATCCCACGCGCATCGCCGTTTTGGCCGCGGGCTACGCGGACGGCATCCCGCATCGTCTCTCCGGCCGCGGGCGCGTAATCGCCAAAGGTCATTTCGCCCCGATCATAGGCGCCGTCTCGATGGATGTCACCACCATCGACGTCACGCATTGCCCCCTCATGGCGGTCGGCGACGCAGTGACGATATTGGGCACCGAAGGCAACGTGTCCATCGACGCGCAGCAGATCGCGCGCCAGGCCGGCACCATTTCCTACAGCGTGCTGTGCGGTATTCATGCGCGCGTAAAGCGCATCTATCTCGATCCGAAAGAACCGGCCAATCTGTCATAGGCAACCCGGATCGCTGTACACTATTGCAACAACCTCTACATCGCAAGCCCGTGCGATGTTACCGTGGCTTTAAGCCTTAAAGCCACATGCGACGAATCCTCCTAAGCGTTACGCTTTGGAGCGCCGCGCTCGCCGGGCCGCCCGCGGGGACACCGGTTGAGCAGCGCTATGCCGAAGCACACAAGTACCCACCCGAGCTGTACGCCTTTCTTCTCCGGATGCCCAAGGGCGGCGATCTGCATCTTCATTCGAGCGGCGCGATCTACGCCGAAACGTACCTTCGCATCGCCGCCGAGGATCGGCTGTGCCTGGATTTGCGAACGCACTCCATCGTCGCCGCACTTTCGGGCAATTGCGGCGAAAACGGCGTCGAGGCCGCACGCGCGCAGACCGATAATACGCTGGCGAGCGCGATGATCGACAGCCTCTCGATGCGCAACTTCGTTCCAGGGCGCGAGTCGGCACACGATCATTTCTTCGCTGCGTTCGGCAAGTTCGGGCCGTACAATCGCCAGCATCGCGGCGAGCTGCTGGCGGAGATCACTCGGCGCGCGGCGGACCAGAACGAGTCCTATCTCGAGCTCATGGCAACCAACGGCGCAGCGGCCGATGTGCTCGGCATGCAAACGGGATTCTCTGGTGATTTTGCCGCCACTCGGGACAAACTCATGGCCGGGGGATTGGAAAAGATCGTGGAAGGCATGCGCGGCGCCGTCGAGGACCTGGAGCAGGCCCGTGTGAGAGCGCTCGATTGCGAGCATCGTCCCGGCTCGCCTCCCTGCCGCATCACCGTCCGTTATCTCTATCAGGTTCTCCGCGAGTCGCCCAAACCAGTCGTCTTTGCGCAGGTGCTGGCCGGGTTCCTGCTTGCTTCACTGGACTCGCGCGTAGTCGGGATCAATTTCGTGCAACCCGAAGACGGAGCGACGTCCATGCGCGATTACCACGAACAGATGCAGATGCTCGACTATGCACACAATCTCTATCCGAAGGTGCATGTCACGCTGCACGCCGGCGAGCTAGCGGCCGGGCTCGTGCCCCCCGAAGGACTCAGGTTTCATGTACGCGAAGCTGTCGAGCTCGGACATGCCGAACGCATCGGTCATGGCGTAAGCGTCATGTATGAGAACAACGCGGAGCAACTGCTCACTGAGATGCGGCGGCGCAAAATCATGGTGGAGATCAACCTCACGAGCAACGATCTGATCCTTGGCGTACGCGGCCCGGACCATCCGCTCCCGGTGTACCGCAGACATGGCGTGCCAGTCGCCATCTCCACCGACGACGAAGGCGTTTCGCGCACCCATCTGACCGAGGAGTACACGCGCGCGGCGCTAACCTACAATTTGAGCTACGCCGACCTTAAGCAGATGGCGCGCAACAGCATCGAGTATTCGTTCGTCGAGGACCGCGAGAAGACACAGCTGCTACAGGATCTTGAGCGCCGGTTCCGTGCGTTCGAGCGATCCTTCGAACCAAAGCCCACGGCTGCGCCGCCCACAACAACAACCAGTCCCTGATCGCAGGCCGACGGTTTACACGTCCAGATTGCGGACGTCCAGCGCGTTTTCTTCGATGAATTTTCGCCGGTTCTCGACGTCCTCGCCCATCAGCGTCGAGAAGATGGTCTCGGTCTCGGCGAGATCTTGAAGATCGACTTTGAGCAGAGTACGAGTCTCGGCGTTCATCGTGGTAGCCCACAACTGCTCAGCGTTCATCTCTCCCAGACCTTTATAGCGTTGAATGGATACCTCGCGCGTGCCTTCGCTCTTGACGTACTCGAGCAGCTCGCGCCAGCCCGGCTGCGATTCCGTTTTGCCTTCGCGAATGATGCTGAACGGCGGCTGGTTGTATTTCGAGACCTGGCGCGCAATGGACCGCATACGGCGGAACTCGGGCTGCAGGACCAGATCGACGCCGATTCGCCGCTCGGCGTTCGTGGGATCGTGATAGCTAATGCTCCAGGCGTCGTGCTCTTCCTCGCGCTCGAGCTCAG
>Ga0126373_10000671_pt1 | contig 22994 bp, 25 predicted proteins | sample PanSoiMetPlot_11_FD_92545 | JGI IMG/M metagenome (GOLD analysis project Ga0126373, IMG submission 92545) | Tropical forest soil microbial communities from Panama - MetaG Plot_11 | ecosystem: Environmental > Terrestrial > Soil > Tropical forest > Bulk soil | place: Panama | collected 2016-02-17 | reverse complement strand
GATCACGAATGCGGCGAGGTAGCAGCGTTTCCGCGCGGCGGCACGTTTTGGCGGCGTAGTCAGTTTGCGTTGGTTGCGGAGTTAGAGCGGCGGCAGCAAAGGCTGGCGGTATAATTATGGAGAATAGCGCATGAGCCTGCTCGCCTTTGATGCGCAGCCTGATTTCGCTGCAGCGGTGCGCGTTATCGTCGCCGCCTGCGATGAGGTAATCGCGCTGCGTGCGCGTATGACGGAGCTTGAGCGGGCGCTGGCCAGATACGAGGCCGCCGAGGCACTCGCGAGCGGCACGCTCCACCTCGATCGCAGCGGTGACGATCCGGCCGTTTATATCCACGACGTTCCCCCCAATACCCCGCGGTAACCCATGAGCGAAACCACCATTGATACTCCGCAGCCGGAGCCGGCCCCGGAGCCCGTGCCGCCGGCAGAGCCCGCGGCCCCACCCGCCGCGGCGGAAACGCCGTCCGAAAGCACGCCGTCGGCTCAGGAGAAGGAGGATCGCCGCATAGCGCAGCTCAGGGCACGCCTGGGGGCCGCCGAGCGCGAGCGCGAGCGCCAGGCCGTCGAGCTGGAAGTCCTGCGCCAGCAGGCCGCACGAGCGGCACCGCAGCCGGAAACGCAGGAGCAGGCCGTCACGCGCCTGCGGGCTGAAATCCGCGCCGAGGTCGAAGCGGATCTGACCGCCCGTCGGTTTCACGAGGAGGGCGGCGCAGCATATGCCGACTGGCAAAAGCGCTGCACCGATCTGATAGCGTGCGGTGCCGATAGCCAGTTTGCCAGAATGCTCGTGGAAACACCCGGCGGCGTGAAGCTGGCGGCGGCGCTGGCGGAGGACCCCGAGGCGGTTGAGCGCATTGCCAACATCCGCAGCGAACGCGGCAGAGCGGTTGCGCTCGGCAAATACGCCGCAACGCTCGAGTCGGACGGCGGGGCGACCAACGGCGCAGCGGCAGCGGTGCCACGTGTGGCGCAGGCAGTAAGCAGGGCCCCCGCGCCGATCCGGCCCGTCACGGGCCGCGCGTCGCCCGCGTTCAACGAATACACGGCATCGCCGCAGGAACTCGTTGACCACTACATGCGTCAGAACCTGCAGCGTCAGCAGCGGAAATAGCAGCAATGCCGCTCAAAACAAGCACCAGCCCGAAGGCGTTTAGCAGCAACATCAAGGCCGAGGTGAAGGCCGGTAAACCGGTCAAGCAGGCCGTGGCGATCGCGTATTCGAAGAAGCGCGAGGCCGAGGCTAAGAAGAAGTAAGCCGTGCCTCCGGGGTAGCGGAACCCGTCAACACCGCGCGTCGTGCCGAACGGGTAGCGGATCCGTAATACCGCGCATCGTGCAGCCCCGTTTGTTAGCGCGGCTCTCTCCCTTGCAACAGCGGTCTGAACCGGGCGTCTGCATTCCAGCGGACGCCTCTCCTTCAACCCTGTTCGGGAGATGGCCAGATGGCCGCAGTCAATAATCTTTTAACGATCGACATGATCACGGCGAAGGCGCTGGCGATCCTGCACCAAAAGCTCAACTTCGTTGGCTCCATCAATTAACCCCTTGGTTGATGTAAAACCCCGTTAATTGCTGGAATCTCCTGAGAGCCCGTGACGCCACAGCGCAGTTGGAAATGACAATCGCGATGGCCGAAAAGTGCATGGGATTGGACAATCAGCAGCCAAGCCGCTTCCATATGCCTGTATCAACGGGTATGATGATGCGGAAGGTTCAACGACTAGCCGAAAGGCGTAGGGCCAAGCGGCCCGAAATGCGGGGACTACACGTGCCAGCAGCTCGACCTATTGCCGAACGCGTCGCCGAGAAGGTGAAAAGGCTACGCAATGGCTGTCATGAATGGACCGGTTGTCTGATGCCGAACGGCTACGGACAGGTTCACCTCGACGGTCGGACTGCATACGCTCACCGCGTCGTCTGGGAACTGGTCAACGGGCCGGTCCCAAAGGGCGCGTTCGTGCTCCACACTTGCGACAATCGGCGCTGCGTCAATCCAGCCCATCTGTGGCTGGGCACATACCTGGACAACATCCATGACATGACCGCTAAGCTGCGGCATGCCCACGGAACCAGGAATGGGCACGCAAAACTGACCGTCGCAGAGGTGAAGTCAATCAGACGAATGATTGGCACACACACTGAGATCGCTGCATGCTTTGGCGTTTCTCAACCTCTGGTGAGCATGATCAAGACCGGGCGTATCTGGCGGCACGTTTAGTAAGAGATAGTCTGCCCTGCCGGGAAACCGGCAGCAGCGAAAGCGGATCGCGTCTAGCGCGCGCGATCGAACACACGGCGAGAATACGACGACAGCTTCGCCAATGCCGGCGCTAAAATCGGCTCCACGCTGCGCATCCGGCTGCCGGTGAAATACGTTACCAGCTCCGGTCCCAACCTGTCGCTGCAAAACACGGTGGAACAGTTCGTTCCGCTGCCGATCATCTACCAGCACCACGTGGACTTCAGCTTCGCATCCAGCGAAATGACACTGCAGGTCGATGACTTCACCGCCCGTTACATCGAGCCTGCGATTGCCGTGCTGGCGGCGACGATCGAAAGCACGTGCATCAATATGATGTGGCCCGCGGTCTGGAATCAGGTCGGCACCGCCGGCAGCCCCCAGGCGTTCAAGACCGTGCTCTCGGCGCGTAAGAAGATGCTGGATAACCTGACGCCGCAAAGCAAGCAGTGGCAGCTTCGCATCAACACGCAGGACAACGTGGACATGGTGGACACCCTCAAGGGGCTGTTCCAGCAGAGCACGCAGATCGCGCGGCAATACACGGACGGTGTGATGGGCCTCAGCGCCGGCTTTGAGTGGGCCGAAACGACGCATCTGCTGACGCAAACCAGCGGCGCTGCGGCCGGCTATACGGTTACGGGCGCCAACCAAACGGGCGCTACACTGCTGGTCGGCGCGGGCACCGGAGCCATGAACGCGGGCGACGTGTTCACGATGGCGGGCGTTTACCATGTGCATCCGGAAACTAAGGTCAATTCGGGCGTGCTGCAGCAGTTCGTGGTATTGGCAAACTATACCGGCGGCGCGGGCACCGTTTCGATTGCCCCTTCGATCGTCCCCGTTGTCCCGTCGAACCCGCTGTCGAACGTGTCCAACAGCCCGGCCGCCGGCACCCCGCTAGTGTTCATGAACGCGGCATCGACTACTACCGGGCTCTCGCTCGCATACCACCCCGACTTCGCCACGTTCGCCACTGCTGATCTGGTGATGCCGAATGGTGTTGACATGGCTAGCCGGGTTGTTAAGGACGGAATCAGTATGAGGGCGGTAAGACAGTACTCGATTTCAGACGATACGCTGCCGATTCGAATTGATGTGTTGTGGGGAGCGGCGCCGATGCGGCCACAACTCGCGTGTCGCCTCGTTGCAAATTAAAGGACACTATGGATAACGCTATACGTCCGCCTACGTTCGCGCCATCCGCGCCAGCAATGAAAGCAACACCTTACTGAGCGAACGCTATGGCATCGCGCGTGAGCATATTTGGGCCATCCGCAAGCGACTCTTCTGGAAACACATCGAGTAAGGAGAAACCATGGCATACAGTCCCGGGCACCAGCTGTTCGACCCGGCCGAGCTGATGGCCGGAGGCGGCCTGCATTTCCACCCCGCAGTCACGGCTCGCGCAGGCGGCGGCAGGGCGCTGGCAACGCCGCTGAGGGCCGCCTACAACCAGCTTGCGGTCGTCGCCGCCGCCGGCAACAGCGTAGCCCTGCCGCCCGCCGTGGGCGGGCAGAGCATCTTCGTATTCAATGCAACGACGAACAGCGCACAGGTCTTTGCGGCCGTTGGCACCTCGGACACGATCAATGGCGTGGCTGCGGCAACGGGGGTGGCGCTGGCCCCAAGCGCTGCGGAGACGTTCATTTCGCCAGCGCCGGGCGTCTGGATCGGCGCGGTGGTGCCGGGGCCGTAGCGGAGGTCATGTTACATGACCATAGCTAATGATATAATATTCTTGTCATTGCGTAACGGTGGCATAAACGGCATTGGCCAAACCCCGATGCCGGACGACGTTAATGACAGCTTCAAGATCCTCAACGCCTGGATTAGCGAGCTGAACCTAGAACGGCGGGTGGCGGTCAATCCCGTCACCCTGCCGACGTTCCCGGACCTAACGACCGACGTGGCGTTCTGGACGCCATACGAGCATGTGCTGCTCACCAGCATGGCAGTGCGGCTGCGGCAGATTTACTCGCTGCCGCCAGTCGACCTGGACGTGAAGCTGGCGCTGTCGGCGCTGCAAGCATTCAATGCGATCAACTTGCAGCGCATCAATGCGCCGACGATCGCCGCGGACGACGGTACGGGCTACGGCATCGTCTACCTGGCGCTGCGGGCGGCAGGGCGCGTGACCGACCAGCAGGGCGTCCTGTCCTCGTCCCAAGACGTGACTGACGCGGCCAGCATGATGACCGAGATGCTCGACGAGTGGACGCGTGAGCGTGTCGTGCGTGTCATTCCCGGCACCTTCCCGGATCTGACGGACCTCAGCGCGCCGCTGAATGGCTCCATGACCGCCGGCATGCGCAGCGCCATCGTGCTCAACCTCGCCGTGCGGCTGCGCGATTGGTTCGGTACCGCGGCCAGCCCGACGCTCGATGCGCGTGCCGACAAGGCGTTGCAGCTCGTGCAGGCCATCAACCAGCAGCAGATCTCGCCGATCATGCCGGGCGTGCCTGCCACGGTGCGCCAGGCGGTGCTGCTGGCGCTGCGCCTGGCGGGCCGCATCAGCGACATGCAGCGGGTGAGTGACACCAGCGCCGATATGAACGATGCCACGAGCCTGCTCGTGATGATGCTGGGCCAGTGGCAGCGGCAGCGGTGGCTTGTCTGGAATGAGCAGGAGGTGGCGCAGGTTTCCACCGGAAATCAGTGGTATTCGATCGGGCCGGGCCAGGATTTCAATACACCGCGGCCCGACAAATTGCATGCAGCCTGGTGCCGCCTGCAGCCGTTTGGTGGCCCTAATCCCGTCGATCTGCCGCTGCATATCATCGAGGCAAAAGAGGATTGGGCGCGGATTACCATCAAGGACCTGCAATCGCTGCCCAGCGCCGTATTTTACGATAGTTCGTTCCCGACCGGCCGACTGACGTTCTGGCCCATACCGCTGGCCGCGCAATACGAGCTGCACATCGTCACCAAGGCCTCGCTGCCGGTTTATGCGACGCTGGACGACGTGCTGGGGCTACCCCCCGAATACCTCGATGCCGTCGTGAACAACTTGGCGCTCCGAATTGTCGCGGCGACACCGGGGGCACAGCCGAGCCCGCTGCTGCTGGGTCAGGCGCGTTCGTCACTGGAGACAGTCATGCTCGCCAACAGCCAGGTCGCGCTCTTGAGCCTGCCGTCGTTCCTGAGCGGGCGCCGGGGCGGCGACGTGTCCAGTTGGGCGGGGGCGGGCCTGGATCGGGCCTGGACTGTCGGCGGCACCGACGTTTTGGGGTAGGCATCGATGGACAGCATTTCCCCTCCGAACCGGCCACACTATCCCTGGCAACAGGGCGACCGGCTGATTGCCGAGGAGCTGAACGCCGCAATCGCCAATGCGGGGCGCGGCTTTCGCATTACCGACTGGTTGCCAGGCGGCCAGCCGGACGGCGTAACCGACAACAGCGCACAAATCCAGGCCGCGATGGATGCGGCGGCGGGAGTGACCGACCCGACGCAACGGGCATCGGCACCGGGCCAGATCTCGGTGATATTTCCGCCCACCCCGTTGCCATACATCATCGGCAGCTCGCTCTATATCCCGAGCCACAGCCACATCATCATCGAGCAGGGTGCGACGCTGAAGCTGGCGCCGCAGACCAATGCGAATATGTTCTGTCTGTGCAACTTCTGCACCTGCGTTCTGATCGAGCTTTACGGCACGCTGGACGGCAATTCGTCGCAGCAGTCCTTTATGCCCAATCCGAACTACCCGGCAACGAGCCCATATGCGACGATGATCAGCGCCGGCATTACTTGCGATATGATTTCCAGGCCGCCGAATGCAGGCCAGATTTGCAGTCATATCAGGATCATCGGCGATCGCAACGGGCTCGTTACGAACTTTCAGAATTGGCCGGTCGGCCTGACGGGAGCGACGAATTGCGAGGTGGCTGGCCTCCAGATGACGAACTCGGCCTTTCATGCCGGATCAGTTGCCATCAATGGTTGGAGGAATTTTCCTTATGATCCCGCGACCGGGGCGGCGCTGACCTTTACCGGAAACTATGTCGCGGCAACCGGCGTTGTCACTCTCACCACGAGTGCGCCGCATTGCATGGTGGCGGGCGAGGAGCTCATCACCGAGAACATCACCGGCAGCAGCGGCTCCTACAGCGCCGCTACGGGACTATTGTATATCGCTCTCCCAGGGACTGCCGGGAACACGATCGTCTATCAGGCGACCGGCGGCGGCGGCACGAATGGCGTAATCACCGGGGGCCGCATCACCAATTGGTTCTACCAGCAGGCGACCGTTGCCGGCGGCACCTACAGCCCAACCACCGGCATAGTCACGCTGACGACTACGGCACCGCACCAGCTTGTGTATGACCAGAGGATCACGGCGAACATCACGGGCGGCTCTGCGCAGGCGATCGCCACCGGCATTTTCCAGTTGCTCGATGTGACCGATGGCCAGGGAATGCCACCTGCCAATAGCGCGAAAAACGTCACGCTGCGCTACCGGACGACTAAGAGCGGCACAACGGAGAACGTCCTCAGCGGCACTTATGATCCCGTTGCCGGCGTTGTCACCCTCACGACGGATGCAGCGCATGGGCTGTCGGCGGGGGACGTGGTTACGATAAACCTCACGGGCACCGGGTTCCTTAGCGCTCTCAATGCCGAGCAGGTCTGCACGACCGGCACCGGCGGCACCACAGTCACCTATGTTGGGCCGACCGGCCTCAGCGGCGTGACCGTTACCGGCGGCACGGTTTACGGCGGTCCCACCGGCACGATCACGAGCGGCACTATCGGCGTCAGCACGAAATCCTGGCACTCCGGTTTCGATAATTGCTTCATGGACCAGATCCGGGACATCGGACCATGCATCTATGGCGGCGGCGTCTCCTGCTATATCCGTCGTTGCGAGATCACCCGCAACCTAGGCGGAGGCCCGACCTTATTTTCCGATGTCAACAGCGGCCGTTGCATCGGCTGCGAAATCTCCGGTAACTACGTGCACGACAATTATGGCTCGGGCATAGCCGTAGTGAATGTATCTAATATTTTTACCACAAACACGATCTCTCACGTCGGCACCCGTATTTTCGACAACTTCGTCACCGCCAACCGCAGCGGTGCTGCGCTATCTCAATGCGACGGGCTCGATTTCACGAATAACCGGCTGGTTGCGAACCGGGTCCTGGGCCTGAACGTATATGGCAGCGTAGGCGATATCACGGTCGGCCCGACAGCAAGTAATGTAAAGATCGTAAATAACTCGATCCGCGACCCGTGCCAGATCAGCGACCTTATGTCCGGCTCGGCCATGGTGCAGGTTGCCAGCGGAACCTATAATTCTGCTACCGGCGCAGTCAGCCTCACCACCACGCTGCCGCACAACCTGACTACAAACGCCTATTTCACGCTGTCCGGCACGACCGGAACCGGCGCAACTGCAAGCCTCAACGGACGCTATGTCGCGGAGACGGCGACGGCAAATATGTCGCTTAACTTCCACGCACCTGCGGGGCTGGGCGTTGTTACGATTACCGGCGGCCAGGTCGTGCCGAACGGCTTCGGCATCTGCGTGCATTTCGCCGATCGGCTGCTGATCGCGGATAATTTTATCGGAGATTATCAGCCTGTCCCCTCGATGCTGGCGGCGATCGGTGGCACCTGGGGCGTGCAGGGTACCTGCACCGGCAATTACTACGGTCCCCGGATCAATTCCGGCGGCAACTTTCCTGCCGATATGTCTGCCGGTGCAGCCATAGACGGGAACAATTTTGACGTCGTGACGGGGTTCACCGACGGGACCACGCTGCATCAGCCGTTTAGCAGCGCCTCAACCGCGTCCTTTCCGCCGCTTGGCATATCGGTCGGCTACAATCGAAGCGGCGGCCGCGGAGAAAGTAACTTCTATGTCGGCGCAGGCAACGCCGGCCCTGGCGGCTTCGAGTTCGTCAAGGTGATCGGACTGGCTCTTGCCGGCACCGGCACATATGCCCCCAGCACCGCTATCGTTACCCTCACCACAGAGACACCGCACGGGCTGACGGTCGGCAGCCGATTCACCCTCTCGCTGGTATTAGGCACCGACAGCACCGGGTTCACGAATGGCCGCGACATTGCCAAGTTGAATGGCGCGTGGATCGCGACCGGCGACAATGCCGGCACCAGCGGCACAACAATCAATTTCGTGCTGACCCATAACGTGGCCGGTGTGCCGACGCCAAATACCGGCCTCGATATCGTTACGATTACCGCTGGGGCAATCAATGCCTCGGAAATGGATAGCGGGCTCATCGACGCCAGCGTCGGCCTGCCGACGGGGCCACCAGGCGATGTAACGCCAGGCGGTTCGCTGCTGGCGGTGGACGGCTACGGCAATGTCCGCCTGTCCGGCGCGCTTGTGCACGGCAATCTGCATACCTACTCGCTGACCACGGGGGGCTCGGTGACGATCGACCCCAACCTTTCGTTCGCGATCGTGGCGGCCGCCGGCAGCATTGCCAGCGGCACCGTCGTTCTGCCGGTGCCCAGCGCCGGCTCCTGGGCCGCGAGCGGCACCACGACTTACAACGAATTGGAAATCAATTTCCAGAGTGCCGTTGGCGCGCTGACGGTGACGGCGGGCGGCACGCTGACGGTATCCAATCCGCCGACCTCGATTGCGGCGGCGGGCACGTCGGTTAACTTCATCCAGTTCGGTACTACCTGGGTGCGGCGGATTATGGCATGACGCCGGGCCGCTATGGATTGAGCGTCTACAAAGGCGACAGCGCCCGCTGGCTGTTTACCCTGTGGGCTGACGGCGGCAGGCTCATTCCTACGGACCTGAGCACCGTCACGGTGACGGCGCAGATCCGCACCCGGCCGGCAGGTTCTCTGGTCCTGCAGCTCGCGCCCGTGGTCACGCTGCCCAACAGCATAGCGATTGCGCTGGAACCTGCGGACACCGCGGCGCTGCCGACGACGGCCGCGTGGGACCTGCAGCTCGCCTATGCGAGCGGTGATGTGCAGACGGTGTTGTCAGGGCCCGTGAACGCCACAACCGACGTAACGAGGGCTGCCCCATGAATGACAGCATGTATTCCCCTATCGCGGTGCCCAGTTCCGGCAACCCGGTGCAGGTCGATGTCGTCAGCGTGGCGCAGCAGGGGCCGCTTGGCCCGGTGGGGCCGGTAGGGCCTGAGGGACCAAAGGGAGATCCGGGCAACTATCCTGAGGCGCCGAACGACGCCTACGTGTATGGGCGTGGGGGCAATCCAGTCGTCAATTGGATGCGGGCGCTGCCATTGGCCGGCGGGTCGCTTACCGGAACGCTGGCGGGCACCACGGCCGTTTTTGATACGGTCAACACGGGCACGCTGAACGCAACGGCACCCGTGACATTCAGCAACGGCCTGTCGGTAACCGGCGGCTCGCTGACGGCTGGGACGACGACGGTGGGAATGCTTACCGCCAGTGGCGGTACAATGACGGGACCGCTCGGCGTGCCAAATGGCACGTCTGCGGCGCCGGGGCTGGCGATAGGTGCGCTCGACGGCACCGGACTGATGCGTAGCGGCACAGCGATGGTGTTCGGCATTCAGAATGCCGCGAACCTGGCAATGTTTGCGGGGGGCACATCGCAGTTCTACGGCCCGCTGGCGATGCTCAACAATAAGATCACGGGCCTAGCCGACGCGACGGCCGCGCAGGATGCGTTGAACCAGCGCAGCGGCGATGCACGCTATCTCAGCAATGCCGGCGGCACGCTATCGGGGCCATTGACGCTCTCGGCGAATGCGGCGAGCGCGTTGCAGCCGGTGACGCTGCAGCAAATGAATGCCGCGACGGGGGCGTATCTGCCGTTGGCCGGTGGTACGGTGACGGGGGCAACGACCTTTGGCAGTACGCTGGGGGTTACGGGCGCGGCGACGCTAAGCGGTAATCTGACGCTTAACGCAGCAGGCGGTACGCCCGCACTGCATGTGTCGGGGCCGACGGCAACTTTTCGTACAATTCGGTTTGAAACCGCGGGCCAAGCTCGTTTGAGTATGGCGCTTGATAATTCGGCGGAGACCGGCACTACCGGCAGCGGTGTCGTCAGCAATTTTATCCTCTCGACGTTCGACAATACCGGCGTGGCGCTGGCGTCTCCTCTTCTTACCATCAACCGGGCGACTCCGTTCACGCTGACCTACGCCGGCCGGATCGTTCAGAACGTGCCGACGATCGCCGGGGCCGTTACAAACCAGGGATATTTTTCGCAAGCCGCGATCACCGGAAGCGACAATACGGCTGGGATCAACGCGCTTAATACCTGGGCTATTAACAGCGATACGCAAGCGCGCACCGGCAATTTGGGGTTTAGTAATGCAATACTGTACAATTTTGGCGGAACGGGCTTTTCCGGTGGTCGCGGCGGCTTGTTCGTAAGCATGATGCAAACCGGGGCCAGCACCAGCACCGGGTTTATTGAAGGCATTCAGTCCAGCGTTAACCTCTATTACTCGCTGGGTGGATCGAATACCGCATATAACGCCCAAGGGTCCGCAACCTGTTTTAACCCGTATATGTTTCTCGGCTCGGGTGCCACTAACCTACAAGGTTGGTCCGGGGCTGAATTTGATTTCAACGTGAATGCCTCCGCAACATACCAAACGGGCGTTGGCATACTTATCGTCCACACGCCAGGTCATGCCGGTGTAGGTGCATTCCAGTCCGACGCCGCCATTCAGTTAGCGGACGGTTCGGCAGTGACTGCCGGCTGGGATTACGGCATCATGTTCGGCGGCACGAACGGCAGATACCCCATCAAATCTACGGGGACGATGCTCTATGCGCGCCCTAGTCGGAATGTCGGCGTAACGCTGAACGCGGCGGCCGGCATTGATTTCTCGGCCTGCACGTTTAGCGGCTCCGCGTTGAAGCTGCCGAACGGTTTCGCTGTTGATGGCAGCGGTAATGCCCAGATCGGAACCGGATACATCAACCAGACTGCCGGCGGGATTTCGGTTGACGTATCAGGATCGGTAGTAACGGCGGCGGCGATCGTCAGCGGCGGCAGTGGGTGGCCGACAGATGGCAATCAGTATTTCGCGACGGATGCTAATGGCGGCGTTTACGCGATCGGAAACACCGGGGGTGTAGCCAACAGCATAGTGATCCTTCAGCCGTCGTTTGCGAAGGGGACACCGCCGGCTAATCCAGTGACGCTGACGCCGGATGGTGTGGCTGCCGGCTTAGGTGCGACCAGCATTACCGTGAACCTAACATGGTCGGCGCGCACGGCACTAGCGCTCAACCCCAGCGGCGGCGCGGTCAGACTCGGCTCCGGTTGCTTCACCGCCAACGGAACCACTTCGGTTTCGCTCACGGCCCTGGCGCCCGCAGCGGCCCATGCCACGGTCCAGGAGTGGCTCACCATCACCGACGCCGGCGGCACCGTGCGCTACATCCCCTGCTTCTGAGGTATTCCGATGAACGATGATGAACATCCCGGCCACTGGAACGGTGGTACCCCGACGGAAATGGATGTGATTCGGAAGGCCCCTCCATTGAGTCATGCCACCAGCATGCCGCGTGAGCCGCGACCGCCGCCCAGCCCGCAAACGCCGCTGACGCTGACGCTGACGCTGGAGCAGTGGAATGCGGTGCTGGCGGTCATGAACGAGGCCCCGCTGCCAAATCGCATCGTAGCTCCCTTGCTGGTGGCGATTTCCGCGCAGCTGCAACGGGCAGGCGGCTGACATGGCGATCGGCGACCCGTGAAGCTACCGCTCACCGGCGGAGCGTATCAGGCGCGCAGCGTGGTCGCGAGCGCTCAGAGGTCATTAAACCTCTTCCCCGAGCCCATGCTCGAGCAGCAGGGCGAGCCCATGCCGATGGCGCACTACCCCACGCCGGGCCTCGTGCTGCTGCCTTCCACGCTCCCGGCGGCTCCCGTGCGCGGCATTCGCCAGGCGAGCAACGGCAGCGTGTATGCCGTTGCGGGCGATAATTTGTATGTGCTGAACCCCGACACATGGCTGACGGATTTTGTCGGCGCGATCACGCCGGGCCTGACAACGCCCGTCTCGATGGCCGATAACGGCAGTGACATGATCCTGGTGGACGGCTCTGCCTATGGCTGGGTCATTCACCTGGCCGACAATAGTTTCACGCCGATCGGCGACGCGATTACGCTATCGCTTCCGCCGGGCAACCCTGGCCCGCCCACGGGCATCTCGACCGGCATTGCGCTTTATACCCCGTTCACAGTGCCGTTCAGCGGGCAGGTCGCCACGGCGACGGTAAACCTCTACCTGGGCTATACCGGCAACCTCACCTGTTCATTGTTCAGTGCAAACGGCGATGGCAGCCCTGCGGAGCCGATCGGCTTTGCGGTCACGATCGCCAATCCGGTAACGGGCGACAATACCGTCACATTCGCGACGCCGGTCGATGTCACTGCCGGAACCCGATACCTGCTCGGCATCGCCAGTGATACATCAGCGGGCACCTTTAACCTCGGCGGCCCGAATACAGGCTACGGCAGCACTACCCCCTATGCGAGTTTCCCGGCTGCGTATCCGAGTGTCTCTACGTTTGGTGCCCCGGTGTGCACCATCACCATAAGCAACGATACGAGCGGCGGCTTCAGCGGCGCGGATAAGGTGGAGTTCTTTGACACATATTTCATCCTCAACAAGCCGGGAACGCCGCAATTTTACATCAGCGGCAGCAACGCGCTGACCTTCGACCCGCTGGACTTCGCGAACAAGGAAACCGCGTCGGATCTGCTGGTGACGCTATGCGTTGCCAAGCGCGAGCTGCTGCTCTTCGGTGAGCGCACCACGGAACAGTGGTATGACGCGGGAGCGACGGACACCGCCGCCGGGTCGTTCGCGTTCGCGGAGGTGCAGGGCGCCTTCATCGACCACGGCTGCGTCGCCAAATACAGCGTCGTCACCTACGACAACGCGGTGTTCTGGCTGTCACGCGACCGGCAAGGGCATGGCGTCGTGCTGATGTATCTGGCCGGCCTCACGCGGCGGATCTCCACTTTTCCGATCGAAAAGGAGATTGCGAGTTACGCGCGCATCGATGATGCCATCGCGTTTACCTACACGCTGTCGGGGCACACGTTTCTCGTCATGACGTTCCCGACCGGCGACCGCACTTGGGTGTGTGATATTTCCTCAATCACCATGACGTCGCCCCTGATCGCGCCGCAGCCGCCGTTCTGGCACGAGTGGGGCTGGATCGACAGCAACGGTGCGGAGCACCGGCATCGCGCCAATTGCTTTTATCCCTGCAACGGCACGCTCGTTGTCGGCGATTGGGAAAACGGCAACCTCTATGCGCTCGATAAGGATGTGTTCACCGACAACGGGCAGCCGATCAAGCGCGAGCGTTCGTTTCCGCATCTGGTGTCGGAAGGGCGGCGACTGTTTTTCCGTGAGTTCCTGGCCGACATGGAAACTGGCAACGGCCCGGCTATCACTGATACTAACCTGATATCGCTGTCCTGGTCGGACGATCGCGGGCACCACTACGGCAATCCTGTGGCGCAGTCGATGGGCCCGCTAGGGGTCTTCCAGACATCGCTGCAATGGCAGCGGCTGGGCATGGCGCGGGACCGGGTTTTCAAGCTGAGCTGGACGGTCAACGCCAACACAGCGCTGCAAGGCTGCTGGCTGACGGTGGACATGGCTGACGCCGACACGCCGGCCCCCGCTCAAGGACAAGGCTAATGGCAACTCCGGTCCTCGTTTCCAATCCGCAGTTTGCGGACGCTAACGGCAAGCCTTACGCGGCCGGTACTCTCGCTACCTACGTCCAGAACACATCGACGCCGAAAGACACATGGCTCGATCCCGGCGGCGCGACGGTCAACCCAAACCCGATCACGCTCGATGCAGCCGGGCGTTGCGTGATGTTCGGCGACGGGGACTATCGCCTGATCCTGCATGATGCGTTGGGCAATCAGATCTTCGACGTTCCCAGCACGACCATTGTGAGCGCTGCGATGGATCCGGTCGTGTCCGCGCCCACCATCCCTGATGCGGTCAACGCGCTCGGCATCCAGGCGCTGATAGATACTGAGACGACCAACAGGATAGCCGGCGACAGTGCAGAGGCTAACGCGCGTTCGGCTGCCATCAGCAGCGAGGCGCAAACCCGCGGCAACGCCGATACCAACCTCGGAACCAACATCAACAACGAGGCGACGACGCGCGCAACGCAGGATGCGTACCTGCAGGCCCAGATCAACACGATAAGCGGCGGGACCGCCGCTAATTTCGTCCAGGGCGGCATTGTGATGATTCAGCATGATTCGGGAGGCGTCTCCGTGCCATTTTCACCTCCCTTTGCCACGGGATGCTACGCCGTGACCGTTACTCTGGCCGACCCGACGTTGCAGCAAATCAGTCCGATATTCGCCATCAATCCGCCGACAGCGAGCGGGGTGACAATAACGGTGCTCGGATCTCCGGCCCCGAATATCAACATCCTCGTTAGCTGGATTGCGGTCGGGTATTAGCCGATGCCGGCTGTTTCCCTCCGCTCCGCGTTTCCGTCGGGGCCGCTGATCGACCCGACCACGCAACTCATGTCATCGGCGTGGCAGCAATTTTTCCTGAGTCTCTACACGCGCACGGGGCAGGCGAACGGGGTGTCGACCGCTGACCTGACGCAATCGCTCGCCGCCGAGACCAGCGAGCGCCAGGCCGCCGATGCGCAGCTCGCCGGCCAGATCGCGACGGAGACGACGCAGCGCGGGGACGCCATCGCCGCCGAGGCAGCGGCGCGTACAGCCGGCGACGCGGCGCTGCAGGCCAGCAAGCTGGCACTCGCCGGAGGGACGCTCACGGGGCCTCTGACAGGCACTACAGGCACGTTTGCGACCCTGGCAGTCACGGGCGGCGCCGGCCCGACATGGACGGCGGGGCCGGCCTTCCCGGACTCGTCGAATGTGCAGCCCCCCGGCTCGATATATTCATGCACCGGCATCTCGCCTCGCCTGTGGATAGCGGGCCCAAGCGGTCAGTGGAACGCTATTCAAGGCTCATGATGCGGCGTGCGCGTGCCCGTCGTGCAGCGCCGCGATTATACCATCAGCCTTGAGGTGGATGGGGCAAAGACCTTCGCGCACTGCGATGTTGTTCGCTGGAGCGCAGCCGCGGCGCGGGCGTTGCGGGCCGACTGGAATGTGCTGCTGGCACTGCATGGCGGCCCGATCTACTCGGTGACGGTGGCAACGGAGCCGCGCGACTATGCAAAATGGTGCAGGTTCGTGACGATGTTCGGATTTCGGTTCTACGCTACCGTCGTGACTGACGACGGGGTGCGCCGTTCGGTTTATGTGACAGGCAAATAAGATGGGCGGCTTAATCAGCGGCATCGGCGGCCTTCTCGGAAGCGGAGCTGCCTCGTCGGCAGCGAAAACCGGTGCCTCAATAATCGGCAATCAGCTGGCGGCGACGACCGGCTATCTGTCCCCGTATATCACCACCGGGCAAAGCGTCCTGCCGTCGCTGGCGGCGCTGGCGACCAGCGGCCCCACGGGAGGCCAGCCGAACTATCTCACGCAGGCGGCGGCCAATCTGCCGGGGACGATGACGGAAGCGCAGCTGGAGCAGACGCCGGGCTATCAATTCACGCTCGCGCAGGGGCTGAAGGCAACGCAGAGCGCGGCGGCGGCGAGGGGGCTGGGCGTTAGCGGCGCTGCACTCAAGGGTGCGGCGGCGTATGCCTCGGGACTTGCGGATACGACCTACCAAAATCAGTTCGCGAATCAGCAGGCGAAATTTAGCGATCTGCTCAACGCCAACACCGGGCAGATAAACCAGCTTGCGGGCCAATATAGCAGGCTGCAGGGCACTGCATCGCTCGGCGAGCAGGCAGGGAGCGCCCTTGGCCAGATCGGAGGGCAGATGGCGGCGGGGCAGAGCAACGCCCTGACGGCGGCGGGAGCGGCGACGGGCACGGGCTTGAGCGCGCTGGGACAGGGGATTGGCGGGACTGCCAACATGCTGCTGGGCGTGCCTATGGGGGGTAGCACGGGCTCGGGCGCGGGCGGCGGCATGGCGGGGGGCGCGGTGCCTGGCAGCATCCTGTCCAGTGCAATCACTGGCATTGGGAAGTTATTCTAATTCCGGGGACGCAGCATGAGCGATAGCGTATCACCGTCGTTCGGCAACGCGCTCAACGTCATCGGGAGGGCCGTTGCCGACACGCCGTCGCCGTGGGACTACGCGCGCCAGTATCAGGACGTGCAGAAGAACGCCCTCGATATTCAAAACGTGCAGGCGCAGCAGGCTGTTGGTGAGGCATATCAGAATGCCATTGATCCTCGGACCGGCACGCTCGATCCAAACAAGTTTCGCCAGAATCTAGCGGCGGCGGGACCGACCGCAGCACTTGCTGCGGGCACCAACCTTGCCAACGTTCAGAATATCAGCAATGCCAATGTCAGCGGGCAGCTTGCTAAATACGGGTTCGTGGCTAATTCATTGGCCGGGCTCGATGGCAAGAAAGACCTGTCGCTGGCCGACGTTTCCGCAAAGATACACGAGGGAGTCTCGTTAGGAGCAATAACTCCATCGGATGCTGCCGGCTTTTTCTCCAATATTCAATACGACCCGAACAACCCGGCGGTGCTGCAGAATTATATTCACCAGCAGCATCTCTATACGCAGACGCCGGAGTTCCGCCACCAGCTGCTATTCGGCAGCAATGTTGGCGTGCCAACCGGTACCGGGACGCAATATATCAATGTCCCGCCAACCGGGCCTGACAACGCAGGCAGGTCGCTGCCGTATGTGCAGAATTATGGCTCGCCACAGGATTGGAATACACCGCGCCAGTATCCTGATCTGCGCGAGAAATTACCGGATGGCAGTCCGAACCCGAACTATATGAAACCGGGAATGTACTCACCCGCTGAGGTTGCGGGGTGGCTGAACATCCCGACGCCTCCGGGCTATGGCACAGGACCACCGAACGTGAACGTTGGCACCGGACGGCCACCGAATGCAGCGCTCACTAATCCGAACAAACCGCCGCTTCCGGGGACACCTCCGAGCACAGCGCCGGCAACGACGACGCCCCCGTCAACGGGCGCCCCTGGAGGAGCGGCGGTTGACAATGCGTTGGCAGAAGCCAAACGGACGGGCCAGCCAGTACCCATTCCGGGCATTCCGGGAACCTTCGCTAATCCTGACCAAACGATAGGCGCAGCCAGACCTGGAAGTGCAGCGCCTGCGACAGCAGCCCCACCGGCCGCGCCGCCTGCTACCGCTGCACCGCCTATCGCCACTGATGCGAGTGGGCGGCCGATCGTCGGCGCATCGCCCTCGCAGACCGCGCGCGCAGAAGAAGCCCCCAAGCTCTATCAGGTAGACACGCAAGCCGGATTGAACGCTCGTGGACAATTGGCAACGCTGGGCACGATGCTGTCGGATGCCTCGCGCTTTGCACCGGGACCGGGGGCGGATACGACCAAGTATTTTCGCCAGGTCATGGCGTCGTGGCCAGGCGCTGCGGCGCTTGGACGGGCATTCGGCATGGACCCCGACAAGATTTCCTCGCAGGAAAGTTTCGATAAGCTCGTCAACCAGCTCGTGCTTGCGCAGGGCGGGGCAACTGATCAGCGTATGAATGTGACGGAGGGCGCAACGCCATCCTCCAAGCTGACGCCACAGGGCGTGGATCTTATCATTCGGCAACTGCAGGGCAATTCCGATTACCTGATGGCAAAGGGCAGAATGGCGGCGAATACGGAGACGCCGAACGATTACAATGCATTCACAACTAAGGTTCAGCAGCTCGATCCGCGCGTGTTTCAGCTGAACCGGATGACCGACCCACAGCGGCAAGTCTATTGGAAATCGCTCGACAGCGGAGCACAGGACGAGCTGACCAAGGCAATTCAATATTGGAAAGGGTTGCGGGCGGCGGGGCAACTCTGATGGCGCTGTCCGATTACGACGGCATTATCACCAGCGCGGCGGACGAATGGAACCTCGACCCGCGCTATTTAAAAGCCATCCTTATGCAAGAGAATGGTAAGGGTGATCCGCGCGCGGTCAGCGCAGCCGGAGCGATCGGGCTCGGGCAGCTCATGCCGGATACGGCTGTCAATCTGGGCGTCACCGATCCAACCGACCCGGCTCAATCAATCTATGGCGCGGCGAAGTACCTCGATACGGCGCTTAACACCGAGGGCGATCCACAACGGGCGCTGCTCTATTATCATGGCGGCCCGAACTGGCGGATGAAGTTCGGCCGCGAGAGCGCAGCTTATGTGCCCGCTGTTGCGGCAAAATATGCAGCATTGGCCCCCTCTGCGGCGAATAATGCGATGGCAAAGAAAAGCACGGGCAACGACGATCCGCTGAAGCTGCTTGATCCAGCGCCTGATGCGGCAACGACAGCATCGCCGAGCAACGGGAAAAGCGCGCTACCTTCGGCGGTGCCTGCCGATCCGTTGCATATGCTTGATCCTGCGCCAGCACCGGCTGGGACGGCGGACACTACACAGCCTGTAGACACCAGGCCGCCGGTCCCTCCCCAAGGGTTCAATGCAGTGGTCGACCCGCTGGCAAGCGATCAGTTCCTCACGACGGGAACCGGGCCTGCACCGTCGTCGCCGGTCTTCGATAGGATCATGCAGGCGGCAAAGGAGGGATGGCATGGCACTGAGCCGACGCTGACGCCATATGGCGCCAAGCTCGTTGGGCCGCTTGGCGCCGGTATTGCGGACTATCTCATTGACCCGATACGCGGAGTGGCTAATGCGCTCAGTGGAGCGGGGCTGCAATCAATCTACGAGGCGGGCTCGGCAGTTGATCCGAGCCTCGGCCGCGATCTCGCCACGATGGCGATGGTGGCACCAGCGGCAGCGGCAGTTCCGGAATATGCTCCGGCGGCCGCCGCCGCGCGCACGGCAATGCAGGAAGGTGTTGCGCGACCGACGCCGAATCCGCTGGCGGCATGGATGCCCCCGGAAACGTATGCGTCGAGCGATATCATCAATCCGCTGGATATGTCCTCAATCCAGGGCGGCTGGAATGCACGCCGGGGACTGGCAGAGGAATTTGCGCCCCGTTCTGAAATTCCGCCAGAGCCGGCGCCCGCAGCGCAACCGGAAGGTCCGCAAGCTGCTGGAGCACAAATCACGCCGCCTGCTGCCGTGCCGCCAAAAACAGAAGTCGAAATTAACAACGATTTGCAGAAGGATATTCGGCAAGCGGCTGAGGACCGCGCTGGGCCGCAAATGCGGGATGATACCGTTTACGTGCCAGGGGTGCAACGAACATTGGCGGCGCGCGAGTTCAGCCCCGCCAATTCGCTCGATGAAAAGTTGCTGATCGGCGATGATCCCGCTTTTCGCGATAAGGTGGAAAAGATCAATAGAGAAAACAATTCGATAATGAAAGAAACTCTGTTCGATGACGCTGGCGACAAGGGCACTCTCAGCAAGCTGTATGACGCGCGGGACGAGTTGACGCCAGATGCAATCAAGCTATTTGCAAACGAAAAGCCGGTCGATGCGCAACCGTTGGTGACTGCCATTGACCAGGTGCTTGCCAGTCCTGCCGGAAAGCGTTCCGCGGTTGTGCGCGTGCTCAACGATGTGCGTTCAAAGCTGTATGACACCGACGGCAATCTGGAAACGCTGCCATCGCAGATCTATGGAGCGCGGCAGAACATAACGGACTTGTTGAAGAAGGGGGCAACTGGATCTGGGGACATTGCCTCAGATGCACGGGTTGCTAAGAGCGTGCTGACGGATCTGCTGCCGGTTGCTGATAATGTTATCAGTCCGGGTGCGCCCGCATATCCTGAATATCTAAGGAATTTCAGTGAAGCATCGAGACCGATCGATCAGCAGGAATATCTACAGGGGCTGAATCTGACAGGCGCGGGAGGAACGTTACAGTTTTCGCGGGTGCAAACGGCACTCAACAAAATCCTAAACGACCGTAGCAAATCAGGTGTCAACAAAGCGAAATCTTTAACGCAGGATCAGATACAGAATTTGGTTAACGTGAGGAACGAACTTGCCGCCAATGATCTGAAGGACAGGCTGACGGCGGTCAAAGGTTCCGACACAGTGCAAAAGCTACAACGGGCGGCGACGGTGCAGAGCGGTCCTATTGGGCAGGCAGCTAAAGGCGTGGCCGACCTCGCTGCCGAAGGCACGGCCGGCATAATGTTTGGTCCTCCGGGACAGTTTGCCTACCGTTTTGGGGTGAAGCCGATACTTCAGACGGTTACGAGCAACCGCGCGCAGACGAAAGCGGCGAATGCGCTCGCGGCCCGTAAAAGCGAATTGCTGCAAACAGAGCCAAACCCGCTGGCCGGTCCTTAAGGCAAAAGCGGCAAAATGGCAGCGGCGCCGATGGTGATGGCAACGAGGGCGAGCACGCCCTGCGCCCATAGTGACATCGGGCGCTGTGGCGGTTCAAGTAAGCGCCGCGCTGCTTTATTGATACGCCATTCGATCCAACGCAGGCGCAGCCCGAAGAGCATCCACAGCGTGATGCCGGCAGCGACGATGGCGAAGTATATGTGCATCAGGGTATCCTCAGCGGCTGGTCGAGATGGGCCGGTAATAGGGAGCGTGGTTCAATATCCGTGAGCTAAGCCCCAGATAATTAGGGTGTCCTTAGTGAACGCAGCAGCAGACCGCGCCTTAGCGGTTGCCTGCGAGCAGATGCAGCACACCAAGCATGAAGCAAAAGATGCAAAAGCCGAGGAATAGGGCGCTCATCAGCGGTCGCCTGCGAGCAAGTGCAAGATAGAGCTTACAACGAAATAAATGCAGACGACCAGAAATACGGTGCTCATTTCAATGCTCCGTTGAATGCGCGATCAGCAGCGCGCCGATGATGATGTGCATCAGGGTGTCCTTAGTGAACGTAGTAGCAGCAGAGCCTCGGCCATGTTGCCCTCGAGGCCGCTGATACGGGTTACGATATGATCGAGCCGTTCCTCGGTGCTGCTGAACCGCTGCTCCAGCGAGCCGAGCCGCTGCTCGAAGCTGTTGAACCGGTGGCTGAGGTCAACCTGCCGGCGGCGCACATCGGCGAGGTCCTTCTGGATGCCATCGAGCCGCATGCCGATGAATTCGAGATCGACGGTATCGCTCATGGCGCACGCAGCGGCTGGTCGAGGTGGACGATGATCTGCTGCGGCGGCCGCGAGCCGAGCTGAAAGCCGGCCCAGCCGGCTACAGCAGTGACGAGCGCGACGAGCACGCCGCCGATGATCGCCAGATTCCGGGGCGTTTCCCAAAACGATTGCTTGCGCTTTAGCAGAATGTCTATCTCCACCAGCGCGCGGCGCAGTTCGTCGTCGGTAAGATCGCTCACGGCTGCTCGCGCTTGATGTGCTCGTCGATGATACGACGGACCAGCCAAGCTAGCGTCACGCCGCGCTTCTCGGCCTCATTTGCAAGCCACGCGAATTGCTCGCGGCCAAATGTGATGGTCAGGCGTGGACTAGGTGACATGTGATGCATTATGGTGATATCATCACCGATGTCAAGTCCCTGTGGATATTCCGTTTCCGAACGCCTTGGCCCAGCAGCGCCAGCACCAGGCGCGGTCGGGGCTGCCGCGGACAACCGCACAGTCTAGCAGCGGAGATTTCTCAGTCTCTATGCCGGGCGATACCGCGAATATTTCGCGACAGCCACATTGTGAGCAGACAAGATGCAGCGCCATGCTATAATCGCGGGCGCTCAACTGGCTTTCGGCATGCGAGTTTCTTCGCATGGTCGAGAGAGTAACATAGACTTTTCACAGGAGAACAGAAAAATGGCTGCTGTTGGTGTTACGATTACCGGGAAACTATATGACAGGATTAACCGCACGACCCAGAATGTGGTGCTGATCGGGGATGCACACCTCACCGATCTCGAGGTGGGCGGCGGCCCGATCCTTCCGGGCGGCGGCTGGCCCGGCGGTCCTGACGAGCCCCCTCCTCGCCCGCAACCTCGCCCGCCGGGCATCTGGGGACCCACCGATCCGCGTCCGACCCCCCCCATTGCACTTCCGCAGCCACCGGTTGACCCGCCGGTTGATCCGCAGCCGCCAGGCGGTGATCTCGTCGTTAAGCCGCCCCCGAATGGTGGGGGCTGGGGATATGTTTCCACGTGGCCCGGAGGATGGGGGTACTTCCCGGGCGACAACCCGGTTGGCGGCCCGAAGCGCTGACAACGGCCGATCTCGTTGGCATCGCGTCCCGTTATGCGGGGCGCGTTGTCGGCGACGGGCAGTGCGTTTCGCTGGTGCGGGAGGTGTGTGCGCTGCCGCCGACATCCCGCTGGCGTGCCGGGACGCGCGTGCGTGACGTGGTGTGCGAGCCAGGCACGCCGATCGCGACCTTCGACAATGACGGCCGCTATGCCAACCGCACGGATGGGGCATCGCACTGCGCGGTGCTGGTCGAGGCTACGCCCGCTGGACTGGATGTGTGGGACCAATGGCGAAATCGGCCGGTGCATCGGCGGCTGATTCGCTACAAGCGCAGCGAGGGGCACGCGGCCGCGGCCGATGACGGCTCGCGGTATTACGTGATTGAGATCGCGGGGTGACGGAGCAGGAAACGCAGGGCATTGCCGGCGTTGCCAGGGATCTGGGCACCAAGGTCATCTTATCGCTGCCCGCGCAATTCCTGGTGCTGGTGATTCTCAACACCTGCTTCATCGGCGGCCTACTGTGGTTTCTGAATGAGCAGGGCCGATCCCGCGAGCGCCTGCTGGCCCCGATTGTCACCAGCTGTGTGCAACAGGTGCCGGGGGACATCATGGCGAAGTTGCTTGAGG